>Ga0256408_1000035_pt1 | contig 301695 bp, 263 predicted proteins | sample PhyAR1_FD_185998 | JGI IMG/M metagenome (GOLD analysis project Ga0256408, IMG submission 185998) | Leaf surface microbial communities from alfalfa plants in UC Gill Tract Community Farm, Albany, California, United States - DLSL A.R1 | ecosystem: Host-associated > Plants > Phyllosphere >... | reverse complement strand
ATTTCTGGCAAACTGTTTGTAAAGGCACGATGAGGTCTCTTCTGTTTTGTTAGCGCAACCAGTAGATCACACTTCATCGTGCCTTTCATTTTTTTGTGGGGATTCCTCAGCCCTGTGGGAGAGGGTTGGGGTGAGGGGAGCCGCAAGTACCTCAGCCACCTTCTCACTGAACGGCATTACATTTCTTCAAGCAAACAAAAAGGGTTCCAACATGTGGAACCCTTTTTGCTATCGCGAGGCAGACGAGTGGATTAAGCCACGTCTTCGCTTGCCTGTGGCACCGGCAGGCTGAAGCTGCGGGTGACAAACGTCAGATACAGCAGGCCAATTGCCGCCCAGACCAGGCCCAGCGTCATCGAGCTGACTTCCAGGTTGACCCACAATGCACCGACGGTTAACGCCCCCATCACCGGCAGGATCAGGTAGTTGAAGGTGTCTTTCAGCGTACGGTTACGTTTCTCGCGAATGTAGAACTGCGAGATCACCGACAGGTTAACGAAGGTAAACGCGATCAATGCACCAAAGTTGATCAGTGCCGTAGCGGTGACCAGATCGAACGAAACGGCAGACAGCGCAATCGCGCCAACCAGCAGCACGTTCAGCGCCGGAGTACGCCATTTTGGATGCACATAACCGAAGAAACGCTCCGGGAATACGCCATCACGGCCCATGACGTACATCAGACGGGAAACACCCGCGTGAGATGCCATACCGGAAGCCAGTACGGTTACGCACGAGAACACCAGGATCACCGACTGGAAGAACTTGCCAGCCACATACAGCATGATTTCCGGCTGTGATGCGTCAGGATCTTTGAAGCGCGAGATATCCGGGAAGTACAGCTGCACGAAGTACGACACCACGATAAAGATCACGCCGCCGATCAAGGCCGTCAGGAAGATGGCTTTCGGGATCACGTTTTCTGCATCTTTGGTTTCTTCGGATAACGAGCTTATGCCGTCAAAGCCGAGGAACGAGAAGCACAGAATGGTCGCACCGGTGATCATCGGCACTACGTGCGCGTTGTCAGACCAGAACGGACGGCTGCTCACCAGCGTACCGGCGCCTTCACCGTGGGAGATACCGTTAATCACCAGGCCCAGGAACACGATCATGATCGCCACCTGTACCACCACGATAATGGAGTTCAGGTTGGCTACCAGCTTGATGCCACGCAGGTTGAACGCCGTCATCAAGGCAACCAGGGCCGCAACGAAGATCCACGAAGGTACACCCGGGAAAATGGCTTCCAGGTAAATTTTTGCCAACAGGATGTTGATCATCGGCATGAACAGGTAGTCCAGCAGTGATGACCAACCCACCATAAAGCCGACGTGCGGGCTGATGGCTTTCTGGGCATAGGTATAGGCAGAACCGGCGGAAGGGAATTTCTTCACCAGTTTGCCGTAGCTCAGGGCGGTAAACAGGATCGCCAGCAGAGCAAAGGCGTACGCGGTCGCGACGTGACCGTCGGTCAGGCCGGAGACGATGCCAAAGGTGTCAAAGATGGTCATTGGCTGCAAATAGGCCAGACCCATCATGACAACCGGGACTAAAGTCAGTGTTTTACGCAGTTGGGCGCGTTGGCCGGCAGCTGGTGCGGCGGTGATGATGTTATCGGACATCGCGAAGCCCCCCCTTACCTTCAGTCTTGCGGATAATAGACACGCCAAGACTCAAGGTTGCGGGGAAACTTCGCAACGTGCGACTGAATTCTAAAAGGGGGATGAGGGAAGCTGGATAACTAGGCACAAAAGCCTGTGTTGCTCCATAATCGCTGCGACCGCAACGGAAACCGGCGGGCACCGGTGCCAAGGTGAAAAATTGCCCCATCTTTCTTATCCTCATGAGTCACGACCATAAAGTTTTGGTTGATCGCGACGAACCTATTTATCTATCCGGCTCGATGTCCGGCCTCGCTTGATGTATGAAACGCACGTTTGTAGAACTTAATGCAAAAAAAAATAACCGACGCGTTAAAACGTCGGCTATCTGCATTTCGCGTATTTTGCCATAAGATCACAGAAAGACAAGATCCTGAAACCTTCTAATACAAATTCTTTTGCTTAATATCAGGAAAAAGCCCCTTCATTGCCATCAGGGTACCTGATATCAGGCATTTTTCAGCATCCAGTCGATCTCGGTTTCCGTCACCAATCTTTCAAACTGCATCAGTTCACCCATTTTGCAGGCGTGATAAACCTGTGAAAAGCGTTCACCGAGGTAGTGCGTCAGTTCGTGCTGATGCTCGAATTCGTACAGGGCATCGCTTTGGCGGATCGGGAACGGTAACCCCTCCTGTTCCAAACCGTTGCCGGTGACTGGCTCAGGCAGCGGTAATTCGGTGTCTAGCCCGTACAGCATCCCCGCCAGGATCGTCGCCACCACCAGATAAGGGTTGGCATCGGCACCGGCAACGCGGTACTCCACGCGGTGGTTCTGCGCATCGCCACAGGGAATACGCAACGCCACGGTACGGTTGTTATGCCCCCAGGACGCCTGGACCGGCACATACATCCCCGGCTGGAAACGGCGGAACGCATTGACGTTAGGCGCCAGCACCGCCATCGATGCGGGCATCAAGGCGATCATCCCGGCTAATGTCCGCTTAAGCAGCGCCGAGTCTTCGCCATCCGCTTCGGCAAACAGGTTTTTCCCCGCGCTGTCTACCACGCTGAGATGGACGTGCATGCCACTCCCCGCGTAATCCTCATAAGGTTTCGCCATAAAGGTGGCATGCATATGGTGATGTTCGGCCACCTGACGCACCAACCGCTTCAGCGCCAGCGCATGATCGCAGGCTTGCAGTACGTTGTCGGTGTGATTCAGGTTCACCTCGAACTGGCCGGGGGAGGCTTCAGCCACCGCGCCATCCGCCGGTAGCCCTTGCATCTGTGCCAGCGTGTCGATGTCGTTGAGCACCCCAGCAAAATGGTTGAGGTTATCCAGCGAATAGACCTGGCTCTGTACGTTGCGCTCCTGAGTACCCGGTGCGCACGGCGGCTGCAGATAACCTGCCGAGTCTCGCTGTCGATCGATGAGATAAAACTCCAACTCTACCGCTACCACCGGGAACAGTCCGCGCTGGCGCAACGCCTGCCATATTCGGTTCAGTACATTGCGGGGTTCAACGTCAAAGGGAGTACCATCTTCATCCAGCATGGTCAGTAGCACCTGACCGATATGTTGCGGATCCGCCGCCGACGGCGTCAGCGTACCGGGCACGGGCATGCAGATCCGATCCGGCTCGCCCAGTTCCTGGCCCAATCCAGCCTCTTCGACCACGTTGCCCAAAATGTCCATAGCGAACACCGAGGCGGGGAAATAGCAGCCTTTTTCAACTTTTTTCAACCCGGAGACGGGAATGCGTTTACCGCGGAAGGAACCATTGAGATCGGTGAGAAGGATATCGATATACTGCGTGGCAGGATGGCGTTCCAAATAGTGAGCAACCTCACTTTGGAACGCGCTACTTCGCCTTTCTTCATTATGCTGTGCAAAATCTTCTACTACTGCGCTATTGGTTTGCATACATCACCTGCCGTTGTGCTCTTGGGAATGCCTTCGCATCCGCTTGCCGATTGACTTAACACATGGTTTGATTTCTCTGTAGAGTGCGCCAAAGGCTGGCGCTCAAAATAACACCCATAATATGAAACATAGCTTTAACATAAATGGTTTGCAAATGTTACAATGGCGTTTGATTATTCGCCTGGGACTGCTAAATTGATAAAATATTGACCGAAAAGGCGTTGTTTGCGCTTTGTTGGTACAGAATTTCTTCCGCCAGACCAGGGGGAAACATGGGCAATATATTTTACAACGGCCGCCCAACTACCGATATCATGTGGTTTCGATATCACTCAGACAGGTACCCGGCTCCGGGTGTGATCCCAACCTGTCGCTCCTACCAGAAGGAACTACCGCTATGAGCGAAGTCAGCTTGGCACCAGGCAAGCGCCTGTCGCAGATCCGTCAGCACTTGGGTTTGTCACAGCGTAGGGTCGCCGAACTGTCCGGATTAACCCACAGCGCCATCAGCACCATTGAGCAGGACAAAGTCAGCCCTGCCATCAGTACGCTGCAGAAACTGCTGAAGGTCTATGGGTTATCGCTGTCTGAATTTTTTGCTGAACCTGAACGGCCAGATGAACCCAAAGTGGTGATCGAGCCGGACGATCTGATTGAGATCGGCAGCCAAGGCGTTTCGATGAAGCTGGTGCATAACGGCAGCCCTACCCGCAGCCTGGCCATGATGCTGGAGACCTATCAACCTGGCACCACTACCGGTGAGAAGATCAAGCATCAGGGCGAAGAGATCGGCACGCTGCTGGAAGGGGAGATCATGCTGACGGTCAACGGCCAGACCTATCTGCTGACGGCTGGCCAGAGCTATGCCATCAACACCGGCATGCCCCACAGCTTCAGCAATACCTCAACGCGCGTTTGCAAGATCGTCAGCGCGCACACCCCAACCACCTTCTGACAAGATCCGCCGGAGGAGTGATGATGGAACATGTTGCCAGCTATTATGCCGCCAGCGCCAACCCCCACGCTCCTTATCCCCAGTTAAACGAGGCTATCCGCTGCGATGTCTGCATCGTCGGTGGCGGTTTTAGCGGCCTCTCCAGCGCCCTGCATCTGACCGAGGCCGGTTACGACGTGGTGGTGCTGGAAGCCGCCCGCATCGGTTGGGGAGCCAGTGGGCGCAACGGTGGGCAGGTGGTGAACTCCTACAGCCGCGATATCGATGTGATTGAGGCTCGCTACGGCCAGCAGACCGCGGCAATGCTCGGCAGCATGATGTTTGAAGGGGCGGAGATCATTCGCCAGCGTATCGATCGCTACGCCATCGCCTGTGACTATCGCCCCGGCGCGGTGGCCGCCGCTCTCACTTCACGTCAATTCAACGAATTAACACAAAAGATGAACCACTGGCAGCGTTATGGCCACCAGCAACTGGAATTGCTGGACGGGGAAGCCATGCGCCGCACCGTGGCCAGCGAACGCTATGTTGGCGGGCTGCTGGATCGCCAAGGTGGCCATTTGCATCCGTTAAATCTGGCGCAGGGTGAGGCCGAAGCGGTACGCCGCCACGGCGGTCGGCTGTTTGAACAATCGGCGGTCACCCATATCGATTATGGCCAACCTAACAAACTACACACAGCGCAGGGTTCCGTCAGCGCCAGCCTGGTGATCCTGGCAGGCAATGCCTATCTGGGGGAGAAGCTAGAACCGCGCCTCAGCCGCTTGAGCATGCCCTGCGGCTCGCAAATCATCACCACCGAACCTTTATCTGCGGATATGGCCCTTTCCCTGCTGCCGGATAATTACTGCGTTGAAGACTGTAACTACCTGCTGGATTACTTCCGCCTGACGGCAGACAACCGTTTGTTATACGGCGGGGGCGTGGTTTATGGCGCACAGGATCCGGCGGATATCGACGCCAGGATCCTGCCTTTAATGCTCAAAACCTTCCCGCAGTTGAAGAAGGTGCGCATCGATTACCGGTGGACCGGCAATTTCCTGCTGACCCTGTCGCGCATGCCGCAGTTTGGCCGGCTGGAAAATAACGTTTACTACCTGCAAGGCGACAGCGGCCACGGCGTGACCTTGACGCATCTGGCAGGCAAACTGATTGCCGAAGTGCTGCGCGGCGACGCGGAACGCTTTGATGCTTTCGCCCAACTCCCCCATTTGCCGTTCTTCGGTGGCCGCCATTTACAGGTGCCATTTACCGCCCTAGGGGCCGCCTACTACGCCCTGCGCGATCGCTTAGGGTTCTGACCCCGCTTTTTATCTACGTTATGCCATTTTGCATGTTGCAAAAATGGCAATTCATGTTACAAAAGAGTTTCTTTAGCCGTCTATACATCCAAATGAATTTCACGTTGCCGCCACCACGCTGCGATTTGAAACACGAGGGGCGCAACGTCTTCAGCCATATTATGCCGACCAATACCGCTTCACGCCTGGAGATGCGCAATATCTCCATCGCCTTTGCCGGGTTCAACGCACTGCAAAACGTCGACTTTACGCTGCAAGGCGGTTCGACTCATGCGCTGGTGGGGGCCAACGGCGCGGGCAAATCCACGCTAATGGGCATTCTCTCCGGCGCGCATAACCATTATCAGGGTGAAATTTTTATCGACGGCCAAAAGGTCGATATTCACTCGCCACTGCAGGCCCGCCAGCACGGGATCCAGGTGGTGCAGCAGGAGGTGGATGTGGCGCTGATCCCCACACTGTCGGTCGCGGAAAACATCATGCTGGACTGGCTCAATCAGCCGGGCCATCTGCTGAACTGGCGGCAGTTGCATCGCCAGGCCGCCGCGCTGTTGCAGCAGCTTGGGCTGAATATCAACCCACGCCAACGCCTGGAGGCCTGTACGTTGGCGGAGAAACAGCAGGTGCTGCTGGCTCGGGCGCTATCCCACCGCTGTCGTTTTCTGGTGCTTGATGAGCCGACGGCCCCGCTAGACAGCAATGAGAGCGAACGCCTGTTCCACATCGTGCGCCGCTTGCGCGCCGAAGGCATAGGCATCGTGTTTATTTCCCACCGCATCCACGAATTGAAAACCGTCTGCGACCATTTGACGGTACTGCGCGACGGTCGACATGCCGGTGAAGGCAGCATGCAGGGCCTGAGTGGTGAGCAGATCGTCGAAAAAATGCTGGGCCATTCGCTGGACGATATCTTTCCGGCCCCCCGCCCACCACACGGCTCACGCCCGTTGGTGCGAGTAGAAGGGCTGCACGATCGCCATAAACTGCGTGACGTCTCTTTAACCCTGCATCAAGGGGAGATCCTAGGCATTGCCGGGCTGGCGGGCGCAGGTAAGACCGAGCTTTGCAAGGCGTTATTCGGTGCAACCCCCAGCAAATTGACGCAGGGAGAGCTGCGCGGCAAACCTTGGGCACCGCATTCACCGCATCTTTCGGTAGAACAAGGCCTGGCGCTGGTGCCGGAAGAGCGCCGCAAGGAAGGTATTTTTATCAACGAAGCCATCCCGATGAACCTGAGCGTCAGTGCCGATGACAGCTTCTCCCGCTGGAGCCTGTTCAGCCGCCGTCAGGAACTGCGCTGGGCCTTAGAGATTATGCAACGGCTTGGCGTACGGGCCTCCGGCCCACAGCAAAAGCTGGCACGCCTGTCTGGTGGCAATCAGCAAAAAGTGGCGATCGGCAAATGGTTACGTGGCAACGCCGAGGTGCTGATCTTTGACGAACCCACCAAAGGCGTAGATATCAAGGCCAAACAGGATCTGTTCCGGCTGATCGACGGTTTGGCACGTGACGGCAAAGGCATTATCTATGCTTCCGGCGAGTTTTCCGAGCTGGTAGGCCTGTGCGATCGCATCTGCGTGCTGTGGGATGGCCGCGTGGTGGCGGAGCTCAACGCCGCCGATATTGATGAAGAAACCCTATTACTGTATTCCACCGGAGGAACTCCTGCGTGAGTAAAGAATTATCCCTGAAAAGCGTTCTGCCCTGGCGCCACCAGCTGTTTGAGTTTTTGTATAAATGGGGGATGTTGCTCACCGTTGTCGCCTTGATCGCGCTGTTTGGCCTGGCTTCCGACAATTTCCTCGATGCCAATAACATCATCAACATTCTGCGTTCGATCGCCATCGTGACGGTGATTGCCATTGGCGTGTCGATCTCGCTCTCGGTGGGCGGCTTCGATCTCTCCGTCGGCTCAACGGCGTCGTTGGCTAATGCGTTGGTGATCTCGCTGTTTGCCTGGTACGGCTTCGGCACTACCGGTGCCATCGTGCTGACGCTGCTGCTGTGTACGCTGGTCGGCCTGTTCAATGCCTTTTTGATCGTGGTGCTGAAGATCCCCGATATGCTCGCCACGCTTGCCAGCCTGTTCGTTATCCAGGGCGTGGCCATGACCTACAGCTACGGCGGCTCCATCACCCAGAATATGGTGCTGCCGAACGGGGATATGGCCGAAGGCGTGATCCCAGAAGTGTTTTCCACGCTGGGCCAGGTACCGGTGATCGTGCTGATTATGCTGGCAGTGACGGTGATCATGCAGCTTTTCCTGTCGCTGACCAAGCATGGCCGCCGGATGTATGCCATCGGCGGTAACCCGGAGGCCGCCCGGCTTTCTGGTATCCGTACGGTACGTTACAGGGTTACCGCATACGTGCTTTCCTCCCTGCTGGCGGGCCTTGGCGGTATTTTGCTGGCGTCACGTATCGGTTCCTCACAGGTTAATGCCGGTGGCGGTTATCTGATGGATGCCGTAGCAGCGGCCTATATCGGCTTCTCCTTGGCGGGCTCCGGCAAACCTAATGCGCTGGGTACCCTGGTTGGCGCGATTATCCTGGGCGTATTGCAAAACGGCCTGGTGATGCTCTCTGTGCCCTACTACGCCATGGATATCATCAAAGGGCTGGTGCTGGCATTGGCACTGGCGATCACTTACATCCAGAAACGCTGACCCACCCGGCGCACCACTGCGCTGCGCCGGGCTATACCCCTCCTTTTCCTCTGGTTTCAACGCATTACTGATCAAATATACAAATGATACGAGTTATCATTTGCATTTACATTTCTGTCAATTTCCTTACAATGGCCTGACGTTTTCCTCACGCAACGGGAATTCTCGCGGCAGCGTGAAAACATATTCTTTTAAATCAAACAACTAACAGGAAAACCTGTTGACCTCGGGACGGGAATATTTAACCCAATGGAAAAGCCAAGCTATAACACTTTAACCGCGTTAATCCTCGCATCACTCGCCAGCGGCAGCGCTCTGGCACAAACTGAAGATACCATGGTGGTCACCGCCTCCGGTTTCCAGCAAAGAATTCAAGACTCGCCGGCTACCATATCGGTGATCCCTCGCCAACAGTTGGAAACCCGCGCCTACCGCGACGTCACCGATGCGTTGAAAGACGTACCGGGCGTGGTGGTAACCGGCGGTGCCAGCAGCAGCGATATCAGCATTCGTGGTATGTCCTCCAAGTACACGCTGATCCTGATCGACGGTAAACGCGTCGATACGCGTGGTACCCGCCCTAACAGCGATAACGCCGGTATCGAGCAAGGTTGGTTGCCGCCATTGCAGGCTATTGAACGCATTGAAGTGGTACGCGGGCCAATGTCTTCACTCTATGGCTCCGACGCCATGGGCGGGGTGATCAACATCATCACGCGCAAAACCTCGACCACTAAAGACTGGGTTGGCTCCCTGCAAGGCGATGCCACCATTCAGGAAGACCGGGATTCCGGTGATATCTACCAGACCAACGCCTACGCCTCTGGCCCGCTGATCGATGGGCTGCTTGGCCTGCGGGTGAATGGTCTGTTCTCCCATCGTGGGGAAGATCACTTCACCAATGGCTTTAACGAACAGCGTATGCGCAGCGGCACGGCGGTATTCAGCCTGACGCCGGATGAAAAGAACGACTTTGATTTCGAAATTGGCCGTTCGCTACAGGATCGCAACAGCACGCCAGGTAAGTCCGTAGCATTAGAAAACTGCCGCAAAGGCGTCTGTAAACCGAACTCCTCCAGCGACAATCTGTATACCCGTAATAACTACTCGATCACCCATAACGGCTATTACGACTTTGGTAACAGCACCAGCTACATTCAGCGGGAAGAGACCAATAACCCTGGGCGTAACATGAAGATGTACAACACCATCTTCAATACCCAGACCCAGTTTGACCTTGGCTCACACATGCTTAACCTTGGCGGGCAATACCGCTACGAGAAATTGCATGACGGTGGCAACCAACTTGAGGCCGCCGACGGTCTGGACCAGTTGACCCGCTGGAGCTGGGCGCTGTTCGCCGAAGACGAATGGGCACTGACCAACGATTTCAGCCTGACCACCGGGATCCGTATGGATCAGGATCAGAACTACGGCAGCCACTGGACACCACGCATGTACGGCGTGTGGCACCTGACCGAACAGTGGACCGTGAAAGGTGGGGTTTCTGCGGGCTACCGTTCACCAGACCTGCGTCAATCCTCTGCCAACTGGGGCCAGATCACCGGCGGTGGCGTGAGCAACGGTATCATCGTGGGTAACCCGGATCTGAAGCCAGAGAAAAGCATCAGTGAAGAGGTCGGCATCCTGTGGGATAACCAAGAGGGACTGAACGCTGGCATCACCCTGTACAACACCGATTTCAAAGACAAAATCACCGAAGTTCGCCGCTGTAACAGTTCAGAGGATCCGGCCTGCACCATCGGTGACACCACTTATGATTTCGTCAGTGACCGCGTCAACGTGGATAAAGCCAATATGCGCGGTATCGAAGTGACCGCCGGTTGGCAGATCACCGAAGACTGGAAGCTGAGCACCAACTACACCTTTACCGAGTCTGAACAGAAGAGCGGTGAGTTCCAGGGCAAGGCGCTGAACCAGATGCCGAAGCACATGATCAATGGCGTGCTGGATTGGCAAGCCACTGAGGATCTCGGCCTGTGGTCACGCGTTAACTTCCGCAGCGAAACCTCAGAATACCTGAGCCGTACCTCAATGGCGGTCAGCACACCATCCTATACCTTTGTTGATGCCGGGGTGAGTTACCAGGCGCTTAAAAACCTGCAGCTTAGCGGCGGGGTTTACAACATTCTGGATAAAACCGTGGATTACGAACACTTCAACACCACGCTGGATGGCCGTCGTTATACCGTAGGTATGACTTACAACTTCTGATTCTGACCCCCTCACCCTAACCCTCTCCCACAGGGAGAGGGGACTGTCCGTGCTACAACTCAATGACATCCTCCACATCAGCCCTGTACCTCACCACAACTCCGTACCAACTCCCTGCCCAGCGTAAGGTGCCAAAGCTGTACTCCCATATCTAATAACAACGCAGATCGGCTCCCTCTCCCTACGTGAGAGGGTTGGGGTGAGGGGCAGCCAGATGCTCAATCATCATTATTGATTGCTATCGTGTGCAGGCATTATTTTGGTTGGGAATTTAACTGGGGATTTCAAGGAAAGAGGATAACGCGGCGGTAACCCGCCGCGTCTAGAGCTAATCGCTTACTTATCAGGGTTCCACTTCGGGAATTCCATTTCGCTGTACTTCACCACTTTGGTGCCGCGCGTCAGCTTATAACCGAACCAGATAATCAGGAACAGTGGAATACCGATGTAGGTTGCCGTCACACCGTACCAGTCGATACGATCCGCCAGGAAGGCTTGATAGTTCTGCCCCAGCGTGATGATCAAGCACAGCACGAAGGCAAACATTGGCCCCAACGGGAAGAAACCGGATTGATACGGCAGATCGCTCAGGCTGTGCCCTTGCATCACATAGCCGCGGCGGAAACGGTAGTGGCTGATGGCGATCCCCAACCAGGCGATAAAGCCGGTCATGCCCGAGGTATTAAGCAGCCACAGATAAACGGACTGATTACCAAACATCGAGCTCAGGAAGCACAGCGCCGCTACGACGGTGGTGGCATACAGCGCATTACGCGGCACACCGCCTTTTGACAGCTTGGCGAAAATGCGTGGTGCCTTACCTTCCGAAGCCAGCGTGAACAGCATACGGGTTGAGGCATACATCCCGGAGTTACCCGCAGAGAGTACCGCCGTCAGGATCACCGCGTTCATCACCGCCGCCGCAGAGAGCAGGCCAGCATGTTCGAATACCAGCGTGAACGGGCTGACGCTGATGTCTTTCACGTCATTGCGTAACAGGCTTGGATCGGTATAAGGAATGATCAGGCTGATGATCAGGATCGCGAAGATATAGAACAGCAGAATACGCCAGAACACCTGACGCACAGCGCGTGGAATGTTCTTGCCCGGATCTTCCGACTCGCCCGCCGCAATGCCGATCAGCTCGGTGCCCTGGAACGAGAAGCCGACAATCATCGCCACGCCAATCATGGCCGAGAAGCCACCGGCAAACGGCGCATCACCGATCGTCCAGTTATGCCAACCGGCATTTTCACCGCCCTTGAGAATACCGAAAATCATCAGAACGCCAAGGCCGATAAAGATAATTACCGTGCTCACCTTGATCAGCGAGAACCAGTATTCCGCTTCACCGAAGCCTTTGACCGAGATGTAGTTAAGCAAGAACATCAGGCCAAGGAACAGGGCGCTCCAGATCCAGCCCGGCGTGTCTGGGAACCAGTAGTTCATCACCAACTGTGACGCCACCAGGTCGACCGCAATGGTCACCGCCCAGTTGTACCAGTAGTTCCAGCCCAGCGCAAAGCCGAAGCCCTCTTCAACATACTTGGCACCATAGGTGGAAAACGAACCTGAAACCGGCATAAACGCCGCCAGCTCACCTAGGCTGGTCATCAGGAAATACACCATCAGACCAATCAATGCATAGGAGAGTAACGCGCCGCCTGGGCCTGCCTGGGAAACCGTTGCGCCAGAGGCAACAAACAGGCCGGTACCGATGGAACCGCCAATGGCAATCATGGTTAAATGCCGCGCTTTCAGCTCGCGGCGTAATCCGGGTGCTTGCTGCCCCGCTGTTTTTATATCCTGCTGAGCCATTCTTACCCTATCTGCTCGTCAAAAATGAGGGCCGGATTGTAACAAATACCCGCCAGCGAACTAGTAACATTGCCCTGATATAAGATAGCTTCATAATCCGCGGCCAATTATTAGCAGCGGCCCTAATGATGACGTTATGCGATCTTGATCGGTTTTTGCCCAACGCAATAGCTCAAGAAACGCTGTAACGCATTGGAAATGTGTTTTTGCCGGTGATGGATCAGATACAGCGTGCGCATCAATGGTGGCAGAGGGATACTCAGTTCCACCAACACCCCGCTAGCCAGCTGTTCTTCCACTACGCGACGTGACAGGCAACTGATGCCGATACCGTGGCGTACCGCGTGCTTGATCGCTTCCGAGTTGCCCAACTCCATCACCAACTGGAAATTTGGCAGATGCGCCAACAGCAGATGATCCAGCACTTCCCGCGTGCCAGACCCGCGCTCCCGCAGGATCCAAGGGGCGCTGGCCAGCGTTGCCAGGGTCACCGGTTGCTGTAGCAATGGGTTATCCGGCGCGGCAAACACCACCAGCTCATCTTCAAGCCACGGCTGGGTGACCAACTCAGGCATGTGGCACGGCCCTTCTATCAACCCCAAATCGACACGAAAATCGGCTACCGCAACAATCACCTCCTGACTATTGCCCACGTTCAGTTCCAACGGGGTCGCAGGAAAATCTTTGCGATAGTGGGCGATCATCTCTGGCAGCATATAGTTGCCGATGGTGCTGCTGGCGGCGATGCGTAACGCGCCACTATCATGCAGGAAAAGTTGTTCAATTTCCCCGGCCTGCTCCAGCAGAGCCAGCGCTTTGGGATATAGCAAGCGGCCATGTTCGTTGATCACCAGGCGTTTACCCACGCGATCGAACAACAACACCTTCAGTTGCCCTTCCAAATCGGCCAGCGCCGCGCTGACCGCCGATTGTGATAAAGCCAATACCACTGAGGCCTGAGTGGTGGATCCGCTTTTCAGCACCTCGGTAAAAACTTCCAGTTGGCGCAAAGTGATATGCATAACAGCCTCGACATAAAAAGAATGGTTATACCCGTCGTCTTTCAAGCTGCAGCGTTGTTACCTGCGCTTGTCCACCCCAGTCACTTACAAAAGTAAGCTCCTGGGGATGAACAAGCTTGTCGCCTAGCTTCAACTTGAAATCCATAGGGTAAAAGACAAAACCATTTAAATGAAAACACCAAAAAATCAGTCACACGGCGTCGGTAAGCCAACCGCCCTGCCTTATAAGGTTATCACGTTTACAGGATTAGGCTTGGCGGAGTAGCCGAGCCGCCCAGGTGATCAACCACTTATTCCGATAAGTTATAAATATATAATCAATTTCTCTTTTAGGTCACCTGCTTTTATCATTGCACTCAGGAATTTAGCAGAGGACAGAATAATCATGGCGAGTCACAGCACTCAACCCTATCCCGAACAGCGTTTTCCCCTGTTTGGACTACCACGGCTGATACCAGGCTTACTGCTGACCGGCGCGCTGACTGCGTTTTCGGTCTGGGCGGGCGATGTTCCCTGGGTTGCCGGGTTGGGATTAGGCGCCCTGACGCTGGCTATCCTGTGCGGCATCCTGGTCGGCAATACTCTTTATCCCTGGTTGCAGCCTAGCTGCCATACCGGCGTACAGCTGGCCAAACAGCGGCTGCTGCGCCTGGGGATCATTCTTTATGGCTTTCGTTTAACCTTCCAGCAAATTGCCGACGTGGGGGCCAGCGGGATCATTATTGATGCCCTGACCCTGAGCAGCACTTTCTTGCTGGCCTGCTGGTTGGGTAAAAAAGTGTTCGGCCTCGACAGCCAAACCACCATGCTGATCGGTGCCGGTAGCAGCATCTGCGGTGCCGCAGCCGTGATGGCCACCGAGCCGGTGCTGAAGGCAGACTCCAGCAAGGTTGCCGTCGCTGTCTCTACCGTCGTGGTGTTTGGTACGCTGGCGATCTTTGCCTATCCGTGGCTGTATCAGCTGAATGAGCACTTCCAGTGGCTGCCGTTGACACAGGAAACCTTCGGCATCTACGCGGGTTCGACAATCCATGAAGTGGCTCAGGTGGTTGCTGCTGGCCATGCCATCGGCCCGGATGCGGAAAACGCGGCGGTGATCTCCAAGATGATCCGCGTCATGATGTTAGCCCCGTTCCTGCTGTTACTGTCTGGCTATATCAGCCGCCGGGCCGGTAACGGCAGCAAGAGTGAAAAATCGGCCATCACCATTCCGTGGTTTGCCGTGTTGTTTATCGCCGTTGCCGGACTGAACTCGTTCAACCTGATCCCGGCCACGCTGGTACAGCATCTGATCACCATCGACACCTGGATGCTGGCCATGGCCATGGCCGCTTTAGGTTTGACCACCCACATTAGCGCGGTACGTCAGGCTGGTGTGAAACCCATCTTGCTGGCGACGCTGCTGTTCGTCTGGCTGATTATCGGCGGCGGTGCAATCAACCTGTTGGTGCAGCACCTGATTTAATCCCCACTTCATACTGCGGGCCTGGTTTTCCAGGCCCGCTTCTTTTCACCGCCATTCAATCCTTCGCTTATCAATGCCATAATGGAGCCGATAACACAGGAGAATGAAAATGAAGTTTGTCGGTGCACACGTCAGCGCTTCTGGCGGCGTAGATCAGGCCGTGATCCGCGCACACGAATTAGAGGCGACCGCATTCGCCCTGTTCACTAAAAATCAGCGTCAATGGAAGGCCGCCCCGCTGCCTGCCGACGTGATAGACAAGTTTAAAAGTGCCTGCGCACAGTACGGCTATGGCCCAGGGCAAATCCTGCCGCACGACAGCTATCTGATTAACCTTGGCCATCCGGTAACGGAGGCACTGGAGAAGTCCCGCGAGGCGTTTCTTGATGAGGTGCAACGCTGCGAGCAACTGGGGCTGACGCTGCTGAACTTCCACCCGGGCAGCCACCTGATGCAGATCGATGAGGATAAATGCCTGGCAAGGATCGCTGAGTCGATCAACATCGTGCTGGATAAAACCCAAGGCGTCACCGCAGTGATCGAGAATACCGCCGGGCAAGGCAGCAATCTGGGGTTCAAATTTGAACATCTGGCGGCGATCATCGACGGTGTAGAAGACAAGAGCCGCGTCGGTGTCTGTATTGATACCTGCCACGCTTTCGCCGCCGGTTACGACCTGCGTACCGAAGAGGATTGCCAGAAGACGTTTAAAGAGCTGGGTGACGTGGTGGGCTTTAACTACCTGCGCGGTATGCATCTTAACGATGCCAAGAGCGAGTTTGGCAGCCGCGTTGACCGCCACCACAGCCTGGGTGAAGGTAATATCGGTAAGACCGTGTTCAGCTATATCATGCGCGACGAGCGCTTTGATAACATCCCGCTGATCCTGGAGACGGTGAACCCGGATATCTGGGCCGAGGAGATTGCCTGGCTGAAGGCGCAGCAGTAATTTTCTGCGGACATAAAAAAGCCGGCATTTTTCAGATGCCGGCTTTTTATTATGGTTGTCGTTACGCCACCGTGGCTACCGGCGCTTCAGAGCGTTTGAGGACCGCATAGGCCACGCCCGCCAGCAAGGTACCCGCCACAATCGCCAGCAGATACAGCAGCACCGGCGAGATAGCACCAGGGATCAACAGCACGAACAGACCACCGTGTGGTGCCATCAGTTTTGCACCGAAGGCCATCGACAGCGCACCGGTCAGTGCTCCACCTGCGATACAGCACGGCAGAACGCGCATCGGGTCACGGGCGGCAAACGGAATGGCTCCTTCAGTGATAAAGCACAGGCCCAACACCAACGCGGCTTTGCCCCCTTCCTGCTCAGACTTCTCGAACTTGCGACGAGCCAGGATAGTAGCCAGCCCCATCGCCAGCGGTGGCACCATACCTGCAGCCATAATCGCCGCCATAGGTGCGTAGACCGAAGAACTCAACAGCGCTACACCAAAGGCATAGGCCGCCTTGTTAACCGGACCGCCCATATCGGTACACATCATCGCACCGAGGATTGCACCCAGCAGTACCGCGTTAGCGGTGCCCAGCGATTGCAGCCAGTTGGTCAGGCCGACCATGATCTTGGCGACAGGCGTACCCACCACGTAAATCATGATCAAACCGGTGATCAGGCTGGCAACCAGCGGAATAATCAGGATCGGCTTGAGCGCTTCCATACTCGGTGGCAAACGCAGCTTACCGCTGATGGCCTTGGCCACGTAACCCGCCAGGAAACCGGCAATGATACCGCCAAGGAAACCCGCACCGGTGCTAACCGCCAACATACCGCCGATCAGGCCCGGCGTCAGGCCCGGGCGATCCGCAATGGAGAACGCGATGTAACCCGCCAGAACCGGCACCATCAGCGCAAAGGCCGAACCACCACCGATCTGCATCAGCGCCGCAGCCAACGTACCTTTTACTTCAAACGCCTTGATACCAAACACGAACGACAGCGCGATACACAGACCACCCGCCACCACCATCGGCAGCATGTAAGACACGCCGGTCAGCATGTGGCGATAAGGCCCTGCGCTCTCTTTCTTCTTGCCTGAGCTCGCGGTGCTGCCACTTTTTTGCGGCTGGAAGATCTCGGCTTCTACCTGTGCCTTATCCAGTTCCTGCGCGGTTTTCTTCAACGCCAAACCGGTTGAGGTGCGGTACATCGGCTTGCCAGCGAACTTGTCCAGATCCACTTCGATATCTGCCGCGACAATGACCAGATCGGCCGCCGCCACTTCTTCTGGAGTGATCGCATTCCCGGCACCGACGGAGCCACGGGTTTCCACTTTCACCCACCAGCCACGTTTCTTGGCTTCGCTCTCGATGGCTTCGGCCGCCATAAAGGTATGCGCAACGCCGGTCGGGCAAGCGGTAATGGCAACAATGCGTTTCGGACCGGCAGATTTTGCCAGTGCTACCGTCTGGGCCGGCGCCTGATACGGTTTGGCTTGCGCCTGTGCCGTGGCCAGGAAGGCTTCTGGTTCACGCACCGCGTGTTCCACATCACCGATATAAACCTGTTTGCCGTTCAGCTCAGCGTCAGCAGGTGCAGCAACACCCGCTACCACCACCAGTTCGGCCTCGTTGGCCGTATTAACCAGCGTCAGGCCGGTTTTGGCCGCAGCGGCCTCAAGCATGCGTTTCGCCAGGTGGCTACGAGCCTGCCCGAGCGAACTGTCTATCATCAGCAGCGTTTTCATTCTGACTCCTGCGATTAATTAAAGGGTTTCAGATCGACGCGCGCCATCATCGCGGCCAACTGCGGGCGATCGGTGATGCCAACGTTGCTCTGGCTCACTGCCAAGGCAGCCACGGCAGTGGCCAAGCGCAAGGTATGTTCGCTGGATTCACGCATCAGCAGGCCGTAGATCAGGCCGCCGACCATGGAATCACCGGCACCCACGGTGCTGACCACCTCACAGGCTGGCGGTTTGGCGATCCAGGCACCAGAGGCGTTAACCCACAGCGCACCTTCGGCACCCAGTGAGATCACCACGTGGGCAATGCCCTGTTCACGCAGGGCATGAGCGGCTTCCACCACATCTTCCAACTTCGGCAAGGGTTTGCCTGCCCAGATTTCCAGCTCACGACGGTTAGGTTTTACCAACCACGGAGAGGCTTTCAGCCCGGCCACCAGCGCTTCACGGCTGCTGTCAAAAATGATGCACGGACACTGCGCGCGCAGGCGGGTCATCCACTCGGTGAAGGCTTCCGGGGCAACCCCGGCTGGCAAGCTACCGCTGACCGCCACCATGTCGAACTGGCCCAGCCAGCTCAGGGAATCCACCACAAAGCGTTCCCAATCCTGCGGCGTCACTTCAAAACCGGAGAAGTTGAAGTCGGTCACTTCACCGTCTTTTTCCGTCAGCTTAACGTTGATACGTGTACGCCCAGGGACCACCTGAAAGCGGTTGGCAATCCCCAAATCGCTGAACAGCAGTTGGAAACCATCCTGGTTGTCTTTACCAAGGAAACCGCCAACGGTGACGTCGATACCTAAATCTTTCAGTACCTTGGCAACGTTGATCCCTTTACCCGCCGCATGGAGACCGGCGGTTCTTACCAGGTTAACCTCACCCCGTTCGATCTCCGGGCAAAAGCCCACCAGATCGTAAGCCGGATTCAGGGTTATGGTTGCTACTCTTCTGCTCATGCTGCACCCTCGCCAAGACCTTCACTGATGGCTTCGCCGATGGCTTTCAGCGCCGCTTCAGCATCGTCACCACTGGCGGTAAAGCGCAAGTGATGACCTTTTTTCACTCCCAGTGCCACAACCTTCATCAGGCTGCGGCCGTTAGCCGGTTTACCGCTGCCGTCGAGATTGGTGACGGTAATTTCACTCGAGAACTGTTTGATTACGTTGACCAACGCAGTGCCTGGGCGGGCATGCAGGCCATGCTCGTTGCGCACCACGTATTCCGCACTCAGAACCGCGCTCTCTTCGGCAACTTCGCTGGTCAGTAACGCCAGCACGCCCACCGCATCGGCGTTCAGCAAGCGTTCAGCTTTTTGGCTCACTAACAGATCGCTTAAGTAGTTCAGCACCGTCAGCGGTTGTTGATCGGCGACGGCGACGGTCAGCAACAGTGCGACCTTTTCGCCCTCTTCATCAAACGCCTGTGCCGGGCGGCTGACGGTGGCGGCGCTGGTCAGGTTGCCTTCGGTACTGTCGCTCAACCAGATCCCCTGGCCCAGATTCAGCGGCTTGCGGGTGATCACATCACTGACAAACTGGGCGTTAACCGCACCGATTTTTTGCAGACGGCCCGCGTTCAAAGCTTGCAGCGTCATCAGCGAATCGGCGGCCACGTCAAGAGCAATCAGTGAAGCATCAAACTTGAATTCAGCCGCCAGCTTCTCGCCCATCAGCAAACTGCGCAGTTCTTCGGCTGAAGTCGTTTTTGCCAACTGTTCAGCGACGCTGTCATCACTGAGCACGTGTGTGAGCTGACGCAGTAGCGCCAGGTGTTCATCGGAACGCGCGGCAATACCGATCACTACATAGGCTGTCTGGCCTTCGCCCCACTCGATACCCTGTGGAAACTGGAATACCTGAACACCGGTGTTCAGCACCAGATCGCGGGTATCTGTAGTGCCATGTGGAATGGCGATGCCGTTGCCCAGATAAGTGGAGGTTTGCAGCTCACGCTGCAGCATGCCGTCAACATAGGCGGCGCTGACGCATCCGGCGGAGGTAAGCGCTGCCGCTACCTGCCGGATGGCTTCCTGTTTGCCGCTAGCGGCAGCTCCCAGGTGAATATCTTGCTGTGACAACTGGAACATGGTTCTCCTCTCCTGCTGAATTGAATCGTTTCAGCCAAGTTAAGAAAAAGGAGCGTTACCCATCGCCTAACCAGGCCATCGATGACGCTGAAACGTTTCAATGAGTGTGTGAGCAGCTATCATCGAAAGCAAGTTTTCTCGATCTCGGCGTGATAGTTTTTTGACCTTACGCACACTTTTCGGGCTAAAGCCCCCATCCACAGGGGAAAATGGCATACTGTGCTGAAACAGTGCTGAAGGAAGATAACAACATGGTTGCCACCGGTATCGGGGTCATTATCGTTAACGCTCAAGGGCATATCCTGCTGGGGAAACGCTGCAGTACACATGCCCCTTTTTGGTCGATCCCCGGAGGGCATCTGGATGCGGGGGAAACCTTTGAACAGTGCGCTCAACGCGAAATCGCCGAAGAGACCGGGTTGCAGATAGCTCCGCCAACCTTTATTGGCGTCAGCAATAATCTGCAAACCTGGCGCGCAGAGGGAAAACATACGGTGTCGATCTGCATGCTGGTTCAGCATCCAGGAGGAGAAGCCGAGCTGAAAGAGCCGGAAAAATGTGCCGAATGGCGCTGGTGTTCCCCGCACGACCTGCCGGAGCCCCATTTTGAAGCGAGCAGAACGGCGATCCACCTATGGTTGAACCAACAGGCATATCTGCCTGTATTGTGACGTTGTTCCCGCCAATTTCTCTTCTTTTTATCAAAGAATATCGCTATATAATTTAGCATATAACGCTATTTTATTGTTCAATCACTCTACTTTTCACTGTAAATACCCCTAAGGTATTAGGTTTCTTTTGCGAAAATATCTATACTTATCCAGATGTTTCCGACCTGGTGTCGAAACCTTTTTGGCAAGTTTTTCCTTGGTATTTCATAACTATAAGTGGGTTCAATATGAGCAAAAAACAAGCTGGCTTTGAAAAGCGACGCCGGTGGGGATGGCTTTGGATTTTGGTGATCGGGATTATTCTCGGTGCCGCACTGCTGGCAGGGACCGCAACGGTCTTCCATAAAACCAGCGATACCGCCTTCTGCGTCTCCTGCCACACCATGCAACAACCTCTGGCCGAATATCAAGGCAGTGTCCACTTCCAGAACTCCAAGGGGATCCGCGCTGAATGTGCCGATTGCCACGTCCCTCATGAGCCGCTCGATTACCTGTGGACCAAGATCCGCGCGGTGAAAGACATTTACGGCGAAGTGACCGGCAAAATCGACACCCCGGAAAAATACGAAGCCCATAAGCTGGCCATGGCGCAATCGGTCTGGAAGACGCTGAAAGAAAACGATTCAGCCACCTGCCGTTCTTGCCATAGCTTCGATGCCATGGATATCACCGCCCAGCGTCCTGAAGCCCGTATTCAGCACCCGGTGGCCATCAAGCAAGGCGAAACCTGTATCGATTGCCATAAGGGCGTTGCGCATATCCTGCCGGATATGAGCGGTGCCGCACAGGCGGGCGCTGCCGAACTGGCGAAAGCCGCGGCGGAAACCTCTCCAACAGCAACCACGCTGTTCACCATCGCCACCGAACCGTTCTTCCTGAAAGCCGACGATACGCATAATGCCGGTAACCTGATGCCTTCAACCGAAGTTCACGTCGTGAAACAGGAAGGTGACAAGGTGCTGGTAGATGTCAGCGGCTGGCAACAGGATGGCGTCAGCGAAGTATTCTACGCCGCGCAAGGTAAACGTATCCTCAGCGTCCTGCTGGGCGAAGATGCGCGCAAACTGCTGAAAACCGGCAGCACCATGACCGATGCCGAAACCGGCCTGGTCTGGCATCAGGTTTCACTGCAGGTCTGGTTGCCACGTAAACAACTGATCGACGATGAGCAGAAAATCTGGCGTTACACTGCCGATATGATGTCCGCCAACTGTACCGGCTGCCACGGCCTGACCGCCCTTGATCGCTTCAACGCCAACCAGTGGATCGGCGTGATTAAAGGTATGGCTCCTCGCACCTCGCTGTCACAAGAACAACTGCGCGTTCTGACGCAGTACGTTCAGAAACATGCCAGCGATATGCAACCTGCCACACCGGCCAAAAGTTAAGGGAGAAGCGAAATGAGCAAGTACCAACAACAACCATTGGCCATGAGCCGCCGTCGTTTCCTGACCGGTGCCAGCGCCCTGGCCGCCGTGCCTCTATTTGCGGGTCTGTGGCCTAAATCAGCATTGGCGGAAGCCATCAGCCAGGCATTGCCACAGTTCGTGGCCTTACGCCAGGCACAAAAAGGCATTCTGACCGGCGCGCACTGGGGCGCCTTTGAAGCCATCGTGCAAGATGGAAAAATGGTCGGCGTGTTGCCGGTCAAAGACGATCCTTACCCGAACGATCTGATCACCATGGCCCCCCACCAGGTCCATGCGGAAAACCGTATCAAGTACCCAATGGTACGTAAAAGCTGGTTGGAAGGCGGCCCTGGCAGCCGTACCGAACTGCGCGGCAACGATGAATGGGTGCGCGTCAGCTGGGAAAAAGCGATCGATCTGGTCGGTAACGAAATCGTCCGTTTGCAAAAAGATCACGGCCCGCAGTCAATTTATGCCGGTTCTTACGGCTGGAAAAGCGTGGGCATGCTGCACAACAGCCGTACCCTGCTGCAACGCCTGATGAACCTGAGCGGTGGCTTCCTTGGCTATGCCGGTGACTATTCTACCGGTGCTGCACAGGTGATCATGTCGCACGTGATGGGGTCAATGGAGGTTTACGAACAGCAAACCGCCTGGCCAAACGTCATCGACAACAGCCAACTAGTGATCCTGTGGGGCTGTAACCCGATGGTTACGCTGAAAAACAGCTGGAACGTGCCAGACCATGTCGGCCAGACCGGCTTTGAGGCGCTGAAGAAGAAAGGCACCCGCATCATCAGCATCGATCCGGTGCACAGTGACAGTGCCAAATATGTCGGCGCACAGTGGATCGCTCCGCGTCCGTACACCGACAGCGCGATGCTGATCGGTATCGCCCACACCCTGTTGACCGAAAAGCTGCATAACCCGGACTTCCTGAAAACCTATACCGTGGGCTTCGACAAGTTCCAGGCCTATCTGCTGGGTGAAACCGACGGTACGCCGAAAACTGCCGAGTGGGCAGCCGATATCAGCGGCGTCGATGCCGAAGTGCTGCGCCAGTTGGCGCGCGATATGGCGAAACAGCGCACCATGATCATGGGCGGCTGGGGGATCCAGCGTCAGCATCACGGTGAGCAGCAGCACTGGTTGCTGGTGACCGTGGCGGCCATGCTTGGCCAGATCGGCCTGCCAGGCGGCGGCTTTGGCTTCAGCTATCACTACTCTTCCGGTGGTAGCCCGACGGCTAAAGGCGGCATCCTCTCCGGTATCTCTGCGGGGAATGCACCGAAGAATTCACCAACGCCAATCCCGGTGGCTCGTATCGCCGAGTGCCTGACCAACCCAGGCAAGACCATTCACTTCAATGGGACCGATGTCACCTACCCAGACGTGAAGATGGTGTACGTGGCCGGTGGTAATACCTTCCACCAGCATCAGGACACCAACAATCTGGTCAAAGCCTGGCAGCGGCCGGAAACCATCGTGGTTAACGAACCGTATTGGACGGCCACCGCCAAGCATGCGGATATCGTGCTACCTGCGACCACCAGCTATGAGCGTAACGATCTGGAGATGGGCGGTGACTACTCACAACTGTACGTCTTCCCGATGCATCAGTGCGTACCGCCGCAGCATGAGTCACGCAACGACTTCGATATCTTCGCCGCTCTGGCCGCCAAGCTTGGCGTGCTGGATGCCTTTACCGAAGGCAAAGACGAAACCCAGTGGCTGAAAGGCATGTACGACGACATGAAGTTGCAGGCCCGCGCCGCCCGCGTTGCCCTGCCGCCGTTTGACATGTTCTGGGAGTCGAACAACTACATTCGTTTCCCGATCCCGCAGGAAAACAAACAGTGGGTACGTTTCGCCGATTACCGTGAAAACCCGCTGCTTAATCCGTTGGGGACTCCGTCCGGCAAGATTGAGATCTATTCCGATGCCATCTCGAAGATGGAGTATCTGGATTGCAAAGGTATTCCTACCTGGATGCCACCGCATGAATGGTACCGTGGCCCAGAGGCAGCCAAATACCCGCTGTCACTGAATACCGCGCACCCGACCAACCGCCTGCACTCACAGCTCGACAACACGCCGCTGCGTAAGAAGTATGCGGTGGCCGACCGTGAAGCGATCTTGATCCATCCAGAGGATGCCAAATCGCGCAACATCACCAACGGCGACCTGGTGCGGGCGTTTAACGACCGTGGTCAGATCCTGGTTGGCGCTATTGTCAGCGAAGATGTGCGCCCAGGAGCGGTTCGGATCAGCGAAGGTGCCTGGTACGATCCGGCCGATCCATCAACGCCGGGGTCAATCTGTAAGAACGGCAACGTCAACTGCCTGACTTTCGATATTGGCTCATCCAACCTGGCACAGGGCAACTGTGGCCAGATGGCACAGTTGGAAATTGAGAAATATCAGGGCGAAGTGCTGAAGAATACCGCGCACGACGTTCCTGCTGGCGCATAACCGCTAGCCACCAGCGCAGGGTGATGGTGACATCGCCCTGCTCTTTTCCTGCCGACAAATACACTCTATTTACCCATTCCTTGATTGAAACAGGTTTTTGTTTTTTTTAAACGAGCGTATTATGCGCGCGTCTCCCTTCTCTTTGGCTAGTCATTCAGCTTATGCGTACTTCAACTGCGGCGACACGACGTTTGCCCGATTTAACTTCGTTGGCATTTCTGGTCGTGGCCTTTCTCACCGGGATTGCTGGTGCCCTACAGACGCCCACGCTGAGTCTGTTCCTCTCCACCGAAGTGAACGTACGGCCAACGATGGTCGGGCTGTTCTTTACCGGCAGCGCGGTGATCGGCATTTTGGTCAGCCAGTTTCTGGCCAGCCGCTCAGATAAGAGGGGCGATCGCAAATCACTGATCTTTCTCTGCTGTATGTTAGGTGCCTTGGCTTGTGCGCTGTTCGCCTGGAACCGTAACTATTACCTGCTGCTGTTCGTCGGCGTGCTGCTGAGCAGCTTTGGCTCGACCGCCAACCCACAAATGTTTGCCCTGGCACGGGAACATGCCGAGCACACTGGCCGGGGAACGGTGATGTTCAGTTCTATCCTGCGTGCTCAGGTTTCGCTGGCCTGGGTGATTGGCCCGCCGATCGCCTTTGCGCTGGCCTTGGGGTTTGGTTTTAAGGTGATGTATCTGGCCGCCGCCGCCGCCTTTATTCTCTGTGGAGCGTTGGTATGGAAGATGTTGCCCTCCATGCCAAAAGTGCAGAGCACCGGCGGAGCTACGCTGGAAGCACCACGGCAGAACCGCCGTGATACGTTATTGCTGTTTATGGCCTGCACGCTAATGTGGACGGCCAACAGCATGTATTTGATCAATATGCCGCTGTATATGGTGCAAGAATTACAATTACCGGAAAAATTGGCGGGAATATTGATGGGCACCGCTGCCGGGCTGGAAATCCCGACCATGTTACTCGCTGGCATGGTGGCCCAACGCTTTGGCAAGCGTTTCCTGATGCGCTGCGCGGTGATTGCCGGGGTGCTGTTTTATGCCGGGCTACTGTTTATAACAGGTACTTGGCAACTGATCGCCCTGCAACTACTGAACGCGCTGTTTATCGGGGTGCTGGCGGGAATTGGTATGCTCTATTTCCAGGATTTGATGCCCGGCCAGGCCGGGGCGGCCACCACGCTGTTTACCAATACCACCCGCGTTGGTTGGATTATTGCCGGTTCGATCGCCGGAGTCGTGGCTGAAATGTGGAGTTATCACGCGGTATTTTACTTTGCGTTGGCGATGGTGCTGGGTGCAGTGCTATGTATGTGGCGGCTGAAGGACACTCAAGGCGCGGTATCCGCCTCCAACTTGGCAAGATAGATCAGCGCCTCATCACGGCGGTCGTGGCACATTTCACGGCTGGCCTGCAGACTACCGCAGACTTTGGGCCGCAGCTGCGAATGAAATATTCCACAGCGCAGTTGCTGGTCCAGATGGATGCAACGGGTATTGGCCGGTTTGCCGTTGGGCATACCAGGGATCGGGCTGGAAATCGAAGGTGCGATACAGCAGGCACCACAGTCGGCACGGCAGTCCATCTGCGATCCTATGAGGGCTGATTAGGTGGTTGAGACAATAGCAGAACGCCGCATTAAGTTATACTCATTCACAATTCTTACCAATAGTGCTAGAGTTTATTTTTCAAGGAGTGGAAAGCTTAGAACTATCAATGGAGTGAGATCATGTCAGATAAAAATTTCAACCCAAGTTGGGAAGGCTACATGGGGGACTTCCTGAAGGGTAATGTCGGGATCAACCAGCTAAAACCCCAGCATGAGTTCCTTGATTCTATCGGCTTAGAGAAAGCATTAAGCGATAATACGCAATATCACGTCGTTCTCACGATCGCTGAGGCAAAAGGTATTATTGATGACATCAACTCTCGCCGCCCTGGAAACCCAGGTCTGGGCCGTGGTGAAGCGTTCGCTCGGGGCTTTGAGCAACACAGTACCAGTCGTGGCGACGCGTTCGCCAGAGGTATTGAACCCAAAAATGTCGTCTCCTCTGTCTTTAAAGTGACAGATCCTGTTTCTACTTATGCAGGCAATATAAATGACATGCGCGGGTTATATGACATCATCATTGAATTCAAGAGATTAGGAATAACGGCCACGGTGTTCACAGGGGCAAATGGAGTGAATCTTATTCACATATCCGGCTATGCTGGGCTTAGAAGAACTATAACTGGAACGCGATATGCTGCTAACCATCCACAAATGTTAGCGATGGGAATAGGACAGCAAGGCATTAATGCTGGAATAGTCAGGGGTGTAAGATTTTGTATTCTTTTCTCTGTTGGCTATCGAATTATAGAAAGTATATTTAAAGATGATTACACCCTGGCAGACTTTATCGGGAACATAACTATGGATATGGCCAAGACAGCGATTGCTGCTGCTACATCCTTTGTTGCAGGCGTATTTTTGACTACAACTGTTTTTGCTGTCAGCAGTATTATTGCTGTTGCCGCGATCGTTTTTGTTGTTGGATTAGTCACCGTCATCATCTTAGATGCGATAGATAAAAAATATGGAATAAGTGAAAAATTAATAGCATTATTAAAAGAAAAAAACAGAGTAAAACCAAGAACACCCGAAGCTAACTTTCATTTCATCCTCAATGGCCTAGGGAAATAAAAATGAATAACAAATACACTAAAATAGCACTTTCAATAATACTATTAATACTGTTTTCACTTGCAGCATTATTAATCTACCGATATGTTTTATCATTAGTATTTATGGAGGATGAAATCACATTCTCAGCATCTATACTTATTGTTTTTCTCTCTAGCCCGGTAATATTCTACGCCATTCTCAGCGGCATATATTTCTTTGCTTTTGATAAGCGCCCAAAATATGACAAAGGAATTACTCGATATTTGGTTTATCTAATGTTCTTATCATTTGCTATCAGCTTACCTATTTCTTTTTATGTTGATTATAAGCTGAAGAATGCAGGTTATTTAACGTGTAACAAAATATCATGGCAGTCACCAACTACTTATGTTACGAACTTATCACTTTGTAAGTAAATTTTATCTACTATATAGAGGGACTTATGGCTAATTTGATTTATGCAAGTATCAACGGTATTAAACAAGGCTTGATCTCCGCGGGTTGCTCGACTCTTGACTCCATTGGGAATAGATGTCAAAAAGGACATGAAGATCAACTTTACATTCTTGCTTTCGATCATAATATATCCAGAATGCAAAATGTATCTCATCAACCAGTCAGAATAACCAAGCCAATTGACAAATCATCGCCTTTGCTTGGAATGGCGATATCAAATAATGAAAAGCTGCAAATTGTCTTGTATATGTATCGTGTCAATCCGGCTGGGACTTTAGAAGTATTCTATACCATCAAGCTTAAGGACGCCTATATCACGGACATATCCCAGCACTGCCCAAACGCTCTGACACAAAATGATGGTCAACCCTACGAGATCATTTCATTGTCTTATAAAAGCATTGATTGGCAACATAATATTTCAGGCACCTCAGGTTATAGCATTTGGGACGAGCAAGTTTATTGATTTAGTGGGTAACCGTCAGGTTTCTTGTCGGTTATTTTATCAAAATAGCGCATGGCCGCGTAGAACGCACAATGGATTGGATAGCTAAGTATGATAAATAAATACTGGGGAATATTTTTAGCGACAATACTATTAATAGTGTTTACATTCGGAACTATATTATTTTATAGTTATGTAACATCATTGATTTTGATGGAAGATGAAATAACATTTTCAGCCTCAGTGTTTATGTGTTTCTTTGGTTCACCCCTGATACTTTATGCTTTATCTGGTTCTGTTTTTTTCTTTATTTTTAACCGATTGCCTAAGCATAATATGATTATTATTACAAACTTAACTAGATTAGCGTTGGCATCAATACTTTTTAGTTTACCGGTCTCGTTGTATGTAAACTACAAACTCAAACATGATGGCTATTTCACGTGCGATAGAATTTCTTGGATGTCACCGACAACTTATGTGAAAGATTTATCACTTTGTCGATGAGTGGCATTTCCCGCTATACCCGCTAATTAGACAAAGAAATACATCACGATATGTAAAGTGACGCCCCTCACCCTAACCCTCTCCCGCAGGGAGAGGGGACTGAATGTGCCACAAGTTAACGTCAGCAACTGGCCTCGGCACCGCAATAACTCCATCTCGCATAGGGCAAATTTTAATGTGCCACAAGCTGACTCCCGCACCTGAACAAAACGCCGTACCAATTCCTCGCTCTTCGGGATAGGGGTAAAGCGTGAATCGAGCTCGGAGGTGCAATAACGCCATCTTGCATATCGGAATGTTGAACCTGCCACAGACAGACTTCTGCTCCTGACCACAACGCCATTGCAGCCCCCTCTCCCTGTGGGAGAGGGCTGTGGTGAAGGGCAAAACCACCAAAATAACGCTCCTAACCGCTGAAGATTGCACCAATCCCCCCAAATATCCGCTTTACATGCACACATCGCGCACGTACCATTGAGCTAGTACAAAAGAACTCAAGGCCAACGGCCAATCAGGAGCAATAATGTCTGCGGACACCATCCAGAAGCTTTCCCGCCCTTCCGTACTCGGTGGCGCGATGATCATTGCCGGCACCGCCGTAGGTGCAGGTATGTTCTCTATTCCTATCGTAACTTCTGGCGTGTGGTTCAGCGGCTCCGTGGCGCTGCTGATTTATACCTGGTTCTGTATGCTGATCTCCGGGCTGATGATCCTGGAAGCCACCATGAATTATCCGGCGGGCGCCAGCTTCCACACAGTGGTCAAAGATCTGCTCGGTAAAGGCTGGAATACCCTTAACGGCCTGTCGATCACCTTCGTACTCTATATTCTGACCTATGCCTATATCTCGGCGGGCGGCTCGATCATCGCCCATACGCTGGAAGGCGTCTTTGGGTCCAACCAAACCCTGTCAGGATTGGTGTTTGCCATCGTCGTGGCCTTTATCGTCTGGTTATCCACCCGTGCCGTGGATCGCCTGAGCACCATTCTGATCGGCGGTATGGTGATCACCTTTGTGTTGTCCGTCGGTGATATGTTCACCCACGTGCAGCCTGCCGTGTTGTTCAACCAGGGTGGCAGCGACGCCAACTACCTGCCCTATGCGCTGGCGGCATTGCCTTACCTGCTGACCTCGTTCGGCTACCACGGCAACGTGCCCGGCCTGGTGAAGTATTATCAGAAAGACAGCGGTGCCGTGGTGCGCAGCCTGGTATACGGTACCTTACTGGCGCTGGCGATCTATATCCTGTGGCAGTATGTGATCCAGGGCAATATCGCCCGTGATGCCTTCAAGCAGGTGATCGCCGAAGGGGGCAACATCGGCAGCCTGCTCAAGCAGATGGGTAACGTTTCCAGTAGCTATGCGGTAGGCCAACTGCTCAATGCCTTCTCTTATATGGCGCTGGCCAGTTCGTTCCTGGGGGTGTCGCTGGGGCTGTTTGATTTTCTCGCCGACTTCTTCAAGTTCAAGGATAACCAGGCAGGCCGCACCAAATCGGCACTGGTGACCTTCGTGCCACCAACCCTGGCCGCGTTACTGTTCCCGAACGGTTTCCTGTACGCCATCGGCTTTGCTGGCCTGGCCGCCACCATTTGGGCAGTGATCGTTCCTGCCATGATGGCTCGCGCCAGCCGCCGCCGTTTCCCACAGGCCAGCTACCGCGCTCCCGGCGGCCAAGGCATGATCCTGTTCATCATCCTGTTTGGGGTGATTAACGCCGTGGCCCACGTGCTAACGCTATTAGATCTGCTGCCGGTGTTTAAATAAGCCTCAAGGGCGGCTAAGGCCGCCCTTTTTCCCCACTCTTTTTGCGCGCGGCTCTTGCCTGAAAAGCACGGCGCGAGTAACTTGTCGCAACTTCCTAAAATCCATTTCGACAGGGTATTCCAATGGCAAGAGCAAACGAAATCAAGCGCGGTATGGCAATCAATTACAACGGCAAACTGCTGCTGGTAAAGGACATCGATGTCCAGAGCCCAAGTGCCCGTGGTGCCAGCACGCTGTATAAAATGCGCTTCTCCGACGTCCGTACCGGGCTGAAGGTAGAAGAGCGTTTTAAAGGTGATGATATTCTGGACACCATCAGCCTCTCCCGCCGCAAGGTAAACTTCTCTTATATTGACGGCGAAGAGTATGTGTTCATGGACGATGAAGACTACACCCCTTATATCTTCAAGAAAGATCAGATCGAAGATGAGCTGCTGTTCATCCCTGAAGCGGGCTTGCCGGGTATGCAAGTACTGACGCTGGATGGCCAGGTGCTGGCGTTGGAACTGCCGCAGACCGTGGATATGGAAATTGTTGAAACCGCTCCGGGTATCAAAGGGGCTTCTGCCAGTGCGCGTAACAAACCGGCCACCATGGCGACCGGCCTGACCATTCTGGTACCGGAGTACCTGAGCAGCGGTGATAAAATCCGCATTCATATTGCAGAACGCCGCTATATGAGCCGCGCAGACTAGTCAACGGTGGGGGCGCAACCTGAGTGCGCCCTGCTTTGCTAGAGTAATTCCGGGAAAAACCGCCGCTTCAACGCCAACTCGACCCCCCGAACCTCCGCCAAACCTTTCAACCGACCGATGGCCGAATAGCCCGGATTGGTTTTCTTCTTCAGATCGTCCAGCATCTGGTGACCATGGTCCGGTCGCATTGGGATAGGCCGCAGATCGCCCGCTTTATGGCGGCGCTGTTCTTCAGTCAGAATAGCTTCAACCACCGCTACCATATCCACATCCCCTTGCAAGTGCGCCCCTTCATGGAAGGTTTTAGGATTTTGCTCGCGGCAAGTGGCGCGCAGGTGGGTAAAGTGAATGCGATCGCCAAAGGTTTCAATCATCCGCACCAGATCGTTATCCGCGCGCACGCCGTAAGAACCGGTACACATGGTGAAGCCGTTATAGATGCTATCTACCGTCTCTTTCAGCCACTGCATATCTTCGATGGTGGAAACAATACGTGGTAAGCCAAGGATTGGACGAGGTGGATCATCGGGATGCACTGCCAACCTGACCCCCACCTCTTCCGCTACCGGCACGATAGCGCGCAGGAAGACGGCCATATTTTCACGCAGTTGCGCCTTATTGATATGATCGTACTCCGCCAGCCGGGCACGGAACTGATCGAGCGTGTATCCCTCTTCCGCCCCAGGTAACCCGGCAATGATGTTACCGGTCAGCTTGGCAATATCTGCCGTACTCATCGCCTTGAAATAGCGTTGTGCCTGGGCTTGCTCTTCGTCGGTGTAATCTTTTTCCGCCCCGTTACGGCACAAGATATGCAGATCGAAGGCCGCAAAGGCGATCTGATCAAAGCGTAAGGCCTTGGACCCATCCGGCAGTTGGTATTCCAGATCGGTACGCGTCCAGTCGAGGATCGGCATAAAGTTGTAGCACACGGTATCAATGCCACATTCCGCCAGATTGCGCAGCGATTGTTGATAGTTGGCGATATGACGTTGGTAGTTGCCGCTGTGGGTTTTAATTTCCTCGTGCACCGGAATACTTTCCACCACCGACCACACCAGCCCTTTTTCCGCCAACAGAGCCTGCCGCGCCTTGATCTGTTCTACGGGCCACACTTCACCATTAGGGATATGGTGTAACGCGGTCACTACGCCGGTCGCACCTGCCTGACGCACATCATCCAGCGAAACCGGATCGTTCGGCCCATACCAACGCCATGTTTGTTCCATTGATTTATCCTTGTAAAAGTCGCTCTGTCATCGTTGAAGCGGTATCAGTGGTGAGGTAGATCGCAAAATCAAATCAATCCTGTTATACCACATTGCAGTAGATATCATTCATCTTTAACCTTACTGATTAGCGGCATGCTGTCAAAACAGAAACGTCGATTGATTGATCCAACTCACGATCCTGGGATATTTTGGACTGACCAATTTCATTCACCTCTCTACCGCTCTACACTGGCGGTTGTTAACAGATACGCGAGAGCCGGGCATACACCTGCAGCTAACTGGTCTGATAGCTTTATGCAAGCGATCAACCGGCCCTTGCTCTCGTCATGGAGCCATTAATGAAAACTATCGCCAACTCACCGTTGCCCGCCAAGACACAACTGCCACAGTACGATCGCCAGAGCCTGCGCAGCCGAATTGTTCACATGGGTTTTGGGGCTTTTCACCGCGCTCACCAGGCATTGCTAACCGACAAGGTACTCAACCGTAACGGCGGCGATTGGGGGATTTGTGAGATCAGCCTGTTCGGCGGCGATAAACTTTTCCAGACCATGCGCGATCAGGATCATCTTTACACCGTGTTGGAAAAGGGCGCGGCGGGCGATCAGGCCATCGTGGTGGGGGCCGTTCACGAAAGCGTACATCGCAAATTGGAAGGCATCGACGCCGTGCTGGAAAAGCTGGCCGAGCCGCAGGTAGCGATCGTCTCTATGACCATTACGGAGAAAGGCTACTGCATCGAACCGGGTAGCGGCCAATTGGACCTGCAACACGACGCGATCAAAGCCGATTTGGCTAATCCGAGCCAACCCACCACGGTGCCGGGGATCCTGGTGGAAGCACTGCGCCGGCGCCGAGAACGTCATCTGCCCGCCTTTAGCGTGCTGTCCTGCGACAACATTCCAGAGAATGGGCACGTGGTGCGCAATGCGGTGACCGGGCTGGCCAAAGCGCGCGATCCACAGCTAGCCGAGTGGATCGCTCAACATGTCACCTTCCCCAGCACCATGGTCGATCGCATCGTTCCGGCCGCTACGCCAGAAACGCTGGATGAAATTGCTACAGCCCTGGGTGGCGTGCGTGATGAATGCGCTATCGCCTGTGAACCCTTCATTCAATGGGTGGTGGAAGATAATTTTGTTGCTGGCCGCCCACGCTGGGAGGATGCCGGTGTGCAACTGGTGGACGATGTTCTGCCGTTCGAGCAGATGAAACTGCGGATGCTCAACGGCAGCCACTCCTTCCTGGCCTACCTCGGCTATCTGGCGGGTTACCAATACATTGTTGACTGCATGGCGGATGAGAATTATCGCCGCGCCGCGCAACATTTGATGTTGAACGAGCAGGCTCCGACGCTGCAGGTCGCTGGCATCGATCTGGCCGCCTACGCCGAGCAGTTGATCGAACGTTACAGCAACCCGGCACTGCAACACCGCACCTGGCAGATCGCTATGGATGGCACGCAAAAGTTGCCTCAGCGCCTGCTGGAGTCGATCCGTTGGCATCGGCAATATGGCGGCAGCCATGCGGGGCTTGCGCTTGGCGTAGCGGGCTGGATGCGTTATGTCGGAGGGATTGATGACGCCGGGCAACCGATTGATATCCGCGACCCAATGCTGGCCACGTTGCAGCAGGCCGTTAGCAACTCACAGGACGGTGAACCCCGCGTGGCCGCATTGCTGGCGTTGAAAAGCGTGTTTGGCGAGCAGTTGCCAGCGGATAGTGCGTTTGTGGCGGAGGTAACACGGGCCTATCTGTCATTGCGCGATCGAGGGGCACGCCAGACGGTAAAAGATTGGGTAACCACCCAGTTGAATTGATCCCTATCGGCCGCCATGCCAATCTGCCAGACATGACGGCCACTTGACGTTTGAATCTAGATTAACGGTATTCCAGCGTCATTATTCCGAGTTTTTTCTGCTGATCCAACCACTTGATCTCGCTCTTGCCGAGATTCATTGGCAGCTCTTTGCTACCGCTCTCCAGGCTCGCTAACTGATGCTTGCTGGTGTAGTTTTGCCCATCGCGATGGCATTGCGTTTGCGCCGTTGAGTCAGCGACTTCCACTTTGCAAGGGCCTTCGACAATGGCGCCATAGAAGTGGATCACGCCACCGGTAGCTGCATTGGCCACGCCTGCTGCCAGCCATGAAAACAACATTCCTGCGATCAAAAACAACCGTAAGCTTTTCATGGTCACCTCACTTGTTATTAAACCAATATAAACCGGAAAAAAGTTCTTGGATTAAACGCAAGTTAGAGAGGTTTTATCTATTTATCATCTAGTTAGATGGAAACCCACCTCTCTGGCGGCGCATAATTTATTGCCGGGAAATACGGATTTCAAGTCGGAAAAGTCTTAATTTGATATCCAGCAACGGCCTGCTGTGAAGACGGCTTGACGTGCGCAATCCTGGTCAGTCGGTTGGGCAATGAAAGGTATCGAGAAAACGAATCAAAATGCGGGCTCTGGGGAAGTCATGCCGAGCCCCACTCGGCATGACCAGAGGACTTAACGATAAACTACTGTCATTATTGCGAGTTTTTTCTGCTGATCTACCCACCGCATTTCGGTGGTACCGATATTCAGCGGAAGCTCTTTACTGCTGGCATCAAAACTTGCCAGCCTTTGCGTGCCTGTGTAGTTTTGCCCATTACGATAACACTGGGTATTCGCTGTTGAATTGCTAACATCTACCGTACAAGGGCCTTCGACAATGGCACCCACAAAGTGGATAACACCACCTGTGGAACCCGCATGACTTGCTGCCATCCATGAAAACAACGCTCCTGCGATCAAAATTAACCGTAAGCTATTCATGGCAACCTCACTTTTGTTAAGCCACTTTAAAGATAGGTTATTTTTTTAGGATTAATCGTAAGGATAGGTGGTTTTTTATATGGCTAATCGGCGAATTAAGGCAGTGGAAACAATATGGTACGGTACAATTGACTTTGTTAACACCAGGTTTTTTATGGGAAAAATCCTAACATTGAAGCCATAAAAAAAACGCCAAAAACAGACAATTTTCATGTTTAAATTTGTGATCTGTCGCCGCTATGGTCAAGATCGAAAAAAAAGCAAACAATTGCCAACTTTCAATCAATTGAAAGTTTCATTAATGGGAATCTCCACATGACAAAAACCAATCTGATCACCGGCTTTCTCGGTAGCGGCAAAACCACCACCATTCGGCATCTGCTGGCCAATAAGCCGGAAAATGAGCGTTGGGCCGTGCTGGTCAACGAGTTTGGCGAGATTGGTATCGATGGCGCCCTGCTGGCCGACAGCGGTGCGGTATTGAAAGAGATCCCCGGTGGCTGCATGTGCTGCGTTAACGGGCTACCTATGCAGGTAGGGTTGAATATGTTGCTGCAACAGGCCAAACCCGATCGGTTACTGATTGAACCCACTGGATTAGGTCACCCTAAGCAAATCCTGGCGCTGTTGACCCAGGAAACCTATGGCGGATGGATCGATTTGCTGGCAACGATCTGTGTGCTTGATCCCCGCCAACTCGGCGAATCTCGCTATAGCGAAAATGAAAATTTCCGCGATCAGCTGGCCGCAGCCGACGTCATCATCGCCAATAAAATGGATACCTGGCAGCCGCAAGATGCCCAGGCATTGGAAGCCTGGCAAACGCTGCATGGCCAGCAGCGGCCGGTCTTTTCCATCGAGCAAGGGCGCATGGATATCAAGCTGTTGGATCGGCCACGCACCAATTGCACAGAATTGCCGGACGCACAGCATCATCATAGCCACGCCAAGACCCAAGGATTGGCAGCGTTGCGTTTGCCTGAAAACTCGCGCTGGCGCCGCGCCCTTAATCAAGGCCAAGGATTCACCAGCTGCGGCTGGATTTTCGATGGGGAAACCGTCTTTGATACCGTCGGCATGATGGAATGGATCAGGTTAGCACCGGTTGATCGGGCCAAGGCGGTGGTTCGCATTGCCGAAGGCAGTTTGCTGATCAACCGCCAAGGGCAGGATCTCAGTATCGAGACGCGCCCCGCCGCTCCGCTCGACAGCCGTATCGAATTGATCCACAGCGACGAGGCCAACTGGAATGCTTTGCAATCGGCTTTGTTTAACATCCGTTTAAGTTAATGCTTTTAACGTTGGCATTATTTTTTGATTTTTTACAGGTTAGCCATGACACGCCGCAATTTACCCTTCATCCTCATGCTCAACGTCTTGGGCATCGTGCTATTTCTTTCCTGGTATTTACCCACGGATCACGGGTTCTGGTTCAAGATTGACTCGGCAATCTTTTTCTTCTTCAACCAACATCTGGCCAGCGATGCCTGGTTTCTGAGAATGGTGGCGATCACCAACAATCGGATATTCGACGTCATTTCGCTCATCGCCATGGGGCTGCTGTACCTTTACTTCTACCTCAAGCAGGATGCCTTTGGCCGCCGCCGTCTGATCGTTACCGGCGTCGTGATGTTGTTAACGGGGGTGGTGCTCAACCAGTTTGGTCACCTGCTGCCGGTAAAACACGCCAGCCCCACCCTGACCTTTGACAATATCAACCGGGTCAGCGAACTCACCGGCATCCCCACCAAAGACGCCTCCAGCGACAGCTTCCCTGGCGATCATGGCATGATGCTGATGATTTTCTCCTGCTTTATGCTGCGCTACTTTAACCGCACGGCATTTGCCATCGCGCTGCTGATCACCCTGGTCTTCTGCCTGCCACGCATCATGATCGGCGCACATTGGTTCACCGATATTGCCGTCGGCTCGCTGTCGGTCGTGATGGTCGGTACCAGTTGGTGGCTGATGACACCGGCCAGCGATGTTGTGATCCACTGGTTGAACTGCAAACTACCTGGTAAGTATCGTCCAACGCAGCCATAACTTTAGATTATGATAGCCGGGAGGCCAGCGCCTCTCGGTTATTTACCTGTCGCATCTTGTTTACTCAACAACCACACCGTTAACATGCCTACCCTATTAATTAACGTCAATCCAACATAACCGCCAAACCGCGTTTTTTTATATGAAGATTTACATTATGTTACATCACAATTTCATATAAAGAATGTCGGAAAAAGGCTCGCAATCCTCACGTCATTCCGGTACTCTCGGATGCGTTTGTGCCTGGTTTAGCTTGGCTCGTTAGTAAAAATCCGAAAACTGTGCGTTCCTGCACATTTCCGATGCTAACTGATTGTCCTTCCTGCCGGTGCCAACTAGTCTCGTTCCGTTTGGTATTTTTCAGATAACGACTTGCGTCGTTAAGGACTTCAAGGGAAAACAATTACAATGGTCAAATCTCAACCTTTTCTGAGATATTTTTTGCGGGTATTACCTGCAATTGCGGCAGCCTTGGTGCTCTCCGCCTGTAGCTCAACAAACACTTCGAAGTTAGATAGATCACAAACTGAGATGCATGCAGTTAATGACAAAAACGGTCTTTTACTGCAAGCCTCTCAGGATGAATTCGAAGCGATGGTGCGTAACGTTGACGTCAAGTCAAAGATTATGGACCAGTATGCTGATTGGAAAGGCGTCCGCTACCGTTTAGGCGGTGAAAGCAAGCGCGGCATTGATTGCTCGGCGTTTGTGCAACGTACCTTCCGCGAACAGTTTGGTATGGACCTGCCCCGCTCAACCTATCAGCAAGAAGATATGGGCAAGCAAATCCAGCGAGCTAAACTGCGCCCAGGTGATTTAGTGCTGTTCCGCGCCGGTTCTACTGGCCGCCACGTCGGCATCTATCTGGGTAACGACAAATTCGTTCATGCCTCTACCAGCAGTGGTGTGACAATCTCTAGCCTTTCGGATAACTATTGGGATAAACGTTATCGTGAAGGCCGCCGGTTACTGGGTAAAACTTCCAGCTAACGGCGTAGTATCTGAATCTGGTCCTGAAAGCCAAACAAACGAGACGAGAACGCTGCCCCAGGGCAGCGTTTTTTTCACGGTAATGCTGGCGCCGAACAAACCCGCATCGCTATTTTCGATTATCACTGTGCCATAAACCACGCAACGGTTGAAAAAATAGCCTATTATCGTCAAGTGACATGCCATTTCGTAACGCGCTATTTACGCTATGTCTAAACAGACAGCCTAAGTGCGAGCCAAACGAATAATGACGCAGGCAGGATCGGTGGGATATATTAATCACCAGCAATATAACAATAATATTTTTATGCTGCGCTCAGGGGGCGAGTAATGGGATTGAAGGGAGCATTTGCACGCCATGCGTCCAACACACGGCGTAGCCTGACTAAAAGCGGTATTGTCGCGGTCGTTTTCTTCATTATTTTTACTTCTGTCACCTTATTTCTGATCGATCATCAACGCTCGCAATATCAGCATAAAATCGAAAACCGTACGCAAAAATTTGCCGTTAATTACCTCGTTCATCTGCAAGAAATGATGCAACAAATCATGCCGCTTACCGGTAAATCCTGCGAACAGGCACAGTCCGATCTGACCTACCGTGCTGCTTTTACCGCCGGCGTACGCACCTTTGTTCTGGTAAAAGACGGTTTTGCCTATTGCTCCTCGGCAACCGGTAACATGATGCTGCGGATGAGCCATATTTATTCCGAGATCGACTGGCATAAACCACTGGATATGGCTATACAACAAGGCACGCCAATGGTGCCAGGAAAACCGGCGATTGCCGTGTGGTTGCGCCAACCAGGGCCAGGCAACACCGGCATATTAGCCACGCTGGATCTCACCCTGGCCCCCTACCTGCTGCTCAATTCGCCCGATAGAGATACTCCCGGATTTGCCATCGTGATCGGGGAGCATGCGGTAACCACCTTCGGCTCTAATATGATGCCGCTGGCGCAATTACCTAAAAGCCACGCCAGCCAGCTAGCCGTTCCAGGCTATCCACTGAGTATGATCTTCTATCACCAATCCCTGACGGCTAATGATATCCGCTTTACCGTACTGGGCAGCCTGGTGCTCTCCCTGATGGTGGGCGCGCTGTATTACTATATGCAGATACTGCGCCAAAGCCCCGAACGCGCCCTGTTGAGAGGCATCAAACACAATGAGATCTTTGTTGAATATCAACCGGTGTTCCACTCCGCAACCAACACCATCGCCGGCCTTGAGGCATTGATCCGCTGGCAACATCCCACCGAGGGGCGCATTCCACCCGATCTGTTTATCCCCTATGCCGAAAGCGAAGGGTTAATCGTAGCGCTGACCCGCCACCTGTTCCGTAGGATCGTGTCCGATATCCCGCAATTGGTGCAAGCTCTGCCACGGGGCGCCAAACTGGGCATCAATCTTGCCCCTTCTCACCTTAATGCGCCTTCGTTCCATGACGATATCACCGAGCTGCTGGCTAAGTTGCCGGCCGACTATTTCACCGTGGTGTTTGAAATCACCGAGCGCGGTATGGTGGAAGAACAAAACGCCTTGGAAGAGTTTGATTGGCTACATCGCCAAGGGGTTGAAATCGCAGTAGATGACTTTGGTACCGGCCACAGCGCCTTAATCTATCTACAACGCTTTACCCTGGATTACCTCAAGATCGACCGCGGTTTCGTCAATACCATCGGCCAGGACACGGCGACCGCTCCCGTACTGGACGCAGTGATCTCGCTGTCTAAAAAACTGAAAATGCTGACCGTGGCGGAAGGCGTTGAAACCGCCGAACAGGTGAGTTTTCTGCAAGAACGCGACGTTAATTTTATGCAGGGCTATTATTTCAGTAAGCCACTGGGTATTGAGGAGTTTGTGGCCTTTTGCCAGAATAAGGCCGTTTTTGATTATCAGGCCGCAGTTAATCCCTGATATTTAAACTTCTTTACTCAGAAAACCAGCCTGAAATGCTATGCTACCGGCTGGATTAATTGACTTATATCCGACGTATTTCAAACCATGGCTTGAAAGGCGACGGGTATAGATAGCAGGAGCTTACCGTAGAGATGTCCGTACGCATTTTTGCTGCCTTGGTGCTTTCGGCACTCAGTTTTAGCATGCAGGCCGAAACCCTTAATGAAAGCTACGCTTTCGCCACGCTCGGTGAACCGAAATATTCCACCGACTTTAGCCATTTTGACTACGTGAACCCAGCTGCCCCCAAGGGCGGGAACGTTCGGCTGGCAGCCATCGGCACCTATGATAACTTCAACCGTTTCGCCTTGCGCGGCGTGCCCGGTGAGAGAACCGGGGAACTTTACGATACGCTGTTCACCAGCTCGGACGATGAGCCTTCCAGCTATTATCCGCTGATTGCGGAATCGGCTCGTTACCCGGCAGATATGCGTTGGATGGAGCTGGATATCAACCCACGCGCGCGCTTCCATGATGGCAGCCCGATCACCGCCGCCGACGTGGCTTTCACCTTCAACAAATTTATGACCGAAGGGGTGCCGCAATTCCGTTCGTCGTATAAAGGCGTCACGGTCAAGGCCATCTCCCGTCTGACTGTGCGCATAGAACTTCCCAAACCGGATAGAGATCAGCTACTCGGCCTCTTAAGCCTGCCGGTGATGCCAGAAAGCTTCTGGAAAGACCATAAACTGAATGAGCCACTGACTGTTCCCCCACTAAGCAGTGGTCCTTATAAAATCAGCAGCTACCGATTGGGCCAATATATTACCTATGAGCGCGTACGTGACTATTGGGCCGCCAATCTGCCGGTGAATCGCGGGCGCTATAACTTCGATACGCTGCGTTACGACTATTACCTGGACGATAAGGTGGCACTGGAAGCCTTTAAGGCCGGGGCTTACGATTTCCGCGTCGAAGGCTCGCCAAAAAGCTGGGCCACCCAGTATCAGGGCGGCAACTTCGCTCGCAACTTCATCATCAAACAGGATGAAACCAATCAGGCGGCACAGAATGCCCGCTGGTTAGCGTTCAATATCCAGCGCCCAATTTTCGCCGATCGCCGGGTGCGGGAAGCCATCACCCTGGCCTTCGACTTCGACTGGATGAACAAGGCGCTGTATTACGATGCCTATCAGCGCGCCAACAGCTATTTCCAGAATACCGAATACGCGGCCACCGGCTACCCAGACGCTGCGGAACTGGCCTGGCTGGCCCCGCTGAAAGGCAAAGTGCCAGCAGAAGTGTTTACCTCGATCTATCAGCCTCCAACATCCGACGGCAGCGGCAATGACCGGGCGAACCTGCTGAAAGCCACCGAATTGCTTAAGCAAGCTGGCTGGGAAGTGAAAAACCAGCAGTTGGTTAACAGTCAAACCGGTAAACCCTTTACCTTTGAACTGATGTTGCCGAGTGGCAGCAATTTCCAATATGTACTGCCTTTCCAGCACAATCTGAAGCGGTTGGGTATCGATATGCAGATCCGTGAGATCGACATCAGCCAATTCACCCGCCGTATGCGCGAGCGTGATTTTGATATGATGCCGAGGGTCTACCCCGCTATGCCGTTCCCCAACTCCAACCTGCAGATCTACTGGGCCACAGAATATCTGAATTCCAGCTACAACAGCCCTGGCGTCAGCGATCCAGCCGTCGATGCCCTGATTGAGCAGATCATGAAGCATCAAGGGGATGAAAAAGCGTTGCTGTCCCTTGGCCGTGCGCTGGATCGGGTGTTGACCTGGAACATGTATATGCTGCCAATGTGGTACTCCAATCACGACCGTTACGCCTATTGGGACAAATTCTCTTCGCCAGCGGTACGCCCGGCCTATTCGATCGGGTTCGACAACTGGTGGTTCGACGTCAACAAGGCGGCACGCTTGCCGGCGCAACGGCAATAAGGAGCCTCAGGTGGCCGCTTATCTGATACGCAGATTACTGCTGGTGATCCCCACGCTGTGGGCGATCATCACCATTAACTTTTTCATTGTGCAAATCGCCCCCGGTGGGCCGGTCGATCAGGCCATTGCCTCTATTGAGATGGGGCAAACCAGCGGTTTTGGCGGCGGTGGCGCAGGTGAAGGCCTTGGGCATATGAAGGCTGGCGCGGGCAACGTGGCCGAAGGCCAATACCGTGGCTCACGCGGCCTGGATCCCGAGGTGATCGCCGAGATCACCAAACGTTACGGCTTCGACAAGCCGCTGCACGAACGCTATTTCACCATGCTGTGGAACTACATGCGCCTCGATTTCGGCGATAGCCTGTTCCGCGGTGCCTCGGTGATGCAACTGATCGGCCAGAGCCTGCCAGTCTCCGCATCCCTGGGGCTGTGGAGTACGCTGATCATCTATCTGGTGTCGATCCCGCTGGGGATCCGCAAAGCCATCCACAACGGCAGCGCCTTTGACACCTGGAGCAGCACGCTGATTATCATCGGCTACGCCATTCCGGCGTTCCTGTTCGCCATCCTGATGATCGTGCTTTTCGCCGGTGGCAGCTATCTGGACTGGTTCCCGCTGCGCGGGCTGGTTTCCAGCAACTTCGACACGCTGCCGTGGTACGGTAAAATCACCGATTATCTGTGGCACATTACCCTGCCTGTGCTGGCAACGGTGATCGGTGGCTTTGCCGCCCTGACCATGCTGACCAAAAACTCGTTTCTTGATGAGATCCGCAAACAGTACGTGGTCACCGCCCGCGCCAAAGGGCTGGACGAGAAGAAGATCCTTTACCGCCACGTGTTCCGTAACGCCATGCTGCTGGTGATCGCCGGTTTCCCGGCCACCTTTATCAGCATGTTTTTCACCGGTTCGTTGTTGATCGAAGTGATGTTCTCACTCAACGGCCTTGGTCTGCTGGGCTACGATGCCACCCTGCAACGCGACTATCCGGTGATGTTCGGAACGCTCTACATATTTACCCTGATCGGCCTGCTGTTGAATATCGTCAGCGATATCACCTATACCCTGGTCGATCCGCGCATTGATTTCGAGGGCCGTCAATGAGCCGCTTAAGCCCCATCAATCAGGCCCGCTGGGCACGTTTTCGCAGCAACCGCCGCGGTTACTGGTCGCTGTGGATTTTTCTGGCTGCCTTTGCGCTCAGCCTGGCCGCCAACCTGATCGCCAATGACCGGCCGTTGCTGGTGCGCTATGAAGGCCGGCTGTATGTGCCCTTTATGGTCAACTACAGCGAAACGACCTTCGGCGGGGAACTGAATACCACTACCGATTTTCAGGATCCCTTTGTTATCAAGCAGATTGAGCAACACGGCTGGGCCATCTGGGCCCCGATCCGCTTTAGCTACAACACCATCAACTTTGCCACCGAAGTGCCCTTTCCGTCGCCACCGTCACGCCAGAACCTACTCGGCACCGACAGTAATGGCAGCGATGTGCTGGCCCGGGTGCTGTACGGTTTCCGTATCTCAATGCTGTTTGGGTTGGCGCTAACGCTGTGTTCCAGCGTGATTGGTATCTGTGCGGGAGCGACGCAGGGCTATTACGGCGGCCGATTCGATCTTTGGGGGCAACGGCTGATCGAGGTCTGGTCGGGGATGCCGACGCTGTTCCTGATCATCCTGCTGTCCAGCATCATCCAACCCAATTTCTGGTGGCTGTTAGGCATCACCATCCTGTTTGGTTGGATGAGCCTGGTGGGCGTAGTACGTGCCGAATTCCTGCGTACCCGTAATTACGACTACATTCGTGCCGCCAGAGCGATGGGCGTGCCGGATCGCGTGATTATGTATCGCCATATGCTGCCTAACGCCATGGTGGCCACGCTGACCTTCCTGCCGTTTATTCTTTGCGGTTCGATCACCACCCTCACCTCTCTCGATTTCCTCGGCTTCGGCTTGCCGCTCGGTTCGCCTTCGCTGGGTGAGCTCCTTTTACAGGGCAAAAACAACCTGCAAGCTCCGTGGTTGGGCATTACCGCCTTCCTGGTGCTGGCGGTGCTGCTCTCACTGTTAATCTTTATCGGCGAAGCGGTGCGCGACGCCTTCGACCCAAGCAAGGCGCATTAATATGACCACTCCTCTGCTCGCTATTCAGGATCTCAGCATTGCCTTCCGCCAGGGAGGCAACTTGAATCAAGTGGTCAACGGCGTCTCGTTACAGGTGGAACAAGGGGAAACGCTGGCGTTGGTGGGTGAATCAGGCTCAGGCAAAAGCGTCACCGCCCTCTCCGTGCTGCGGCTGTTGCCTTCCCCGCCGGTGGTGTATCCCGGTGGGGATATTCTGTTTAACGGCAACTCACTGTTACATGCATCGGAAGCCGAACTGCGCAAAGTGCGTGGCAACCAGATCTCGATGATTTTCCAAGAGCCGATGGTGTCGCTCAACCCGCTGCACACCATCGAAAAGCAACTGGCCGAAGTGCTGATGCTCCACATGGGTATGCGCCGTGACAGCGCCCGCGCCGAAATTATTCAGTGCCTGGATCGGGTGGGAATACGTAACGCCAAAGCGCGCCTGAAGGACTATCCGCATCAACTCTCAGGCGGAGAACGTCAGCGCGTAATGATCGCCATGGCGGTGTTGACCAAGCCCAAGCTGTTGATCGCCGATGAGCCTACCACCGCGCTAGACGTGACCATTCAAGCGCAGATCCTGATGCTGCTGAAAGAGTTAAAGCAGGAACTGGGGATGGGATTGCTGTTCATCACCCACAACCTGAACATCGTGCGTCGGTTGGCGGATAACGTGGCGGTGATGCGCCAAGGGTTGTGCGTAGAACAAAATAGCCGCGACGGCCTGTTTAGCGCCCCACAGCACGCCTATACCCGTCAGCTATTGGCTGCGGAAGACGTGGGCGAACCTTTGCCGTTACCGGCCAGCGATAAGCCCATGCCACTGCTGAAAGTGGAACACCTGCAGGTCAGCTTCCCGATCAAACGTGGCCTGCTACGGCGCATCGTCGATCAGAACTACGCGCTGAAAGATCTGAGCTTCGAAATACAGCCAGGGGAAAGCGTGGGGCTGGTGGGTGAATCGGGTTCAGGCAAGAGCACGACTGGCCTGGCACTACTGCGCCTGTTGAGCTCCAAAGGTGCGATCTGGTTTGATGGCCAACCGCTGCATCAGTTCAATAACCAGCAAATGTTGCCTTACCGCAGCCGGATGCAGATCGTGTTCCAGGACCCCTATTCCGCGCTGAATCCACGCTTGAACGTGCTACAAATCATCGCCGAAGGTCTGGAGATCCACCAGCAACTGACCGCCGAGCAACGCGAACAGCGGGTGATTGAGGCGTTGGAGGAAGTCGGATTGGATCCGGCCCTGCGCTATCGTTATCCCACGGAGTTTTCCGGTGGGCAGCGCCAGCGTATCGCTATTGCCCGCGCGCTGATCCTGCAACCGCAGTTGTTGATCCTGGATGAACCGACGTCCTCGCTGGATAAATCAGTGCAGGCGCAGATCCTGACGCTGCTGAAGTCGCTTCAGCTTCGTCACCGGCTGGCCTATCTGTTTATCAGCCATGATTTGCAGGTGGTACGATCGTTGTGCCATCAGGTGATCGTACTACGTCAGGGAGAAGTCGTGGAGCAGGGTGACTGCCAGACGATTTTCAACGCACCTGCTGCTGCCTATACGCAGCAGTTATTGCAGTTGGTTGATTAGCGGCATCATTCAGAAGGGGTACTGCGCGCTGAGCTGCTCGGCAATCGCCGCACCGACATTTTTCAAGCGGCACATGGCGGCACTTTCATCACATTGATGAACGAACAGGCAAGGCTCGCCTTCCCATTCAACGATGGAGCAGTTGACCTGGATCTCTTGCAGAGACAGGTTGAGCTGCTGCATGACCCGCCAGGCTTCGCGCCCGTCATGGCTGAGCAGCTTGAGGCCGATCAGATCGTTATCTTCGTCTATGCCGCTAAGCGGAATCGGTTCAACCTTGCTGCCGGTAAAACCTGATAGCCAACGATAACTTTGCGGCAAGCGATGCACTACCGAAAGCTGGAAACTATCCACATGAAATCCCTAGTATGAAAAGATGAAACACTTTTTACATCACAGGATGTCTTAGTTATAGCCGGGATCATCCGACTTTGCCGCCCACAAATGTTATTTTAAAGTAAAATTTGCAACAAACAATTAACCACATCCTGCGCTTGCTGATATCACTCAGTTTTTCTCCACCGTAGAAGGTTCTCTCACGGCGTTTTGCGACTCAGCTCGCATTTTTGCGTTATATGTAACCCTTTCCCGCCGCGATCTCAACATTTTTTTCTTGCAATGCGGTTACTTTACAATCGGTATAATTTTACATTGTGCAAACATCTCGCTCAAACACCTGAGGCAGGTTAAATCAATAATATTTTGATTTAAAACAATATTAGCCCGATTAACCGCCAAGGAAACGCCCTGTTAGCCAGCGGGTTGCACCTCTGGCCACCTGGGAAAATAACGCTGCCATATTTAACAAAAAAACTACAGTTCGTTTGGCCGACGTTTAATTAGCATGCATATATTTAGCAACAAATTTAAACTTGCAAGCAGGCAGATTGGGGGCGAATTGCTTTTGATCTCCCTCACCCTCTCCCCAAGGAGAGGGAGCTGGCCCGAAGCTGTAATCCGATGCAGGAGTCAGTCTGTGACGCCTTCAGTAACATCAAGGGCGGAAGCCAGGTGCAGGATTTAACATATGGCATATTTGGGCCGCCTCTCCATTTTGGGGAGGGAGTTATTCCGGTGTGTGGTTGGTTTCAGGAGAAAGGGGCAAGGTGATCTCAGTATCGATAAAATAGCTCGATCGGTCCCCTCTCCCTGTGGGAGAGGGTTAGGGTGAGGGGTAATCAGGCAGGATTATTGCGCGGGCGGCTGGCATAAAAATAGAACAACACCGCCACGATGCTGCACAGGGCCATAGATGAAACCATCGGCCATGCACTCTTACCTGGGGCCAAGGACAGTATTGCCCCGACCAGCGCGCCTATGCTGAAGCGCAACGTCCCAGCCAGCGAAGAGGCTGTTCCCGCCATATGGGGGAAATCGTCCAGGATCACCGCCATCGCGTTAGACGAGATCATGGCGATACAGCCGAGATAAACCGCCACCCCGAGCACCAAAGCCCAGAACCCCAGTCCGCTGGCGGTGACGGCCAGCAACCACACCCCCATCGTCAATTGCACAAACAGACCAAGGCGGAACATTTTAACCGCCCCCAGGCGACGCACGTTGCGGCTATTGATCAGGGTCGTCAGGAACAGAAACACGATGTTCAGCGCAAAGTAATAACCAAAATGCTGCGGTGAAACGTTATTCAGCTCGATATAGACAAACGGCCCGGCGCTGAGGAAAGAAAACATCCCGGCAAACGAGAAAGCACTGGCCAGCATATAGCTCAACACGCGCTTGTGGCGGAACAAAGAGCCGAAATTCCTCAGCGTGGTGCGCAAATGGAATTTTTGCCGCCGCTCCTTGGGCAACGTCTCCTTGATAAAGAACGCCACCAGTACCGAACCCAACAGCGCCGCAGCCCCCATGGTCCAGAAGATGGCATGCCAGCTGAACCATAGCAGCAGCACGCCACCGATCATCGGAGCCAGCAATGGCGCAATGGTCATCACCAGGATCACGAACGACATCATGCGTGAGAACTCGTCCTTGGTGAACATGTCACGCATCAGGGCGTTGATCACCACGCTTGCCGCCGCTGCGGCCAGCCCGTGCAGGAAGCGCAGGTTGATCAGTTGCTCTACCGATTGGGCCATCGCACAGGCCCCACCGGCGATAGCAAAAATCAGCGTGCCCCACAGGATCACCGGTTTGCGGCCAATGCTGTCGGACATCGGCCCATAGAACAATTGGCCCACGGCAAAGCCCAGCATATAGGCGCTGAGCGTCATCTGCACCCGGCCAGACTCCACGCCAAACTCCTGGGCGATTATCGGCATGCTGGGCAAGTACATGTCGATCGCCAACGGCATCAGCATGGACAGTAGGCCCAGAATAAAGATCAAACCGAGGTGAGAGGTCCGGTTCTGTTGCACGTTCAACGACTCCTTGGTCGGTCGCAAAAATTAATCCAGCAGGTGCGGTGCGCCTACGCTGGCAATCTCTTCTTCGGTCAGCGGGCGATATTCCCCCGGAGCCAAATCGTCATCCAACACAATGGCGCCAATGCGCTCACGGTGTAATTCGATGACCCGGTTGCCCACGGCTGCAAACATGCGCTTCACCTGATGGTAACGCCCTTCGCTGATGGTGAGGCGCACCAGGGTATCTTCGATTTTTTCCAACTTCGCAGGCTTGGTCAGATTTTTTTCGTTATGCAGCTGCACGCCTTGCTCGAACTGCTGAGCGGTATCAGCGGCCAACGGATGTTCCAACGTCACCAGATAGGTTTTCTCACACTCGTGGCGCGGTGAGGTGATACGGTGCGACCACTGGCCGTCATCGGTCATCAGTACCAGGCCGGTGGTATCAATATCCAGCCGCCCTGCCGCATGCAGCTTGTACGCGACGGGTTCATCCAGGAAATAGAGCACGGTTGGATGATCCGGATCGTCGGTCGAGCACACATAACCCTGTGGCTTATTGAGCATGAAGTAACGTGGCCCGTTCAGCTGTGACAACACATTGCCATCAAACCGCACTTCCTGTTCCGGAGCCAGCTTGAGCGCCCCGCTCTTGACCACTTCACCGTCTACGGTGACACGTTTTGCACGGAGTTCACGCGCTACCAGCGCACGGCTGATACCCAACTGCTGAGATAAAAACTTGTCCAGTCGCATTGAATCTGCTTTGCCTGTCGTTGTTATGATCGCATTGATCTGGTTGCTAAATATGACGCCCCGTTGTCGCACCAGGTGCAAAAAACAGGTTCGAAGAGGATGTTCGCGTAGGGAAGCCGCTTAGTATAGCGACGGAAACGATGCCATAACAGGGGTAATTTCCATGCTTCTCGCACTGCGTAGCCGCAGAGGGCATAATAATAGAAATTTTTCCGCCGTCTGAGGAGCAAAATGTCACAATTTCAGTGGAATGTTACAGCCCACTTCAGCGAGCGGTACTAACGCATGGCTTTTACCCTACGCCCCTATCAGTTGGAAGCGGTCGACGCCACCATCAAGCATTTCCGCCAGCATCCTGAACCAGCCCTGATCGTGCTGCCAACCGGCGCGGGCAAAAGCCTGGTGATCGCCGAGTTGGCAAAACGCGCCCGTGGCCGGGTGTTAGTGCTGGCCCACGTTAAAGAGCTGGTGGCGCAAAACCATAGCAAATACTGCGCTTACGGCCTGGAGGCCGACATCTTCGCCGCCGGGCTTCAGCAAAAAGAGAGCAGCGGTAAGGTGGTGTTTGGCAGCGTGCAATCGGTAGCACGTAATCTATCGCTGTTCGACGGCGCATTTTCCCTGCTGATCATCGACGAATGCCACCGCATCAGCGACGATGACGACAGCCAATACCAACAGATTATTCAACACCTGCAAAAAATCAACCCGCAGTTGCGCCTGCTTGGGCTGACGGCCACCCCTTACCGGTTGGGCAAAGGCTGGATCTATCAATATCACTACCACGGTATCACCCGTGGCGACGGCAACAGTCTGTTTCGCGACTGCATTTATGAACTGCCGTTGCGCTATATGATTAAACACGGCTTCCTGGTGCCGCCAGAACGGCTGGATATGCCGATCGTGCAGTACGATTTCAGCCGCCTGGAGGCCAGAAGCAACGGCTTGTTCAGCGAAGTGGATCTTAACCGCGAGCTTAAACAGCAAAACCGCATTACGCCACACATCATCAGCCAGATCGTCGAATACGCCGAAACCCGCAAAGGCGTAATGATTTTTGCCTCCACGGTCGAGCATGCCCGTGAAGTGCATGGCCTGTTACCAAGTGGGGAAGCGGCGTTGGTCAGTGCAGAAACGCCCCCCGGCGAACGTGACGCGCTGATCGAAGCTTTTAAGCAACAGCAATTGCGCTATCTGGTTAACGTGGCAGTGCTGACGACGGGTTTCGACGCACCTCATGTCGATCTTATCGCTATTTTGCGCCCCACCGAGTCCGTCAGCCTGTATCAGCAGATCGTCGGGCGCGGTTTACGGCTGGCCCCAGGCAAGACCGACTGCCTGATCCTGGACTATGCCGGCAATCCCCACGATTTGTTCACGCCGGAAGTGGGCGTTAGCAAACCCCACTCAGACAGCCAACCGGTGCAGGTCTTCTGCCCTGGCTGCGGTTTTGCCAACCTGTTTTGGGGCAAATGCACCGAGAACGGCGACATCATCGAGCACTATGGCCGTCGCTGTCAGGGCTGGCTGGAAGATGATGAAGGGCATCGCGAGCAGTGTGACTACCGCTTCCGTTTCAAATGCTGCCCGCACTGCGGCGCAGAGAACGATATTGCGGCACGCCGCTGCCATCAGTGCCAGGAAGTATTGGTCGATCCGGACGATATGCTGAAGGCCGCATTGAAGCTGAAGGATGCGCTAGTCCTGCGCTGCGGCGGAATGGAACTGCAAAGCGGCAAGGACGACAAAGGGGAATGGCTGAAAGCCACCTATTATGACGAAGATGGCACCAGCACCAGCGAACGTTTCCGCCTGCAAACGCCCGCACAACGCAAGGCCTTCGAGATGCTGTTCCTGCGCCCGCACCAACGGGCACCAGGCGTCCCCTTCAGTTGGCAAAACGCGGCGGACATTCTGGCTCAGCAGACGCTGTTGCGCCATCCAGACTTCGTCGTCGCGCGCAAACGCGGCCAGTTCTGGCAGATACGTGAAAAAGTTTTTGATTATCAGGGCCGCTTTCGCCGTGCCAATGAGCTGTATTAAGCCCGTGCGGCAGGTTTTCATTGCCCAGAGAGCGGCTTTCCGTTAAAATGCCGCCCGCTTTACCTGGGTTCGCCCAGTGTGAAAGCAGGTTATCGAGCCTGTTACTGGGTCGCCTGTAGCAGGGTAAATTTTCTTTTAAGAGAAAAAACAATGTTCACTATCAACGTACAAGTACGTAAAGACCAGGGTAAGGGTGCGAGCCGCCGCCTGCGTGCAGCAAACAAATTCCCAGCTATCATCTATGGTGGCGAAGAAGCTGCGATTGCTATCGAACTAGACCATGATTCTGTAAAGAACATGGAAGTTAAACCAGAATTCTACAGCGAAGCAGTAGTTTTGGTTGTCGACGGTAAAGAAACCAAAGTTAAGGTTCAGGCTGTACAGCGTCACCCGTTCAAGCCAAAACTGGCTCACATCGACTTCGTTCGCGTTTAATCGCTACGTTATCGATTTTCGGGACGCCGAAGTGAAAAACGCCGCAATTGCGGCGTTTTTTATTGGCCGCTACATGACAATGCAGGGGCGGTTAAACGGGCGCAGCATTGCGGCGCCCTACGGTCGAACATGCTGTACCCGCTTAACTTATTTGCCGCCCGTGCGACGTTGCAACTGATCGCGCAGATTCGGTGGCGTACCTCTGATCGTCAGGGTATCGGTGGCCGCATCCCAGAAAATACGCTCCCCCAGCAGCATCGCATCAAAGTTCAGACTGATACCGCCGCCGCTGCCGGCAAATTTGGTCAATTGGCGTAACGTGCCGCGATCCGCCGGGAAGCTATCTTCCAGCTCGTAGCCCTGTTCGCTGGAAAACTGCAGGAAATCCTTCTCGCCCACCGGGGCTATCTCTTTCGACAACTCCTGCAGTTCGATCTCTTCACCGGCCTGCAACTGCTCATTACAGTAGCTGTAAACCTGCTGACGTACCGTCTGGCGTTCGTGTTTGCCTAGTTGAGCATCGGCACAGTAATCATCCACCGCCTGTAACAAACCACGGTTTTGCGCTTTGGTATCCAGCCCTTCTGACGCCGCCAGGAAATCCATAAAGAAATCGGAGACCTTACGCCCTACCCGCCCTTTGAGGAATGTCAGATAGCGAGTCGATTGCGGGTTGGTTTCCCATTCGGTCAGATCGATACGCGCCACAATGTCCGCGTGGTTGATATCCAGATAGTGGGTGGTGCGGATATCCAACTCTTCATTGACACGCGTACTGTTGCAACTGTTCAGCACCGTGATCAGCAAGTATTCCACCGCCAGATAGCGGTAATGGGCGAACAGCACCACGCCACCGTCGGCAAACGGATATTTGGCCAGCTCGTCGCGCAGACGGCCGGTGGCAGCACGGCTAAATGCGAGGAAGTCGTCATCACCCTTACGGCAGTTGCGCAACGCGTCCGCCAGTTCGCTCTGCTCGTTGAACAAGCCGTAAGCCTTACTCTTGGCGCTGTAAACGCGATGCAGCTCTGCCATCATCTCTTCCACCGCCGCATTGGTGGTAAGAAGGGAATCGCGCAACACCACTTCCAGCGTCTGCTCATCGCGTTTTACCAACTGGTGCAGTGCAATCTGCTCGATATCCAGACTCATGATCAATCCTCCTGTTCTTTGAGCGCGTATTCAAGCACTGACGAAGCCGAAAGACAACGGGCATGGCAATGCCTTAACGATCTTCACGCTATAAAAGAGCGGAAAATCACGGCCCCATACGGTAAGATATGGGACTTTGTCGAGCTTTGAGCACAATATTTATGCCACAATCATCTCGTTATAGTGACGAACTCGTTGAACAACTGCTCTCTGAGCTGGTCAACGTTCTGGAAAAACACCATACTCCCACCGATCTCTCTTTGATGGTACTGGGCAACATGGTAACCAATTTGATCAACACCAGTATTGCTCCCGCACAGCGGAAGACACTGGCCAGATCGTTTGCTGAAGCCCTGCAGGCTTCTATCCGTGAAGATAAAGCGCATTAATAATTACTTATGGTGACAAACCGTCAGCGTTATCGTGAAAAAGTCTCCCAGATGATTGGCTGGGGGCACTGGTTCGCCTTATTTAATATTCTGCTCAGTATCGGGTTGGGCAGCCGCTACCTGTTTGTTACCGACTGGCCGTCCTCACTGCTGGGGCGAGTCTATGCGTTGGTCAGCCTGATTGGGCAGTTCAGCTTTATTGTCTTTGCCGCCTACCTGCTGATCATCTTCCCGCTCACCTTTGTGGTGATGTCGCAGCGCCTGCTGCGATTTATTTCCGCGACGTTGGCCACCGCCGGGCTGACGTTGCTGCTGGTCGACAGCGAAGTGTTTACCCACTTCCACCTGCACCTTAATCCGGTGGTGTGGGAGTTGGTGGTCAACCCAGATCAGAGTGAACTGGCGCGCGACTGGCAACTGGTGTTTATCGCCGTACCGGTGATATTCCTGATTGAAATGCTGTTTGCCACCTGGAGCTGGCAGAAACTGCGCAGCCTGAACCGGCGCAACTTCGGTAAGCCGCTGGCGGTGCTGTTCATCTGTTCGTTCTTTGCTTCGCACCTGATTTATATCTGGGCGGATGCCAATTTCTATCGGCCGATCACCATGCAGCGCGCCAACTTGCCACTCTCTTACCCCATGACCGCGCGTAAGTTCCTGGAAAAACACGGCCTGCTCGATCAGCAAGAATATGAGCGGCGCCTGATGCAACAGGGCAATCCAGAAGCGGCGGCCGTTGAATATCCGCTCAATAGCCTGAACTACAGCGATAAAGGCAGCGGCTACAACCTGCTGATGATCGTGGTGAACGGCGTGCGTACCCAGGATCTGGCGCAAGACATGCCCGGCCTGAGCCGCTTTGCCCAGGAAAATATCCGCTTCAGCGACCATTACAGCTCCGGTAACCATGCGGACACCGGCCTGTTTGGCCTGTTCTACGGTATTTCGCCTACCTATCTGGATGGCATTCTGGCCGGGCGCAAACCGGCTGCGTTGATTAGTGCGCTGAGCGATCAAGGCTATCAGTTCGGCCTGTTCTCTTCAGACGGTTTCAACGCCACGCTTTACCGCCAGGCACTATTGACCGATTTCTCGCTCCCGCCGGAACCGTTCGTGCAGAGCGATGCTGCCACCACGCATCAGTGGCAGAGTTGGTTGGCCACTCAGAGCGGAAATAGCCCTTGGTTCTCCTATATCAATTTCAGCGGTGCAAAGTTCCCAGAAGGCGACAATAAGCTCTCGCCGGAAGCCTTTACCCAGCTCTATCGTACAGGCGCGAAAGACGTCGATGCGCAGATTGAGCAGGTGCTGGCAACGCTGAAAGAAAAAGGCCTGCTGGATAAAACCGTGGTGGTGATCACCGCCGAGCATGGCATAGAGTTCAACGATACCGGCAAAGGCAACTGGGGAGCGGGCAGCAGCTTTAACCGCAGCCAGTTGCAGGTTCCGTTGGTCATTCACTGGCCAGGCACGCCAGCACAAACCATCAATAAGCTGACCAATCATAACGATGTGATGCGTACGCTGATGCAACGTCTGCTGCATGTGAAAACACCGGCTAATGACTACTCGCAGGGCGAAGATCTGTTTGCCGCACAGCGTAAAAACAATTGGCTCGCCACCGGTGACGGCAGCCAGTTGGTGATCACCACGCCAACACAGACGCTGACATTGGATGGCAATGGCACCTACCGTGCCTACGATCAAGACGATAAGGAGATCAAAGACGAGAAACCCCAGCTAGCCCTGCTGTTACAGGTGCTGACCGATGTAAAACGCTTTATCGCCAACTAAACTGCTTAAATCTAGAGCAATCGGTGAGGTAGCTGCTTGAATTTACATCTGAAAACGGTAGTATAGGGTTCTGCGTCGGCATGTAGCGCAGCCTGGTAGCGCACCGTCATGGGGTGTCGGGGGTCGGAGGTTCGAATCCTCTCATGCCGACCAAATATTTATAAAAAAACCAACCGCTTAGAGTTGGTTTTTTTATGTCTGAATTTTAGCTAATGGCACCGCCCCGTCTAACAGGCCATACCAATGGGTCATCTCAGGTCGTTCGCCAGATTGTGTCTCTCAATGGATGGCGTGACTGTTCACAAACACACCACTAATCAGAGACCACCACCGATTAATAAGCCAACGAATTTCAGCTCTGCGGGCAGGCAACCAGATAGAGATCGTGGACTGGCATACTCGCATCAAAACCCCGCACTCTCTCTGGATCATCAATAGCCGGGTCAGCAAGCTGCTTGGCAACGTCGTCTACACTGACATCTTCAACATAAAAAGTCGCATCAGTCATTTTATTGCAGTTAAAGTAGGTCCCCATTAATACCATTTTCCCAGGGGTCGTATAGCTCTCCTGTTTATTGACCAATGCCACAACACCATCCGCTCGTTTAGCGACGACAGTATAGCTTTCCTCTGAGCGATCAAAAACATAGGCATCATTTTCTGGATAAGTCGACCATATAGTAGACTTCTCAACAAACAACTCTGCCAAATTAATCGCTGGCTTTAGTGCATTTTTGTTATCAGCATCTTGGGCAACTGCCGAAGTCACCACACCGATGGTGCCAACCGACAGCATACCTAAAAAGAGTAATGTTTTTTTCATGCAATTAATTCCCTTTGGAAAAGTTTAAATATAACAGCTTAAATAATAGCCTTATGGCATGTAAAAAAAGTATTGCACAACCGAGCATCTTTGCACTCAATTATGATGGATGCATTCAAACGGATGCACAAAGATCAATATGCATAATAAAAACCAACGATTCATACCTTGACAAATAGTGAGTAATGGCAACGGAAAAATCCAGGTTAAGAATGTCACCCAATCTGACAGAGCTGACACCATCGACCTTTCCACAAGAAGTGTGGGGGCCATAACTCATTATCGATGGCACTCAGTTCGGAGATACCCCACCGTCGCAAACAGGCAAAGCGAATAGCCAAATAGCTCACAGCCCTCTTCCACCATATTCTTCACCACGCGGTGATACCCATCGAGCATCAGCTCATGCCATAGCAGTTGCATACCAAACAGACGTGAAAATACTAATATGCATAGCAGCCCGGAAAACATCACGCCGTAACTTGGGTGACTGAAGAAATGGGCTAGCCCACGTAGCGTAGCGGGCAGCTCTTTGAGTGCATAAAGCGCACAGATCAGCGTTACGGCTAAGGCAAACCATACCCAGGCACCATGCCGCAGCATATCGAACACAAAGTCCATCTCGCGGATCAGCATACATAGGAAGAAGCCACCGATTAATACCCTGGCATGCCGATGCTCCGCCTGACGATAAGCGGAGATAAAGAAGCTGAGGGCTATCGCCACCAGTATGATCTCTTGGGTTACCTCGGTGAGCGACGTCTCGGAGACAAAGTTACGCAGCCAATGAACGTCAATGAAGATCAGCCCCATCAAGAATGCTAGACAGATACCTGATAGAAGGAAGACACACAGCTTTCTAATAATTATGGATAAATCTTGTTGCATATTAAGAATGATTATCAATTTCAAGGTGGCTCTATACTATTAACCTCGGCCAAGGATACCGTGGCAATTAGTGCGTAATGGCGATATTGGCAACTCTATAGAGCACACATCCCCCAAAATAGACCACGATAAAATTTTCCCCTCCCCCTCTTGCACTCACCCCGTCCCTTCGGTCAGAATAACTGTATACATAAACAGTAAATTTAGGGTTGGGCTATGTTCGTTGAATTGGTGTTTGATAAGCGTAATGTCGCAGGGATCCCCGGTGCCGATGAAATCATCAAGGCCGAGCTGACAAAACGGGTACATCGTATCTTCCCGGATGCAGAAGTGAAGGTAAAACCCATGCAGGCCAACGGCCTTAACTCAGACGCCAGCAAAAGTGACCGCGAGAAGTTAAACCGTATGCTGGAAGAGATGTTCGAAGAGTCTGACCAATGGCTGGCCACCGATATTTAAAGGGCCGAAGGGCGCGGTCATTGACTGCGCCGCACCTGGACGCCAAAGACAAAAAACCCCAGCATTTCTGCTGGGGTTTCTTATATGGTGCCGGCTACCGGAATCGAACTGGTGACCTACTGATTACAAGTCAGTTGCTCTACCTACTGAGCTAAGCCGGCGAAATCTGTCGGAAGTCGTGCTGTTTCCGTGGGGCGCAATATAATACAGCCAGACTGGAACAATCAAGCGTAATCAACAGATTATTTATCTTGTTGATTAAAAAACGGCTTATATGCCGAATTTCTCACCGATGGCCCGTTCTTCACGACTTAATGTCTGATTAATATAGTCCACAAACAGGTCCAACGCCGTGCTCCGCTGCCGCCCCAGAGGTAATTGCAACTGCAAGGTCCGCGGGCTTTGCTGCTCGACAGCAAAAGGTTTCAGGATCAATCCTTGCGGCTGCAACAACGGCATCGCGGTAAACTGGCTACAGATGGTCACCGCCAACGGGGAGCCCTGTAAAAAATAGTACAGCGTGGAGAAGTTATCACAGGTTAGCACTGGTTCAATGAAGGTGCCATTCATCTGGCAAGCGATATCAAACAGCTGACGTACCGTGGAGCCCGGCTCTGGCAGACACACCGGATACTGGCAGAGATCCGCCAGAACCACCTGCCTGTCGGCTAATGGGTGCTCCTTTCTCATCAACAACAAGACCGGAGCAGGCCACGAAGCCGCTACCTCAACGCCCCGCTCTGGGTGCAAACTAAACTGCAGCACCATGTCACACTCGCCATTGCGTACCAACCGCGCCAACGTTTTAGTGTCTGCCACCGTCAGCACGAAGCTGACAGCCGGGTATTCTGCACGAAAACGCGCCATCAGTTGTGGCATCAGCATAAAGGCCACTCCGTTACTACAGGCCACGCGTAGCGCAGTACGCCGTTCAGCTTTCAACCCTTTGATTTCTGCCACCGCCTGCTCAATATTCAGCAGGCTTTTACGAATATGGTTTTCAAAAATCTGCCCGGCCTCGGTCAGCACCATCCCCCGCGCGTGGCGTTCGAACAATGGCGTACCAACCTGCGCTTCCAGGCGCTGGATCTGCCTGCTGATCGCCGATACCGCCACAAACAGCTGTTCACTGGCCGCACTGAGTGAGCCACAGTTGGCGACCACCAGAAAAAAGCGAACCTCGCTACTCAACATGCCGTCCCTCTCCTTGGTGCAAAGCTTGCCAACGAGCAAACGACCGTTGCCTTTAAAGCAAAGCTTATTTGTTAAATGGATAATTGTGGCAAACCCCGATTTTAGCTTAGATAACAAACACAACAAGTAAAACAACACAACGCAAACACAACAGGGAAAATAATCATGACGGGTGAACAGGCCGTCGCTTTGGCGACAGCGTATTTTGACAGTGGCGAATTACGCCGCATATTGGCGCGGCGCATCGCGCTGGCCACCGAAAGCCAGCGGCATGACGACGATGCCGGCATTTTGCTCTACCTAGAACAGGAAATCATGCCACCGTTACGGGCGCTGGGTTTCGAGTTACAACTGTTCGATAACCCGGAAGCGGCCAACCGCCCGTTTCTGATCGCCGTACGCATTGAAGACCCTTCATTACCTACCCTGCTGAGCTATGGCCACGGCGATGTGGTTTTCGGCGACGACGAGAACTGGCGCACAGGCCTTTCGCCTTGGGAATTGAGTGAAGAAGGCGATCGTTGGTACGGCCGTGGCAGCGCGGATAACAAAGGGCAGCACAGTATTAACCTGGCGGCGCTAGAGCAGGTTTTTCAAGCTCGCGGGGGTAAACTAGGGTTCAACTGCAAGCTGATTTTCGAAATGGGAGAAGAGATCGGTTCCCCTGGGCTAACGGCCATTTGCCAACAGCAACGCGAATTGCTGCAAGCCGATCTGTTTATCGCCTCCGATGGCCCACGGCTGAACGCCACACAGCCAACATTGTTCCTAGGCTCACGCGGCTGTATCAATTTCCGCCTCAGCATCCACGCCAGGGATAACGCCTATCACTCTGGCAATTGGGGGGGATTACTCAGCAATCCCGGAACCCAACTGGCTAATGCCATCGCCTCTCTGGTTAATCAACACGGCCAGTTACAGGTTGCAACGCTGAAACCCGCCCCTCTGGATGACAACCTGCGCACCATTTTGCGCGATCTCAGCGTTGGCGGCCAAGCTGGCGATCCAGCGATCGATGAGAACTGGGGTGAAGCTGGCCTGACCCCAAGCGAGCGCCTGTATGGTTGGAACACGCTTGAAGTACTGGCCTATCAAACGGGCAACCCAGCCCGGCCAATGAACGCCATCCCCGGCAGCGCTTCAGCGGTATGCCAACTGCGCTTCGTGGTCGGTACCGACTGGCAAAATCTGGTCAACCATGTCCAGCAACATCTGCAATTACACGGTTTTGGCAATGTAGAAGTGGAATGGCTGCATGGTTCACCGGCCACCCGGCTCAATCCACAAGACCCTCTCGTTCCTTGGGCACTTGAGATCCTGCAACAAACCAGCGGCAAAAAACCCGCATTGCTGCCCAATCTGGGCGGCTCACTGCCTAATGACGTATTTGCCGATACGTTGGGACTGCCCACGCTGTGGCTCCCCCACTCCTATCCGGCCTGTGGTCAACACGGGGTCAATGAGCATATGTTGAAATCCATTGCTCGTGAAGGATTGCAGATCATGACTCGCCTGTTCTGGGAGTTGGGCGAAAATGGCAGCACGATCCTGGCACAACGCCGGGCAGGAGAGTCTTCATGAGCGCGATAGCCCAACAGGATAGCGTAGCGAAGCCCAATTTGTATAAAACGCTGTTTGCCACCTGCATTGGCAACGCGTTGGAATGGTTCGATATCGCGGTTTATGGCTTTTTCGCCAGCTATATCGCCCATGCCTTTTTCCCTACGGAGGATCCGGCCGTTTCATTGTTGCTGACTTTCGGCAGCTTTGGTGTCTCATTCTTGATCCGCCCACTGGGTGCTGTGGTGCTCGGAGCCTACGCCGATCGGGTTGGCCGCAAGAAGGCACTTTTGATGTCCATCAGCCTGATGCTGCTTGGCGGTGCGATCATCACCTTTATGCCGTCTTACGCCACCATTGGGCTGGCGGCTCCGCTGATGATCCTGATTGCCCGATTGATTCAGGGTTTTTCCGCCGGTGGGGAGTTTGGCAGTTCAACCGCCTTTCTGGTCGAACACTTCCCGGAGCGCAAGGCGTTTATCGCCAGCTGGCAGTTTGCCACGCAAGGCGCCAGCACGCTGATGGCCTCCGCCTTCGGGTTAGGCATGACCCACTGGCTGACAGAAAGCCAAATCCAGGACTGGGGCTGGCGTATTCCCTTTGCTTTTGGGCTGCTGATCGGTCCGGTGGGGCTGTATATCCGCCGCCATGTACATGAGCCAGCCAGCTTCGTACAGCAGCAGAAACCCGAAGCACCGTTGAAGATGCTGGTCGGTAATCAAAAAAACCTGCTGTTGCTGGCCATCGGGCTGATGGTGATTTCCACCGCCATCAACTACATGCTGAATTACGTACCCACCTATGCCACCAAAAACCTGAATCTGTCCGGTTCCGCCGCCTTTAGTGCAACCCTGTTAGCCGGTGTGATTTTAACAGTAGTCACCCCAATCATGGGATTATGGGCGGAAAAAATCGGCCGCCTGCCGTTAATGTGGGGTTCGCTGATCCTGCTGCTGCTGACTATTTACCCCGCATTCCTGCTGGTGGTGAACCACACTTCGCCAATGATGCTGATGTTAATGGTTGGCTGGCTGGCCTTGCTGAAGTCCATTTACTTCTCGACGGTGCCTTCGGTGATGGCCGATTTGTTCCCGATGGCAACACGGGCCAGCGGTATGGCGATCAGCTACAACGTGGCGGTGACGGTATTTGGTGGCTTTGCGCCGCTGATCTGCACCCTGCTGATCACCGCAACCGGGACCAGCCTGGCACCAAGCTATTATCTGATGATGATGGCACTGCTGAGCGGCTGGGCACTGTTAGGGAGCAGAAAGCATTTGCGTTCGGCTCCGCTTTAAACTCTCTATGAGGCCATCAAATGATGGCCTCTTCATTTAGCGCAAGCAATGAAGGAGTGGTCTGGCCGCCTACCAGCACTACTGGTGTACCATTATCGGATAAAGAGAGACTCGCCTCAAAAAATAAGCATATTCCTATGCCACCCTGGTTTTTTCCTAACAAAAAAACACGCCCAACGAACCACTACCTATAGGCATTAATGCTGAAAATTTTGGTTTAATCCTCTAGGAAAAGCCGGCTTAAAGTTAGACTTTTCCTAAGCAATTTACCCTAATCCATCTTGTGCAATTTAATTGATATCAGTATTATGCGTTGATAAATTTCACGGCTAAAAACAGTGGGCGTTAATTAAAAAATTAAACCGCTCAGTTTCCCCTAGGTTGTAACCCGCTAACAAAAGGAAATTGTTTTATGAAAAACATCGTTAAATGGTGTGCTGCTCTTGCCGTCATCGCCACTCTGACCGGTTGTGTGCGTACTGCCCCAATACAACAAATCAACAGCACGGTCAGCACTGGTCATACCGAAGCGCAAGTCAGAACTGCAATCCTGAAAGCAGGTGTGCAACGTGAATGGGTTATGACACAGGCTGGTCCTGGCGTCATTAATGGCCGCCTCCAGGCTCGCGATCATGTTGCTGAAATCCGCATCACCTATTCCGCAACGAATTATTCCATCGACTACGCCAGTAGCCTCAACCTGCTAGCCTCGGGTGGGAAAATTCATAAAAGCTACAACCGCTGGATACACAACCTAGATAAAGATATCCAGTTAAATTTGTCGGCTGGTGCCGCGCTGTAATTTCCAATATTGATTAGATTAGCGCCGGATACAAGCTGGCGTCACTATTTTGTATCCGGTTAAAGAGGCTGTACAACAAATGTATCAACAGGACACTCTCAGTGCACTTGATGCTATCACTGAGGCGCAACGGATTGCCTTTGCTCCAATGCTGTTTCAAACCGCCCTTTGTCTGCGCAATACGGGTGTATTAGCTTATCTGGATGAACAAGGAAAACACGGCGCCCTCCTTGAGGACATCGCTGCCAATAGCAGCGTTAATGAATATGCCGTTAGTGTGCTGTTGGATATGGGGTTAAGTGGCCGTATTGTGACTCATCAAAACGGCTATTACTTCATTGCCAAAGTGGGGCACTTCCTACTCCACGATGCCATGACCCGTGTGAATATGGATTTCACTCAAGATGTTTGTTATCAGGGGCTGTTTTCTTTAGAACATGCGCTTAAGGAAGAGAAACCCGCTGGTTTAAAAGTGTTTGGTGAATGGCCGACCATCTACCCTGCCTTATCGCAATTGCCCAAGGCTGCACGTGAAAGCTGGTTTGCTTTTGATCACTACTATTCAGATGCCGCATTTAATGCCGCACTACCCCATATATTTAACAATAAACCAACAAGGCTTTATGATGTGGGCGGCAATACTGGAAAATGGGCGCTACGTTGTTGCCAGTACGATGATAACGTCAGCATTACCTTACTGGATCTGCCGCAGCAAATTAGCCTGGCGCGTGAGAATGTCGAAAAAGCCGGGTTATCTCATCGCATAGATTTCCATGCGGTAGATATGCTAAGCGATGCACCATTGCCCAGTAGCGCAGATATCTGGTGGATGAGCCAATTTCTTGACTGTTTTTCACCGGAACAAATTATTACTATTCTGAAAAAAATCAAACAGGTGATGAAGCCTGACGCTCAGCTATGCATTATGGAGTTGTTCTGGGATGCACAAAAATTTGAAGCGGCTTCGTTCAGCCTCAACGCCTCCTCACTCTATTTTACCTGCATGGCTAACGGCAACAGTCGCTTTTACAGCGCCGGTAAATTTTACAGTTTCCTCGAAACGGCAGGTTTCCGAGTAGAAAAACGTCTCGATAACCTCGGTATTGGTCATACCTTGTTAGTATGCCGAAAGCAATAATGATAGGGCAGCGCTCATGCTACCTTGGAGATGACACAGTCCAAACCGAGTAACCGCGGAAGCACGTTGATGAATTTTGCATTGAACATCGTTGATTGGCAGGCCATGGCCCCCGGACTAAGCGACGCATCGCAGTGGCGTCAATGGTCGCAGGAGCCTCGTGGGATCATACCCTCAGCGCCACAATCGAAGCTGACCGAACTTCCCATGATGACAGCACGCCGCCTGAGTTCAGGCAGTAGGCTGGCCGTGGAATGCGGTTTGGCCATGCTACGTCGTCAACCGGTGGATGCGGTCCTTTATACCAGTCGTCACGGTGAGTTGGAGCGTAATTACCGAATTTTGCAGGCCATAGCCACCCAGCAAGCGGTTTCCCCAACTGATTTCACCATGTCGGTACATAACTCAGCCGTGGGTCACTTGACCATCACGGCGCAAAATCCTCTGGTATCATCTTCACTTTCTGCTGGCCTAGACACCTTTCAGCAAGCGTTATGTGAGGTAGTGTGTTTACTCCAAGCGGGTTACCAGAGAATATTAATGGTCGATTTTGATGGCTTGCTGCCCGAGTTTTACCACACCTACCTGCCAGAGCAGATGCCGACCTGGGCCTATGCGGTGGCGCTGGTGTTTGAACGAGGGAATACGTTACGGTGCGAGAGCAAGCCGGAAGGCACAGGGGAAGAGCCCCTACTACCGCAAAGCTTACAGTTTTTACAACACTACCTGGCCGAAGAACCAACGTTCGCCATTGCGGGTGAAAGACTGAAGTGGTATTGGAGCCGTACATGAGCGGCCTATTCGCACGTTTAAACTGGGCTTGGCGTCTGATGATGACCGGCTTTTGCTTTGTGCTGTTTGGCGTCGGCGGCCTGCTGCTATCGCTTGTCTGGTTTAATCTGCTGCTGGTACTCCAGCGCGATATTGCCAAGCGCCGCCGGGTAGCCCGGCGCAGCATTGCCGCCAGTTACCGGCTGTTCTTATCGATAGCAAAAACGTTGGGTGTGTTGGATTATCGCATCAAGGGGATTGATATATTACGCCAGGAGCGCGGTTGTTTGGTGGTCGCTAACCATCCGACACTGATTGATTACGTGCTTTTGGCATCCGTGATGCCCGAGACAGACTGCCTGGTAAAAAGCGCTCTGCTACATAACCCCTTTGTGAGCGGAGTGATCCGGGCTGCGGATTATCTGGTCAATAGCCAGGCGGACACGCTGCTTCCAGCCTGTCAGCAACGCCTGGCACAGGGCGACACCATACTTATTTTTCCAGAGGGAACACGCACACGCCCTGGTGAAAATATGACACTGCAGCGCGGTGCCGCCAATATTGCCGTACGATGCCGCCGTGACGTGCGCATAGCAGTGATCCATTGTAGCGAGCATCTGCTTGATAAACAGAGCAGATGGTATGACGTTCCGCCCAGGAAACCCCTGTTCCAGGTAGAAGTGCGTGAACGGGTACAGATAGAACATTTTTTTGATGCAGAATCGCAACAGCCAGCATTAGCCGCAAGGCAGCTAAACCGGCATCTTTTGCATCAGTTATCACCAGGCCTTATACCTTTGTCAGGAATTAATGATGCAAGCGCTCCACCTTGAAATTAAAAATCTCATAATAAATACACTGAATTTGGATGAACTGTCTGCGGACGATATCGACACCAATGCGGCGCTGTTTGGTGAAGGACTGGGGCTGGACTCCATCGATGCTTTAGAGTTAGGGCTGATGGTTAAAAACCAGTATGGTGTCGCGCTTTCCGCCGAAAATGAAGAGATGCGTCAACATTTCTATTCAGTGGCAACACTGGCATCCTTTATCCAAGCTCAACGTGCCTGAGAAGAGCCCGCTATGACAGAACAACAAACCATTTATCAGGAAGTGTCCGCGCTGCTGACCAAACTGTTCGATATCGATCCACAGGACATCAAACCTGAGGCCCGCTTGTATGAAGAGCTTGAGTTAGACAGTATAGATGCCGTCGACATGATCGTGCACCTGCAGAAGAAGACCGGGAAGAAAATCAAGCCGGAAACCTTTAAGCAAGTGCGTACCGTACAAGATGTCGTCGATGCGGTAGAACAGCTATTGCAAGAAGCATAACCGTTTATGCGCGGCGCTCGGTCCCTGAAAGGGATACAACTGGTGGCTCTACTGGCGCTACTGGCTTGGCCATTTCTTGTCTGGTTTGGCCTGACACGCAACAGCCTTCACTGGCTGCTACCGATCATCGCCTTGTTGCTGGCCTTTCGCCTCTATCAGGTCAAAAGTCAGCGCGGCCCGATGCGCTATGTACTGCAAGCCGTGGCACTCGCGGGTCTCACATTATGCCTAATGAGCTATGTGCTAAAAACGCATCAGCTGCTGCTATTTTACCCAGTGGTAGTCAATCTGGTTATGCTCGGCGTATTTGGTAGTTCACTATGGAGTTCAATGCCAATGGTGGAGCGCCTTGCCCGTTTGCAGGATCCGGAGCTCCCCCCGTCAGGCGTACGTTATACCCGCAAGGTCACCCAGATATGGTGTGCGTTTTTCATTCTGAACGGTTCGATGGCACTTTTTACCGTTCTGCTCGATGATATTCGGTTATGGACGCTGTGGAACGGCATGATTGCCTATCTGTTGATGGGTGCACTGATGGCTGGCGAATGGCTGGTGCGTCGCAGGCGGATATTGCGAGACGCGGCATGAATCAGACACTCCCTCTGGCTCAGTGGCTGAGTGCTTCGCGTGCCAATGAAACTCCGATTGCCTGGCTTGATGAGCATATCTGGACGCTGGGGCAGTTACGCCATGACGTAGCGGCACAGGTGAGCATTCTGCAACAACATGAAGGCGACCGCTGGGCGCTGTGTTTTGAAAACAGCTATCTGTTTATCGTCGGACTATTGGCAACATTGCATGCGGGCAAAACGCCCGTGGTGCCCGGACATAGCCGTGTTTCGCTGCTGGAAGAACAACGGGCGCTGTTTAACGGCGTACTCACCGACCAGGCACTGACCTGGAGCGGTTCGCTGATCCAGGTCCAATCAACCGATCAAAGTAGCGAGAACCAGCCACCGCTACCCACTCTCGATCCGGCCAGCCATATCGAACTATTTACCTCCGGCTCGACAGGGCAACCACGCCGCATCATAAAGCCCATTGCCAGCCTCGATCGCGAAGCCTCCTTACTGGCTGAACGTTTTGCCGACAGGCTCACCGGCTGCCATATTGTGGCCTCGGTGCCTCCGTTGCACCTTTACGGCCTCACCTTCCGTATCTTTTTACCCATGGCGCTAGGATTACCGCTGCATGCAGCAATGCTTCATTACACCGAGCAGTTGGCAACTCTGGCTAATCAACACCAATATGCCTTTATCAGCAGCCCGGCTTTTCTGAAACGCCTGGACCACCAGCTCACGCCACCGCCAGTGAATATGGTCATATCCGCAGGGGGAGTGTTGCCTTGGGAAAACGTAGCTCAGACCGCCAGTTGGTTAGGGGTCTGGCCAGATGAAATCTACGGTAGTACCGAGACCGGGATCCTCGCCTGGCGTCACCATCAGCAGCCTGATGTAACCTGGCAGCCCTTCCCTGGCGTACGTATCATGGTTAACGCCGACGAGATCCGCGCTATCTCTCCGCTTATCAGCGATAGGCACGGCCTGCTCCTCGACGATATTTTGCAATTTGACGATAGCGGACGCTTCCAGATAACAGGTCGCCGCGACCGGGTGGTGAAAATTGAAGAGAAACGCATTTCACTTTGCGAGATCGAGCAACGGCTGCTGGAACTCGAAGGCGTACGCGAAGCCGCAGCGCTACCGGTAACACGCGGAGGGCGCCAAGGCATTGGCGCATTGCTGGTGCTTGAAGACCATGCTCGGCAGCAGTGGCAACAAATGGGCGGCAAAGCACTAGAAATATCATGGCGTCGTGCGCTGCGCCCGTGGCTGGAACCTGTCACTATCCCTCGTTACTGGCGTATCGTCGACGAGATGCCAGTCAACAGCATGAACAAGCGCGTCTATGCGCAATTACAGGAATTGTTTCATGAGACCCCATGAGATGGCTCGCCATCAGACGCAGCAGCAGGCCGAGATCGTGTTACGGCTGGATGCGGCTTCATTCTGGTTTAAAGGCCACTTCGCAGTGCAACCTCTGCTACCCGGCGTGACACAACTAGACTGGGTGATGCACTATGCCACCTCACTGCTGGTACCCGATTTTCGCTTTCACAGTATTCAAAGTGTCAAATTCCAACAGCCCTTATTGCCGGATAACATCGTCACGCTGACGCTTGACTGGCAGGAAGAACGGCAAATCATGGTTTTCCGCTATCAACGTCATGATGGTGAGGCTCGTAGCACAGCCAGCAGCGGGAAGATCCGATTATGTCGCTGAATAGTGGCACGTTTAACCCTTGTGTGGTGATCCCCTGTTATAACCACGGAGCCATGATGGCAAGCGTGCTCGCACGCCTGCAACCCTTTGGCTTAGCCTGTCTGGTGGTGGACGATGGCAGCGACCAGGCCACCCAGCAGGAACTTGAGCGTCTGGCCACCATTCACGCGGATGTCACCTTAGTACGCCTTACACACAATTCAGGAAAAGGCACGGCGGTGATTCGCGGATTGGAAGAGGCTCAACGCAGAGGATTTAGCCATGCGATACAAGTTGATGCAGACGGCCAACATGCCATTGAAGATATTCCCAAGCTGATTGCCCTGGCACAGCTCCATCCCCAGGATTTAATTTCCGGACAACCGGTTTACGACGACTCCATACCAGCGTCGCGGCGCTATGGCCGCTGGGTAACTCACGTCTGGGTCTGGATTGAGACGCTCTCTCTCCAGCTCAAAGACAGCATGTGCGGCTTCCGGGTTTACCCAATTACCCCCACCTTGGAGTTGGCGCATAAAACGGCGCTAGGCAAACGCATGGACTTCGATACGGAAGTAATGGTTCGCCTCTACTGGCAGGGGAACACCAGTTACTTTGTGCCGACGCGCGTCACCTACCCCCAGGATGGGTTGTCACACTTTGATGCCTTGAAGGATAACGTGCGCATTTCACTGATGCATACCCGCCTTTTCTTCGGCATGTTGCCGCGCATCCCTACCCTGCTTTTTCGTCGATCCAACCCACACTGGGCACGTCAGAAAGAAATCAAGGGGTTGTGGGGAATGCGCATCATGCTTGCTATCTGGCGCTTACTGGGTAGAAAGGCCATTGCTCCACTGCTCTATCCGGTGGTGGCGGTTTACTGGCTTGGCGCACATCAGGCCCGTCAGGCTTCACAAGCCTGGCTGAAGCGGGTACGCAACGAGTTGACTTCACGTTCGCTCCCCATTCCTGCGCATCTCAACAGCTATCACCATTTTTTACGTTTTGCAGATGCCATGCTGGATAAAATCGCCAGTTGGCGTGGGGAAATGCGGCTAGGGCAGGATGTTGTCTTCGCCCCCAATGCCGAAGCCACGCTGGATATTGGCTCCCCACAAGGCAAATTGCTGCTGGCCTCCCATTTGGGAGATATCGAAGCTTGCCGGGCGTTGGCACAACTACAGGTGAGTAAAACCATCAATGCGCTGGTGTTCAACGACAACGCCCAGCGTTTCAAACAGATTATGGCAGAGATAGCACCCCAGGCAGGGCTCAACCTGTTGCCAGTGACCGACATCGGCCCAGATACCGCCATATTGCTCAAAGACAAACTGGATCGTGGCGAATGGGTGGCGATCGTTGGCGATCGCATCGCGGTCAAACCGCAGCGAGGAGATAGCTGCCGGGTTATCTGGAGCCGCTTTATGGGCCATCCTGCCCCATTCCCTCAAGGGCCGTTTATTCTGGCTTCGATATTGCGTTGCCCGGTGTTGCTGATCTATGCCCTACGCCAGCAGGGAAAACTGCATTTGCACTGTGAGCCGTTTGCCGACCCTCTGCTGTTACCGCGGGCCGATCGTCAAGCCGCCTTGCAACAGGCGGTGGATCATTATGCTGAGCGTCTTGAACACTACGCGTTGCAGGCACCGCTCGATTGGTTCAACTTTTTCAATTTTTGGCAACTGCCTGACCAACAGGCCAACACCACAGACAGGAGCAAAGGGTGCTAAACGATCCCTGTTTCACCAGCGATATAGAACTGACCGTTCCCTTTCATGATATTGATATGATGGGAGTCGTGTGGCACGGCAATTATTTCCGTTACTTTGAAATTGCCCGCGAAGCCCTGCTGAACCAATTCAACTACGGCTATCGGCAGATGAAAGAGTCGGGATATGTTTGGCCAGTGGTGGATACCCGCGTGAAATACCGCGATACGCTGACCTTTGAACAACGCATCCGCGTCCGTGCCACGCTGGAAGAATACGAAAATCGCCTGCGCATTGCCTACCAGATTTTTGACGCCGACAGCGGCAAACGCACCACAACCGGTTACACCATCCAGGTAGCGGTAGAGGAAAAAAGCCGTGAGATGTGCTTTGTCTGCCCGGACATACTGTTCGAACGTCTGGGGGTACAGCCATGAAAGCCTGGCCTCTGCTATTCCTGCTGATCAGTCCATGGGTCAATGCCATCACGCTGGATGAATTACAGCAGCGTTTTACCGAACAACCGGTAGTGCGAGCCCATTTTGCCCAGGCTCGAACCATTAAAGATCTGCCACAGCCACTGCGTTCTCAAGGCGAAATGGTGATCGCCCGCGATCAGGGTTTACTGTGGCAACAGCAAACCCCCTTTGCCATGACGTTGATGCTCAACGACTCACGGATGGTGCAAATCATCAATAACCAGCAACCGCAGGTTATTACCGCACAAAACAACCCGCAGATGTTTCAGTTCAATCATCTGCTTCGCGCGCTATTCCAGGCCGATCGTCAGGTGCTGGAGAAAAACTTCCGCATTGATTTCCAGGAGCAAGGTGAGGGTCGCTGGACGCTATCCTTAACCCCACTGACCACCCCTCTGGACCGAATTTTTGCCACTATAGTGCTGAGTGGACAAACCTATCTGGAAACCATCCATTTAAACGATAAACAGGGCGATGTGACTGAAATCACCTTTTCTCAACACCGGCTGCAACCCGCAGCTTTGACCGATGAAGAGCGACAACATTTTGCCGCCTACTAATGCCAAGCGCCTCGCGCTGCTTTGGGGAATCGCATGCCTGATATTAGTTGGCGTGCTGCTAGCCCTATTGCCACAGGCCCGGATCAATAGCAGCGTGTTGGCGATGTTGCCCAAGCAGGCATTGGGTGCCATTCCCCCCGCGCTGAACGACGGTTTTATGCAGCGCCTGGACAAGCAGTTGGTCTGGCTGGTCAGCCCCGGAAAACAAGCAGACCCGCAGGTAGCGCAATATTGGCTTACCCAATTGCAAAAGTCCGGGATAGCTGAGACGGTGAAAGGCCCTATGGGTGCCGCAGACCAGCAAGCCTGGGGCGACTTTTTCTGGCAGCATCGTAATGGTCTGATCGACAACGCAACGCGTGAGCGCCTGCAAAACGGTGGCGAAGCCCAGGCACAGTGGGTCCTCTCTCAGCTCTATTCAGCATTCTCTGGCGTCAGCGGCAAAGAGCTACGCAACGATCCGCTAATGTTGATGCGCGGCTCACAGCTGGCTCTGGCCCAGAACAGCCAGCGTTTACGGCTGATGGACGGCTGGTTGGTTACTCAAGATGAACTGGGGAACTACTGGTATTTTCTGCATGGCGAATTGACGGGATCGTCATTTGATATGCAACAAACCCACCGCGTCGTCACTACCCTCGCCGCGCTGGAGGATCAACTCACATCACGCTATCCCCAGGCCAAGCTCCTCTCACGTGGGACGCTGTTTTACAGTGATTATGCCAGCCAACAGGCAAAACAGGACATATCTACGCTAGGGGTCGCCACCATACTGGGCGTAATACTGCTGATCGTGGTGGTTTTCCGCTCGCTGCGCCCGCTGCTGCTGTGCCTGATTTCCGTTGGCATCGGTGCACTGGCAGGAACAGCAGCTACGTTGTTGCTCTTCGGTGAGCTTCACCTGATGACGCTGGTGATGAGCATGAGCATCATTGGGATCTCTGCCGACTATACGCTTTACTACCTCACCGAACGCATGGTGCACGGTAACGAGATATCGCCATGGCAGAGTCTGCTCAAAGTGCGCAATGCCCTGTTATTGGCGTTGCTGACTACCGTCGCGGCCTATTTGATCATGATGCTCGCTCCCTTCCCTGGGATACGACAAATGGCGGTGTTTGCCGCTGTGGGCCTGAGCGCATCATGCCTTACGGTGATCTTTTGGCATCCGTGGTTATGTCGCAATTTACCGGTACGCCCTATTCCTGCCGCGATCTCCCTGCTGCGCTGGCTTGCGGCCTGGCGGCATAACCGCAAACTGTCGCTGGGGCTACCTGTCGTATTGGCTTTGGTTTCTCTTGCGGGGATAGCGACATTGCGCGTCGATGATGATATTGCCCAATTGCAGGCGCTGCCGCAGGATATCCTGGCGCAGGAGAAAACCATTACACAGCTCACCGGGCAAAGCGTCGATCAAAAATGGTTTGTGGTCTACGGCAACACTCCTCAGCAAACCCTGGAGCGGCTTGAAGACTTCACGCCGACACTGGAACTGGCCCGTCAGACTGGGGTTATCAGCGCTTTTCGCACTATCCCGTTAAATTCTCTCGCACGCCAGAAACAGGATCTCGCCCTGTTACAGGGCGCCGCTCCTACCGTCATCCGTGCATTGCAAAATACAGGGTTAACGGACGTCACGCCCGATCTGCAAACCGCACCTGCAACGTTGGAGGATTGGCTTAACAGTCCAGCCAGCGAAGGTTGGCGCTTAATGTGGTTGACGTTGCCCAATGGCAAAAGCGGCGTGCTGGTACCTGTAGAAGGCGCTAACGACAGCACGGCTCTGAGCTCACTGGCGGAAAAACAACCGGGCGTAGTGTGGGTAGATCGCAAGAATACATTCAACGAATTATTCGCCCTCTATCGCACCATACTTACCGGCCTGCTGCTGGTAGCACTGGCGGTGATCGCTTGCAGTGCGGTGTTCCGCCTCGGTTGGCGTAAGGGATTAATCAGCGTGGTACCTTCGCTGCTGTCGCTGAGCATCGGACTGGCCACCCTATCCTTTAGCGGACATGCCGTGAACCTATTTTCGCTACTGGCGCTGGTACTGGTGCTGGGGATCGGCATTAACTATACGCTGTTCTTCAGCAATCCACGCGGCACACCACTGACATCGTTGTTGGCGATAGCGCTGGCAATGATGACAACGTTGTTAACCCTGGGCATGCTGGTCTTTAGCAGCACTCAAGCTATCAGCAGTTTTGGGATTGTACTGGTCAGTGGGATCTTTACCGCTTTCTTGCTCTCCCCACTCGCCATGCCTGAACGTAAGCAGAGAAAAAAATGACAAATTGCGACTTCTGGCGCGCGGTTCCCCTGTTGGCCGTGCTATTGATTACCGGCTGTAGCCACTCAACGCATAATGAGGATGGCTCCCGCCCGCAAGCCTGGCTTGAACCCGGCGTACGCGTCACGCTACCGGCTCCTGGTATCACTGAGCATATCCAGTCCCAGCAATTATTGACCGGCAGCTTTAACGGCAAAACCCAGTCGTTATTGGTTATTCTAAATGCGGATAGCAATGCACTCACCTTGGCTGGGCTGTCTTCGTTAGGTATCCGCTTATTTCTCGTTACCTATGACGATAAAGGTATTCATACCGAGCAGTCGATCGTGGTGCCACAACTGCCGCCAGCCAGCCAAGTCTTGGCCGATGTGATGCTCGGCCACTGGCCGATAACCGCCTGGCAAGATCGGTTGCCGCAGGGCTGGACGCTAATCGATAAGGGCGACAAACGAGAATTACGCAACGCGCGCGGCAAACTGATAACGGAGATCACGTACCTGCAACGTAAAGATCGTCGTGAACCTATCAGCATTGAGCAACACGCGTTTAAATACCACATCACCATTCAATATCTGGATGACTGATATGATTTACATTTCTGCTATCGGCATGATTAACGCTTTGGGCCAATCGACAGAAGAGATTGCATCCAATCTGACCCAAGGAACAGCGCCCGGCATGCGCAAGCGTGAGCATTGGTTACAGAACCAACAGGACGCGGTATTAGGCGGCGTCGACGGTGAATTACCCGCTATTCCAGACAGTTTTGCCGCACATCGCAGCCGCAATAACCAATTATTATTGGCCGCTCTGGCGCAAATTCAGCCCGTGGTAGATGACGCGCTGCTTCGTTTTGGTGCCGACCGCATCGCCGTAGTGCTCGGTACCAGCACCTCTGGGCTGGATGAAGGCGATCGACATGTTAGCCATATCACTAACCATGAAGAGAGCCCGAGCTGGCAATATCCACAGCAAGAGCTGGGCGATCCGTCACGCTTCCTCGCCGCTTGGTTGGGCCTGAATGGCCCTGCGTTTACTCTTTCCACCGCGTGTTCTTCCAGTGCCCGCGCGATCATCAGCGGGCGCCGTCTTATTGAAGCTGGCCTGGCGGATATCGCGATTGTTGGCGGTGCCGATACCTTAAGCCGCATGCCTATCAACGGTTTTAATAGCCTAGAGTCTCTTTCCACTACGCTTTGCCAACCGTTTGGCCGCGACCGCTGTGGTATCACCATTGGTGAAGGAGCGGCACTGATGGTACTTACCCGCGAGCCGCACCCCATAGCACTACTGGGTGTGGGTGAGTCAAGCGATGCATACCATATTTCGGCACCACATCCTCAGGGTGCCGGTGCCTTGCGAGCCATCGAACAGGCATTGCAAGACGCGGGGCTTAACCCCGCAGAGGTCGGTTACATCAATCTGCATGGAACTGCCACCTTGCTCAACGATCAGATCGAATCCAAAGTGGTTCACGATCTGTTCGGTGAAAGCGTGCCCTGCAGCTCTACCAAACATTTAACCGGGCATACCCTGGGGGCTGCGGGCATCACCGAGGCGGCTCTCAGCGCACTTATTCTGCTCTATGACTTGCCACTGCCAGCGCAGGACTTCAGCCGTTCTCCGGCGGATCCGACATTACCGCCCTGTGGTTTACTGCATGCGGCTGAACCGCTGATGCGGCCGGTCATTCTGTCTAACTCTTTCGCCTTTGGCGGTAATAACGCCAGCATCCTGCTGGGGAGGATGGCATGAGCCATTACTTATCACCGGCGGAATATCTGCCGCACGACGCTCCAATGCTGCTGTTGGCAGAGGTGATCAGCGTGACGGAAGACAGTGCGCATTGCCGGGTTGAGGTCAGGAGCGACAGCGTACTGGCGCCGTTCCTCAATGCGCAAGGCGAGCTGCCTGGTTGGTACGCACTGGAATTGATGGCGCAAACCATCGGCGTTTGGTCCGGTTGGCATCGTCATCAGCGAGGAGAACAACGGATCGCACTCGGTATGGTGCTTGGAGCCAGGGAATTGGTCTGTGCTGCGGGTTACCTACCAGCAGATGCAGTGCTAGACATCCAAATCAAGCTGCTGATACATGATGACCGTTTCGGGAGTTTTGACTGTGTTATTGGCGTGCAAGGTGACACGCTGGCCACCGGCCGCGTCAATACCTTTCAACCCACACCAGAAGAATCAACAATGCTTTTTAATCAGGGATCTACTGCATGAGTCGTTCAATTCTCATCACCGGAGCCAGCAAAGGTATCGGACGCGCTATTGCCAGCCAGTTAGCCGCTGACGGTTTCATCGTTGGGATACATTATCACCAGGATGAAACTGGCGCACAACAAACGCTGGCCGCAATTACCGCTGCCGGAGGACAAGGCCGCCTGCTCTGTTTCGACATTAGCAATCGTCAGCAGTGCCGGGATGTCCTCGAGCAAGATCTGGCAGAGAATGGGGCATGGTACGGCATCGTCAGCAATGCCGGGATCGCACGCGACGCCGCCTTCCCTGCATTGAGCGATGATGATTGGGATGAGGTGATCCACACCAACCTGGACAGTTTCTACAACGTGATCCAGCCCTGCATCATGCCAATGATTGCCGAACGTCAAGGTGGCCGCATCCTTACACTGTCTTCCGTTTCTGGCATCATGGGGAATCGGGGCCAGGTGAACTACAGTGCGGCCAAGGCAGGAATTATTGGCGCAACCAAAGCGTTGGCGATCGAACTGGCAAAACGAAAAATCACCGTCAACTGCATTGCCCCTGGGCTGATCGATACCGGCATGATAAAAATGGAAGAGGCAGCGTTAAAGGAAGCTATGTCGATGATCCCGATGAAACGGATGGGCCAGGCGCAGGAAGTCGCTGGGCTTGCCAGCTATTTGATGTCAGATATAGCCGGTTATGTGACTCGTCAGGTCATTTCTATCAACGGAGGGATGCAATGATTCGTCGGGTAGTTATTACAGGTATGGGCGGTATTACCGCCTTCGGTGAAAACTGGCAGGCGGTATCCGCTAAATTGCTGGCCTATAAAAACGCCGTACGCCATATGCCTGAATGGCAAATCTATGACGGCCTGCACACCCTGCTGGGCGCCCCAATCGATGACTTCGTGCTGCCAGAACACTATACCCGTAAGCGCATACGCTCAATGGGGCGGGTGTCGCTAATGTCGACCCGCGCAACGGAATTGGCTCTGGAGCAGGCCGGGCTTATTGGCAACCCAGTGCTTACCAACGGCCAGACCGGTATCGCTTATGGCTCATCCACCGGCAGTACTGGCCCGGTGAGCGAATTCGCCACCATGCTGACCGAGAAGCACACCAATAACATCACGGGCACCACCTATGTGCAGATGATGCCTCATACTACCGCGGTCAATACCGGGTTATTCTTCGGCCTGCGCGGGCGTGTGATCCCGACATCCAGCGCCTGTACTTCAGGCAGCCAAGCCATTGGCTATGCCTGGGAGGCAATTCGCCACGGTTATCAGACCCTGATGGTTGCCGGTGGGGCAGAAGAACTGTGTCCTTCCGAGGCCGCCGTGTTCGACACGTTATTTGCCACCAGCCAACGTAATGATGCACCGCATGCCACCCCTTCCCCATTTGATCAGAACCGCGATGGTTTGGTGATTGGTGAAGGTGCTTGTACGCTGATCCTTGAAGAGCTGGAGCATGCGCAAGCACGCGGCGCAACCATCTACGGGGAAATCGTCAGCTTTGCCACCAATTGTGATGCGGCACATATCACACAGCCGCAACGTGAAACCATGCAGATCTGCATGGAGCAGTCGTTGAGGATGGCCGGTCTGCAAGCGAGTGATATCGGCTATATTTCTGCCCACGGTACCGCCACCGATCGTGGAGATATTGCCGAAAGTCAGGCAACCGCCGCGATCTACGGTGATAGCGTGCCGATCTCGTCGTTGAAAAGTTACTTCGGCCACACCTTGGGGGCTTGTGGAGCACTGGAAGCCTGGTTGAGCCTGCAGATGATGCGTGAAGGCTGGTTCGCACCAACGCTAAATCTGCGTACCCCTGATGAACAATGCGGCGCACTCGATTACATCATGGGAGAAGCCCGTCATATCGACTGTGAGTTTCTGCAAACCAATAACTTTGCCTTTGGTGGTATCAACACCTCGATTGTTATCAAACGCTGGGCATAACCAACCCTAATCACCGGGAAACCGCCATCGGCAGGCGTTGCCAGTCGATGGGCACTCTCCTGGGCAAGCAAGCTCATGCCATATGTGATCAACTCACCAACGGGATCGAACCGCTGGGTTTCAAGCAGATTATTGCAGCAGACAACCCCGTGATCCCGACATTTACAGATGCCTCACGTCAATTAGCAACCATCGGCACACTGAGGTTCAGGATTGTTGAACAGGATACGAACCAGCAAAGCCCGGGGTTCGCGCAACGGATCATTGCCGATAGCTAACACTCGGCCATCATGGGTCGCAGTATATTCCCGAATGGTGTCGCCAAATGCATTACGCTGAACCGCCACCTTCTGCCCTTTGACCACAGAATCGCCGACCTTAACCAGAACCTCGGCAAATCCGCCAACCTCAGCCCGGATCGAGCTCATTTCATTACCGATAAAGGTTTTTTGCTCTTTAGCCGTTGTCCCTAATGTGCCGGCTGTCATACCTTGTTGAACCATCAGGTTACGCACCCCTGTCAAGCTACGTGCGATAAGTTCAGGTTGATAGAGCTTGGGCTTGCCAATTTCGAGTGTAATGGCAGGGATCTTGTTTTCAACGAAAGTGGTTTCGACGGAGCCTTTCTCACCAGGATCGGCTTTAATCTGGTCCGCAGGGAACAATTCAGCCATTTGCTTCACCTGCGGGTTACGGTAATCTGCATAGATGAACAAAGGATATTCGGTACCCCGGCTCTGCGTATGCATATCAACGAACAGGGTGGCATTGCCCGCCCACAAATTATTCCATAACAGCCAAGCCTGCTGTTCGGCGGCGTTACCTTTTTCCTTGCCCGGCCAGTCCCGGTTGAAATCGACCATATCCCCCCGTCATTGGCCAACTGCCAGTTTCGGTTATTGGCCAACATGCCGGAAGGATTCGCGCCCACGGCACCGATCACACTGCCTTTCAACTCTGCGGGATCCAGCTTTTCAAACACCTGCTGTATCACCCGGGTGCCATTTAGTTCATCACCATGGACCGCCGCTTGCAGACCCAGCTTAGGACCAGGTTGTGCGCCTTTTGCCACCATAACAGGAACATATCAAACTAGCGCCTCTCATCAAGACATAGGCGCTATTTTCAGCTTAAAAGCTCCAGGGTATAAACATATTGACCGCGCCCGACACGGCGAGCCAGGGGCCGAAGGCTAACGGTTGATTAAAATCTTGTTTCGCCAACCCTCGCTGTATCAGCGTAAACAGCAGACCACTGGCCGCTGCCACCCAAATCACCTGTGGTAACGCTTGCCAACCTAACCAGGCCCCTAACGCCGCAAGTAATTTAAAATCACCATAGCCGAGAGCCTCTTTACCGGTTGCCAGCTTGAATAGCCAGAACACGCTCCATAGGCAGACATAACCTGCCACTGCGCCAATCGTCGCCTGTTCCAACGAGGCAAAATGCCCCTCAATATTGAATAAAAGTCCGATCCACAGCAGTGGCAACGTCAGCACATCTGGCAACAGTTGTCTGTGATGGTCAATAACTGCCAGCGTCAGCAAAAAAGAGAGCAAGATCCAAGCGCCCAGCAAGGGGAACCCTAGCGGGAATATAAGCGCCGTCAGCACGAACATCATAGCCGTTGCCACCTCAACCAGCGGGTAGCGCCTTGGGATACGCTCACCACAGCAACGAGCCTTCCCCTTTAACAACAGAAAACTCAGCAGGGGTATATTGTCCCTGGCCGCAATAGGATGCTGGCAATGCGGGCAACAGGAATGCGGTAATAGCAGATCAAAACGCGGTATGGATTCAGGTAAGGATAGCGCCAGTTGCACGAGCGCCTCGCGCTGCCATTGCTTCTCCAGCATCACCGGTAATCGATAAATCACTACGTTCAGAAAGCTACCCACTATGGCCCCAAATATCCCCACGACACACAGCCAGAGGAGGGGAAATGCAACGGTAAAATCCAGTAATAAACTCAAAAAACCTCCCTGCAGTCAGCCAAGTACCTACCCAACCCTTTTCAGACCGCCTAGCGCCGTTTAAAGCAACCGCCCCTGAACCTGCCAGGGTATCTGCCCCTGATCGTTGGCCCTGCCTAACTGATTTATCAGTGGCCTCATCGTCTCCGGTAATACCGGCCCTCGGCGCACCTGACCGTTGAACTGATAGCGCCCGTCAAATCCGACGGTGCCACGCCCCGTCAGGCTCAGATGAGAGGAGTCTTGTTTCAACACCAACACCAGAGCCCCTTTTCCATCACAGCTCAATTGGCCTTGCACGTTGGCCAGCTCCAACGCCCCCAACGGGGTCGCAAGCTGTGCGTGTTGCCAGTTGACAACACCTCCGGCAAGACTCCGGCAACCCGCGGAACTGAACTCTCCTTGTTGCAACCGCAGTCGCAGCTCTCCCTGGGCGGTGATCGGCAAAGGCAACGACAACTGTTGCCGCACAACATCTGCAGGAACAGAGAGTTGCCACTCATGCAGTTGCAGATCTTGCCAACCACGCAGGATACCGGCTCCCTGCAAGCCTTGCGGATCCCTTAACTCAATCTCTAAGGTTGGCATCCAAGAGGAGAAAGTAAACTGCCAGTTCACTTTTGCCAGCATAACGTTACGCCAGCTTAACTGGTGCAAACTGCCCTGCCACAGGGAACCTGAAAAGCCACCGACCTTCATATCTGCGGGTATAAAAGCTTGTAAAACTCGTGCCGGCGCGTGGCCTCCCAGCAATAGGAGATAACAAGCCAACAAAAGCACGGCCTTTTTGGCTTTAGCGCCCATCGCTGCGCTCCAGCATCAGTTTGTTTACCGTCACCCATCCGGGTTTATCGGGACGCATCGCCACCTCAAGCGCCACAATGCGAACGCTATAGCGCTTTTCCAACTGTGTGAGCCAAAGCATCAGGGCATTAAAATCGCCAGGTTCCAGCGTGACCGCCAGCCGCTCTCCCTGAGGCTGCATGCGGGTAATGTTCATATTTTGAGCTGCAGCGCTCTGTGCCACCCTGGCCGACAAGCTTAGGGATGTCTCCTGTATGGGTTGCATCCCCTGCTGGCGTAAGCGCGGAGCCTGTTGCAACATCCATTCCACCGTGTTTTGTTCACGGGCGATAGTACGCTGCCATTGGCTAGCCTGTTGTTGCCAGGGCAACCACAGCGCGTAGTAGCACAAGCTCACGATAACCAATACACCACAGCCTAATACCAATCCTCGTTCCCGAAGGCTGAGCTGTAGCCAGCGGTGCTTGAGTTCATTCATCCTTTATCCCCAGAGTCAGTCGGCCCTCTACCCCTGTTGGATTCTGCTTGATTTCGCCAGGTTGCACCTGATAACGCTGCCCGGCGGCAACCTGAAACTGTTCCAACGCCTGAAAAGAGGCCGCCTGTATATCGACTTTCAGTTCTTTACGGCCAGCGTCATAAGACAGCGCCTGGAACCGGATTGCCGAGTTCTCCGCCATCAGCTGTTGCAATTGGCGCATCTGTGCGACCACACCGGTTTGCTCGATAGGCTGTAATTGCTGCAAGTGTTGCTGCATCTGCACGCGCGGGTTAACCACCTTTTTATCAGCCGGAAACAGCTGTTGGTAGACCCGCACACTTTCCTGCCGCCAATGTTCAGCCTGTTGCCAAAGCCGGTAATGAGACAGCCCGGCGCTCACACACAACAGCAGTAAATACCCGGTCAATGCCATCATCACGGTTCGCCAGGGGCGTAATCGTGCACGCCAGGGGCTCGAGCGTGTGAATTCGCCCTGGCGCAGATCGGCTCCGCTCTCGTGCACGCCTTCTGCCGCCAGTTGCAGTAAATCCCGCGGTGGTTGAACACGCCATTCCGGAGGGGTAGCGGTTAACGCTGGTGGTGCGGAGTAGCTTTCAATTACCGGCGGTGCCCACACGGCCAAAAACTCCGATAACCAGGAGGATTCAACAATCATGCCGGCATGCTTTTCCCGGCGGAACAGCCATTGATCATTGAGACTGACCGCACTCCAACCGTCGGCGGCCAAGGGTAACGCCAGCACATCTGGCAACATTGCCTGCACCTGCACCCCCAGACATTCACAACGGGCTATCCACTGATGCATAAGGCTTTTATCAACTACCGCAACGTCACACACATCACCACTTTGCTGCAAAATGGCAAAATGCAGCCGTTCCACATCCGTTGCCAGTTGCTCCTCCAGCATAAACGGCAGCACTTGCAGACGCTGGCGCCTGGCACGACGAGGCAGCGTCACACGATGGAAAACCAACTCGCTCGCAGGCACCAATACCCAGGCAGGATATCTGGCAAGCAGGCTCAGCAATTGGTCATCGCTCTCTCCCATAGCCAAACTACCTTGCTGATGACCGCCTGCTGAAGCGAAACACCACAACACTGGCTGCGTTTCATCGCTGGGTAAGCGCAATATCAACCTGGCTTGCTCACGGGGCTTTCTGTTAGGCATCAAGGCTCCACCATCATGCTTAATCCATATTGCCGCTGTACTACCTGGAAACTGTTACCCGCTTTGCGCAACAGGCTGCGCTGGCTATAGTGAGTCTCCCCCATCAGCACGGTGAAACTGGCTAAAAACAGCTCACTCTTTATCGTCAACAGCGATCTGACCGTTGAGGTGTCGATGTCCTTAAGGGCAACCTGTGCCAAAAATGCCGTCGTACTGCTCCACCCTTCACGTGGACGCTGTTGTAACAATCGAGTCGCCATGGCTGAATCAAGCTCCTTGAGAAATAGCGCCGCCAGTAATGGCCCTTGAGACTCACTCAGGGTATTAACGTTTACCAACAGCGTCTGTGTTGGCAGCGCGCAAACGTAAGGCAAAAGACGCCGATAAAGGCTGGCATCAACCCCAGAGACGGTGCGCAACTCGCTGACATCCTGCATGGGTTGATTGGCGGGCAAGTAAGCCACCGCCTGGGCCATATAGACCTCATCTTCAGCCCCATCAATGCCTGGCTCGCTATCACTGTCTATCCAGTCACGCAGTGCCGCAGCTATCTGTGTCGCACGCAGGGGATCTTCCCCCAGGTTGATTAACAGCTGTCTAAAAACCTGGGGAGGGTAAGGCAATGTCGGCTGCATGCCTTCAGTAGTTGCCCCTTGGTTAATGGCATTGAGATTAAAACAGGCCTGGCCATCAACAATCTGCCCGAACACCTCCCCGCCTTCAACGGGGAAACGGCGCTGTTCTTGCGCCCAGTTTTGCGCCAAATGCGTTTTATTAGGTGAGTCCAGCGCGTCTCGTTGCAAAATTTTCACCGCCAGTGCCTCTGCCGAGCGGGCATACCATTTTGCCTGCTGGCGATCCAAATGAGCCGCTGTGCGCAGATAGGTGCGCCCGTTTCGCTCGGCAATGGTCGCAGCAATCGTCACCATCAGCGCCAGGATCAGCAACACCACCAGCAGGGCAACGCCCTTTTGCCGCGCCCTCATTTTTGCCCCACCGCCGTGATCAAAAACAGACGGGTCAATTCACCCACACCAGCAACCACTAATGTCACTTCAATCCCCTGCGGTAAAACCGACGCGTTGTCCCAACTTTCCCGCCACGTCCCCTCGGCAAAAAAGCGCAGACGAAAGACACTGACCTCATTGAGCAAGACCTTGACCACCGGCGCTTCCCCAACGAGCGGATCCGCATGGGCATAGCTCAACCGCTCTAACTGCTGATGGCGCAGACGATATCCTACCGGTTGTAACTCGGCGCGGGGCAACATCCCCATCGGGTTTTGCCAACCGTTGCGCATGAAAGAGACGCCCCAGTCCTCACTTTGTAATTGATAGCGCGCCGCGGAAAACACGCGTTCATTCCCTCTGTGATGGCGAGGGATAATCTGACCGAAATCCCCTTCCAGCTGTATAAAAGCACGTTGAAGCTCGGCCAACCGCTGTGCTTTGCGCTGCGAAATCTCATCATTGCGCATCACCCCCTGCAACACCTGGAAGGCGCTGATGCTCAACGCAGCAAAAATCGCCAATGCCAACAGCATCTCAAGCAACGTGAAGCCCCGCTGGCTACGACAATTCATTCCCGCACCACGTAGCTGCGTAAAGAAACCACTGGCGCAGCGTCTTCTTTATGACGCCGCACCTCAACATCCAATGCCCGTAATTGACCCAGTTCGGTATCCACTCCCTGCCAGCGTACAGACCATTCCTCGCCAGCATAGGTCACCGTGGTGCCGATCCAGCGTTTTTCCGGCCAGGTTTTATCAAGGTGTAACCTGACCTGTTGATTATCCGCCAACCAACTTGCCAGTATTTTTTCCTCCATACGGCCAATGCTGCCAGCCTGCTGTGCCGTGGTCTGCAGCACGGCTAACCCCGCCAAGGCGAAAACGATCAGTGCCACCAGCACTTCGAGCAACGTCATCCCTCTTTGGGTGCTCATTGCGCTGCTCCGTTTGCTGACGAATCGATCGCGCCTGCTGCGTCTACCCGCAGCCATACCAATGGTTGGCTACCGGCCTCACTGAACACCAGCTCAAACGGTGTAACCTCCCCGCCAGGTAACAGCAGAATATCGGGTTCCGGTGCCGACTCCGCAGCACGCGGCCACTCCTGCCGATCGGGGAAATGCAGCTTGAGCCGGATATCATCAGGCATTTGGCTTCCTAACGCCGCCTGACGGGGTTGCCAATTCTGCCAGGCGTAACCTTGCCAACTATCCGAGCCAGATACTGCCCCGCGTTTTTCAGCGGCCTGACGCTGTAGCATTTGGAATTGCCAGCCGTCAGGTCGAACCCGGATCCCCAGCAACTGGTCATTTTGCACCGCGGCATCCATGGCAAACGCCAACTGAGCCTGAAAACGTTTCAGCTGTAGCTGCGGGTTATTTTGTTGCATGGCCGGAAATGACATGATCACCAAGCTGGCAGCACTCCCGATCAGCAGCACAACCAGCATCATTTCCAACAACGTAAAGCCGCGTTGGCGCACTACTTCTTACCGATAGTCCAGTTACCGATATCATCCTCGGTGTCCGGTATGCCATCGGGCCCATAAGAGAAAACGTCTAATTGACCGTGTTGGCCCGGGCTAAGCAACTGATAGTCTGCCCCCCAAGGATCCTGCGGCAAACGGCGAATATAGCCACCTTGGGGATAACTGCGCGGTTCTGGTTGTGCCGAGGGCTTGGTCACCAGTGCCTGCAACCCTTGTTCGGTGGTGGGATATCGACTGTTATCCAGCTTGTACATATCCAACGCGCTCTCCAGCGCGACAATATCGCTGACGACTTTCTGATGGTCCGCCTTCTCTTTATTTCCCATCAGATTAGGCACTACCAGACTCGCCAGGATGCCCAGGATCACAATCACCACCATAATTTCCAGCAGGGTAAAACCTCGCTGACGCTGTTGCCGCATTTTTCTCTCCGTTATTTGCAGATTGAATTTACATACTCATCAAGGTATTTAATTGCAGGATTGGCTGCAGGATCGCCAAAACGATAAACAGCACCACGCCCGCCATACTCACCACCAACAAGGGCTCAAAAAGCCCCAATGCCAACTGCATTTGGGCAGTAAACTCCCGATCCTGGTTGTCTGCCGCACGTTCCAGCATGCTGTCCAGTTCCCCACTGCGTTCACCGCTGGCGATCATGTGCCGCATCATCGGGGGAAACAGCGCAGTGATTTCCAGAGCCCGATGCAGGCTCACCCCCTCACGCACCGATTCCGTTGCCAGTGACAACTGGCGGCGCGCATATTCATTGGTTAATACCTCTCCGCTGATGCGCATCGCTTGTAGCAATGGCACTGCGCTGGCATTGAGGATGCTCAGCGTTCTGGCGTAACGGGCGGTATTGAGCCCTCTTGCGATGCGTCCGATCACCGGGAGGCGCAGCAACTGCCGATGGAAAGCAATGCGCCGCGCTTCTTGGCGCAGCAACAGACGCATCAGCATCGGCGCCAATAACATCAGCAGCAGCACCCAAGGGCCAAAGGCTCGAACTCCGTCACTCAGCCCCATCAGCACACGCGTTGATAGCGGAAGTGCCTGCTTCATGTGAATAAACTGTTCCACCACCTTGGGCACGACGGCGGAAAGTAAAATGGCGATCACGCTGATGGCTACCACCGTCAGCACGCAGGGGTAGATCATCGCCTGCAGGATACGAGCTCGCATTTGCTGGCGCTGCTCGGTGTAATCCGCCAACCGGTTCAGAACCAGATCCAGATGACCAGAGGCTTCACCTGCGGCCACCATCGCGCAGTACAGCCGCTCAAAACTGGTGGGATAACCGCTCATGGCCTCCGCCAAGGAATGCCCCTCCAGTACTTTGGTGCGCACCGCGGCCATCAGGCTGCGCTGGCGGGGTTTTTCACTCTGTTTTGCCACGGCATCAAGCGCCTCCTCCAAGGGTAAGGAAGCGGCAACCAAGGTCGCAAGCTGACGAGTCAACAACGCCAGATCGGCACTGCTAATCCCCCGCCCCCATGAAAGACGCCGCCCGCTTTGCGCCTGCTGGCGCTCATCCTGCCCTTCGTCCAGGCTTACAGGAACCAACCCCTGTTCCCGTAAAAGTTGACGGGCGTGGCGGGCTGAATCCGCTTCCTGCACTCCCCGCCGTTTTTTGCCGCGCTCGTCTAACGCTTGATAATGGAATAGGGCCATGTCATCCCTCTTCCTGAGACTGGCTTTCGGTCACGCGGATCACCTCTTCCCAACTGGTCTCGCCCGCCAACACTTTTTCCAATCCCCCCTGGCGCAATGTTTTGTATTCATGACGTAATTGACGAGCAATCGTGAATTCACTCTCTCCCTGGTGGATCGCCGTACGCACTCGGTCATCAATCAGCAGCAGCTCATGAATACCAGTACGCCCACGGTAACCGGTAAAATTACACTGTGAGCATCCTTTCGGCTGCCATAATGGGGTTCCGGGTAAAATCCCCATCTGATCGGCCAGGACCGGATCGGCGGCGTACGTTTGGCGACAATCGGGGCAGAGGGTACGAACCAGTCGCTGTGCCAGCACGGCCAGTAATGAGGTGGAAAGCAAAAAAGGCTCGATGCCCATATCCTGCAACCGCGATAAGGCCCCCAGCGCGCTGTTGGTGTGCAGCGTGGAGAGTACCAGATGCCCTGTCAGTGATGCCTGAACCGCAATCTGAGCGGTTTCGCTGTCGCGGATCTCTCCGACCAGCACCACATCAGGATCCTGACGCAGAATGGCCCGCAAACCGCGAGCAAATGTCATATCTACCTTGGGGTTTACCTGCGTCTGGCCGATCCCCTCGAGTTCATACTCGATCGGGTCTTCGACCGTCATGATATTGCGTTCGCTGGCATTGAGGCGGCTCAATGCTGCGTAGAGGGTGGTGCTCTTACCCGAACCTGTAGGACCGGTGACGAGGATAATGCCATGTGGCCGCTGGATCAGTTCATCGATCTGCCGCCGATTATGTGAAGACATGCCAAGCGCGGCAAGATCCAGACTGACGCTGTTTTTATCCAGTAAACGCAGAACAATTCGTTCACCATAATTAGACGGTAAGGTCGAAACCCGCACATCAATAGCTCGGCCACCAATTCGCAGTGCCATGCGCCCATCCTGGGGGATCCGCTTCTCGGCAATATCCAGCCGCGCCATGACCTTGATGCGCGATATCAATAAAGAGGCCAGCCGCCGCTGAGGGCGCAGAATTTCACGCAACACGCCATCGACCCGGAAACGGATCTGCAAATGGCGTTCATAGGTTTCGATGTGTATATCCGATGCTTTATCCTTGATGGCTTCAGTCAGCATCGCATTGATCAGGCGGATAATAGGGGCATCATCATCGGCATCCAGCAAGTCGTCGCTGTCGGGTAGCTCTTCTGCCAAGGTATAAAAATCCATTTCATTGCCGATATCGGTCATCATGCGTCGCGCCTCTTTCGAATCGCGCTGGTAGCTGATCACCAGTTGTTTCTCAAACTCTTCACCCGACACCGTACTGATAGTCAGCCCACACCCTGCCACCCTACGCGCCTCAAGCAATGCTGTGGCGGTGGTTTCCGCCAGACGGAGTACACGGCACCCAGCATGATCCCGCAACAGCAAAATGCGTTGTTCGCGCGCATAGGCAAATGGCAACTGCGGGCGTAATTCACTCAGGTCCTCGGGGAGGGTATTCATCGTCCCCCCGTTGAATAGAATGCACTGATCGCGGCATTAACCTGGCGGAAAGTGGCACCGTTTTGATCGGGTGGCAACTTCAATACCTCGTTGTTCAGCGTGGCTGCGCTCCCTTGTTTGCCACGTTGTTGGTCTTGTTCCTGATTAAAAGCCTGATACTTTTCTGAGGAGGCGCGGCGATACTGATCACGATCACGGATGATTGACGGGCGGATGAACAGCATCAGGTTGCGCTTGGAAACCTGTTTGCTGTTGGAGCGGAACAGATAGCCCAGCACCGGGATATCCCCCAGCACCGGGACCTTGTCCGTGCTGTCGCGGACGGTTTTATCCAGCAAGCCCCCCACCACTACGGTTTCGCCGCTGCCTACCAGCACCGCGTTATTGACCGTGCGGGTATTAAAGGTCGCCCCCAAATTAGCACTGCTGCTGGAAGCCGCATCAGCCACACTGGAAACCTCCTGCTCGATCTCCAGCAGCACTGAGTCCCCTTCGTTGATCTGAGGTTTGACCTTCAGCTTAATGCCGACGGTTTTACGCTCCACCGTGTTGAAGATATTATCGCCCGACGTCGTTTGCGAGCCGGAGAGGACAGGAACTTCCTGGCCGACATTGAACGTCGCCTCCATGTTATCAAGCGTGACAATGCTCGGTGTCGCCAGAATGTCATTCTTGCTACTGCTGGAAAGCGCGGTCAGTAGCATGGCCCAATTGCCCTGATAAAAACCGGCAGCAATACCGTTAAAACTGCTGAGAGCGCTGGCCAGGGTACTGTTCACCGTCCCGTCCTGATTGTATTGATTGGCGCCAGCAATCGCCGTGGTGATAGGCAAACCGGTATTGGTGAACTGCGTCACTCCGGCATTCTTGTTAGCCCACTGGATCCCCAGGTTCAAACCATCGGCGTCTTGTACCTCGGCGATAATCGCCTCTACCAGTACCTGTGCACGGCGAATATCCAGCTGAGTAATCACCTTTTCCAGATCTCGCATGACATCCGGAGCCGCCGTCAGTATCAGTGAATTGGTTTGCTCATGGGCTTTGATGGTGATGTCTTTACGCAGCGCTTCCGCCGGTTTGGCATTCTGTTGCTCACTTTGAATACTGGTACTGACGCCAGTCAACACCTCAACCAGATCGGTGGCTTTGGCATACTTCAGGTAAATCACTTTGGTATTGCCCTGCACGGCCTGCTCACGATCCAGCTGCTTGATCATGGCGATAATCCGCTGGCGGGAGTTAGGTTCTCCGCTGACCAGGACCGAGTTGGTTCGCTCATCCGCAACAAGATTGGCTACCATCAGGCTTGGCATCGCTGATTTGCTGGCATCCTTGGTTAATTCGGTGACCAGTTTGACGACTTCAGCAGCAGACGCATAGGCCAGCGGTACCGTTACCACACTACGGTCGCCTACCTTGTCAACCCGTTCAACAATCGCCATCAAGCGTTTGATCACCGCCGCACGCCCGGTCATCAGCAATACGTTGGAAGGCTCATAATGCACAACACTGCCAGCCCCGGCGTTATCGTTCAATTGACGGAGTAACGGGGCAAGATCGCGTGCCGCCACGTTATTGACCGGCACGACACGTGTCACCACTTCATCACCCTCGCCCGGTTGGGCATCGCTGGCTACCGGCACCGCTGCGGTTTTCGCATCCTTGGAACGCACCACTTTCAACACGCCGTTACGCATATCCACCACGGCAAAGCCATAAACGTCCAGCACGCTGAGGAAGAACTGGTAATACTGCTCCTCATTGAGCATGTCATAACTGCGTACGGTGATAGTACCGCGCACGGCAGGATCGATAATCACCGTTTTATTCAGGTTCTTGCTGACCGTATTAATAAACTCCTGAATATCCGTGCCCTTGAAGCTGGCAGAAAACTCGGCACTCCAGCCCTGCCGAGTACCAAGCAACATCACCGCCAGTAGCACAATGCGTAAGCTCCTGATTATTTTTGTATTTAACAATTAGTCATCTCCAAGAGCCAAATAGATATCCTGTAACTGACCGCCACGCTCCACGGTAAGATTCAGTTCACTGAGTTCTGAAAGCTGTTTCAATGCCTGTTGAGCCTGCTGTGCATCGCGTAGATCCAGGCCATTAAGCGCTATGGCAAGATCGTTTTCATGCAGCCCGACCTTGCGGAATAACTCCCCTTGTTTGCCCGGATTGAGTCGATAGCCGATGAGTTTGTCATCCACCATCACCGGTGAGATATTCAGGTAATTGAGAATGCTTTGCGGCTGCTTTTGCAGCTGTGCCTTGAGCTGCGACGCTGAGGTTTTCTTGTCACTTTTAGCGGCCTCGGGCTGCTCGCTAAACAGCAACAACGATTCATAATTCCCCTGATAGGAGATCACGATACGATCGGCAAAAATTGACGCAATTCGGGCGTCATAACCAGGCACCTTCTCCCCCACGCCAAGGCTGAACTGTTTGCTATCTTTGGCGATAATGGCGATGGAACGCTCTGAACTGGGGCTGGCGACAATGCCGGTCAGGTTTAGCTTGAGAGAAGAAGGCGGTGCGTTACGCAGGGTTTGCTCAGAGACCGAATGCTCAGTGGCGGAAGATGAGGGTGCCGAAGTACCAAAGAGAGTGAAGCGGTAACGTTCAGACTCACCTCCACCGCCAGTTGTTACTGGTGCGAAGTCTGCTTTGGATAAGCGTACAGGGGATATTTCAGGGGGCAGGAGCCCGTGCCAGGTGAGCAAGGCGAGTTGATTGCAAATCAACAGTGACAGCACGCATAAAGCCCATCGCGGCGTTAACAGCCTGACAGTAGCCTCTCTGCATACCGATAACAATACAGAAAATCGCATCTTGCCTTCCTTTGCCTGCTTCTCTGTTTACGCCAGCTAGAAGTTCACCGATATCAGTCAATCGGTGGGCATATCGTTAGGGGCATTGTCGTTTGAGAATATGTAAGGTTATGACTGAAACCTTACAACTCAGTACCTCTGTCAGCCCTTACGTTTCTGAATACATCCTCTCAGAAGTGGTTACTTTATACATACTCCCCTCAATAATAAATCATTATTTTTACTTATCGAAATAATTTATCTTTCTGTTTTCATAGCTATTTATTTCTTAATCTCGCTAGCATAAAAGCGGTTTAACCTGTTTTATCTCCCTCCTCTAAACTTCGGTTCCTCCTGCCACCTACGCCCCTCCTCCTCCTAAAGCAGGAGGATGCTCCTCCTCAGCATGCAATATCTAATACCACTGCTTTACACATTGATACGATTTTTTACTTTCTATAATGTAAGCCTGATAGGGAATTTAGAATGCTGAAAAATACCTGTAATGCCCTACTTTTCGGCTCGCTCGTCATATTGAGCGGCTGTGATAATAATAATTCTTCAGACGTTAGCCCCGACACCAACAACCAAGAGCCGATTGCACGCCTGCCTGACATAGCCATGCCTGGCGAAGCCGTCATGGCAGGAGAAAACCAGGCGGTCATTCATCTGGTCGATATTGCTGGTATCACCAGCGGCTCCGCCGCTGATTACAGCACCAAGAACCTGTTTTTGTGGAATAACGATACCTGTGATGCCCTGGACAATCCGTCTGGGGACTGGAATGACACCAGTACAACACCGACAGGCAACGACAGTTATGGCCCGTACTGGGTGTTACCACTGACCAAAACCACAGGGTGTATCAACTTCATTCTGCGTGATGGCACCAATAAGCTGATTGATACGGATATGCGTTTATCGTTCAGTGATTTTCCGGACAGGACCGTTTCTGCGCTTGCAGGCAGCAGTACGCTTTATGATACCCGTGCCGAAGCTTTCCGCGCGGCCTTTGGGGTTGCTCTGGCTGAAGCCCACTGGGTAGATAAACACACCCTGCTGTGGCCAGCCGGGGAAGGGAAACCTATCGTACGTCTGTACTATAACCACAGTGGCAAAGTGGCTGCCAACAGCGAAGGGAAATTTACCGATAACTATATTTCTCTGACACCGACCAGCATCAGCCAGGAACTGGGTTCGCGCTTCCCTCACCTTGCGGGTTATGCCGCCTTCAAGTTGCCGGATAATGCAAAAGTAGACGAACTGCTTAGCGGCGAGACCGTCGCCCTAGCCGCCAATCAGGACGGCATCCTTATCTCAGCAACCCAGGTACAGACCGCTGGCGTTCTCGATGATCGCTTCTCAGCCGCAGCGGAAGGCCTGGAGTATGGTGCTCTGCTGACCGATTCTGGCGTCACTTTCCGTGTCTGGGCACCAACGGCCCAGCAGGCAGAACTGGTGATCTACAGTGCGGATAAAAAAGTCATTGGTAGCCATCCGATGACCAGAGATAACGAGTCCGGTGCCTGGTCATATCAAGGAAGTCACGACCTTAAGGATGCTTTTTATCGTTACGCCCTGACCGTTTATCATCCGCAATCGCGCAAAGTGGAGCAGTATGAAGTCACCGACCCTTACTCCCATAGCCTCTCCACGAACTCCGAATACAGCCAGGTCGTGGATCTCAATGACAGCGCGTTGAAACCAGAAGGCTGGGACGGTCTGGCAATGCCACACCCACAGACCAGCCAGGCTGATATTGCCAAGATGGTCATCCATGAGTCGCATGTCCGTGATCTTTCCGCCTGGGATCAGACCGTTCCTGAACAGGTACGGGGTAAATATCTGGCGTTGACTGCCAGTGACAGCAATATGGTGCAGCATCTCAGGAAGCTTGGGCAAGCTGGCGTAACCCATATTGAATTGTTACCGGTGTTCGATCTGGCAACCGTCAATGAGTTCAGCGACAAAGTGGCGGATCTCACCCATCCATTCAGTCGGCTTTGTGAACTGAACAGCGCCGTTAAGCAAAGCCGTTTTGCTGGCTACTGTGGGAGTTCAATTACCATCGGTGATGTTCTAGAAGAACTGAAACAGAATGACAGCCAGGACAACCCGCAGGTGCAGGAATTGAATGGCTATGTGGCACAGACTGACTCCTATAACTGGGGTTATGATCCGTTCCACTACACGGTGCCTGAAGGTTCTTACGCTACCAATCCCGAAGGCACTGCCCGCATCAAAGAGTTTCGTACCATGGTGCAGACCATCAAACAGCAACTGGGTATGAACATCATCATGGACGTGGTTTATAACCATACCAATGCGGCTGGCCCAACGGATCGTACCTCGGTGCTGGATAAAATCGTGCCCTGGTATTATCAACGTTTGAATGAAACTACGGGCAGTGTAGAGTCGGCCACCTGCTGTTCCGACTCGGCCCCCGAACACCGGATGTTTGCCAAACTGATTGAAGACTCTCTGGTGGTCTGGAGCCGAGACTACAAGATTGACGGATTCCGCTTTGACCTGATGGGCTATCATCCGAAAGCACAAATCCTGGCTGCCCGGGAGAAAGTAAAATCGGTGAACCCCAACGTTTATTTCTTTGGTGAAGGTTGGAATTCTGGTCAGGAAGATCGCTTCGAAATCGCTTCACAGATCACGTTAAAAGGCACCGGCATTGGCACCTTCTCCGATCGTCTGCGTGATGCTGTGCGCGGAGGCGGCCCGTTTGACTCTGGTGATGCCTTGCGTCAAAACCAGGGGGTGGGTAACGGCGCCGGAGTATTGGCTAACGAATTAACCCAGCAAAATGAGGATACCGTGCGCCATCTGGCCGATCTGACCCGTTTGGGCATGGCCGGCAACCTGGCTGAATTCCTGTTGATCGATAAAGACGGCTCCGTCAGGAAAGGCAGCGAAATTGACTATAACGGGGCGATTGGGGGCTATGCCAACGATCCGACCGAAGTGGTCAACTATGTTTCCAAACACGACAACCAAACCTTATGGGATATGATCAGTTACAAAGCCGCACGTGAAGCCGATCTCACCACTCGCGTACGCATGCAGGCGGTGTCACTGGCCACTACGTTGTTGGGGCAAGGGCTGGCATTCGATCAACAAGGCTCAGAACTCTTGCGTTCCAAGTCATTTACCCGTGACTCATTTGATGCTGGGGACTGGTTTAACCGTGTGGATTACAGCTATCAAGACAACAACTTCAACGTTGGTATGCCACGCATCAGCGATGACGGTGACAACTATTCGCTGATCACCAGCGTAAAAGATGCTGTTGCCACACCAGGTCAAACAGAGATCGCGCAGATGACCTCGTTCTATCAGGAACTCACGCAATTGCGCCAATCCTCGCCTCTAATTGCCTTGGGTAGCGGCCATGAAGTGATGAAGCGTGTCGATTTCCGTAACACGGGCGCAGAACAGCAACTGGGCTTACTGGTGATGACCATTGATGACGGAGTTCAGGCCGGAAACGATCTTGATCCACAAGCCGATGCATTAGTCGTTATCATCAACGCAGCGCCAGAAGCCAGAACGCTTAATGACTTTACCGGTGAAAGCCTCAACCTGAGCGCAATCCAACAAAACCTGGGAGACCGCTCACTCGCCTCCGGCGTCAATATTACCGCAGAGGGCAGCGTTACAGTACCAGCCTGGTCGGTGGCTTTGTTGGTCAAACAACAAGTCACTGCCCAAGGCACAGGTTTACCTGTAAGCAGTAAATAAAACGTTCGTTTCGGGTCACCATCAGGTGGCCCGAAACGAGAGGTTAAACCAACTGAGTCACATCAATCCCGAATAAAAGTACAATGCTATTGACCCGAGTTTTCTGGCAGGATATACCCTTCATACTTTGGCGTTGCCCAGCGTTGGCGATACGCCAATAAACAACCTCTGGCTGTAGAAATCAGCGTTAATTAAAGGTTCAGGGATGTGGACAATAAACCGATAGTAGAGCCAGAAGTCAGCGTTCAGCCAGCCAAGGGGCTGTTTATACCCCGCTATCTGCTGCCAGTGTATGCATTGTTGTTAATAGCGATAGGCTGGTTTTCCGGACAGCACTGGCGTAACAACGAAGCTTTCGCTGCCCCCGCGCTGACTCAAGTTGTCCCCTCCGCCGTGGTAAAAACGGAGATACCCGGGCATACGGCCACCAACGCTGATATAGAAACTGCGCATGATGAAAATAAACCGGCGCAGCAAGTGGGATCAGATAACAAAGTCCTCCCCTCCTTAGCCAGTGATGAATTAGCCCCTTTAAGATACAGCGCGCATGTTTACGCATCGGAAGATGACAAACGCAGCATCACGCTGAACGGTCAGCGTTATCAGGAAGGAGACAGCCCTGCCCCCAATCTTACGATTGAGCAAATACAACAGGACGTGACTATCTTTAACTTCAATGGCGATGTATTCACACTTGACGCATTAGAGGATTGGCCGGGCGGCAAGATGGATAGAGAAAGCGCCGCCGAAGAGTCAGAATAAACCTTACCACTAGCCCGTACACTTGGCGCAGGGCGTCAAGTTGGTGTCACTAACTGCTCCTTTCTGCACGCAGTTCGTCGGTAAAAGGTGCCAACAGGCTGTTAAAGCTGCTGCACTTGGTTTGTTCCGGCGTGTTGTCTCTCATCAGGCTTTGATAAATTTCCTCACTACGCTGCGGTAAAGCCCCGTAGCCAGCGTTATTCCAGCCTCGTTGCTTGGCGACTTTGTAGGCAACCTTGTCAATAACCGCATCGCTGGGTAAATCACTACGATTGCACTTATATTTCAAATACTTGGTACTGGCAATCACTGAAGCCAGCTGTTCTACCTGTTCATTAAGGGCGACCGGCTCCTTTTGCAGAGAAGAACGCGGTTGCTGACAACCCGCCGTTACCAGCAAAAGCAACACAGGGACAAGACGAAAAATCTGAGTTAACTGCATGATAATAATAATCTTATCTTGATTAAGTGGGTCTATTTTAACAAATCCTCCAGCACTGTCACTTGCTAGAGAGAAAAGTTTTCCTTATTGCGATCCCGCTTGCAGATTCATTTTCAGTGCTTTGCATTTTACCTCGTCGCCACACAAGTAGAGCACTGCTCGCCAGGGTTAACGAAATCTATGATTAGTACTTGGTTTTCATCAACCATTGAGCGGGAGAGTTTATGCTGAAAATCAGCAAGGGCATTGGCTCCCCGTTCATGCATGCCAGCACCTTGCGACGGTTCAGCTTGCCGCTCAGGTGAGGTCCTAGGGCATGAAGGTAGGCAACTTACACCATATTCCTTTGGAACCAAGAGCCAGTAAGATCTTGGAGGGTATGCAGGGATGACATGGCGAGTTGGTGTTCTCCTCCCCCCCGAACCTCCTGGAAGCTCGGGGCATTAATAATATTGCGAAAAAATAGTCCATCAAGAAGAAGCGTAACTCAAAGAAAATCAGTTATATCTCCCTAATTTAAATAATATTCAAATTAGCTATATAGGCTTCAATTTTCTGATGTCCTTGTCTATCTGACGATATCACCTTCCCATTTTAATTTATGGATATATCATTTAAAAACTCAATTTTCATCCTGTTACATATGTAATAATGAAAACCATCACATCTACTTGCTATTCATTATGTTCAAGCATTACTATCTCACCGTTTTATTCTCACCACGGGGGCCTTATGGACGATGGAAGTTTTAGTTTAGTACTACTGGATAAATTTCAGTAATGTAGTTCATGCTACATTCTGAAATAAACAGAATGTAGACAATCAATCAACGGATTATCAGCAACGACCAGGCACTGCCTATGTACCTTGGCATCTGATAATACCGGCTTGTCATGCCTGTTCCTGTAGTATTCATCGTTCACTATCAGCGTAACAATCAGCAAATTAATTTATCTCAAGCTATATACGTTTGTTTAAAACGGAGGCGATCGGCTTTATTTAGCTGACGTTCCCGCCGGTTTTTTGAGAAATTTACGGGATTGGCATTATGCAAAAAAGCAGAAGTACATCTATTTCTAGAAAGTACTATCTAAATGACCTTATTGTTTTTGTAATAGCATCATTGGTCATCGTCTTTCTTATCCGTGCCTGGGGGGACATGCACGGCTCGTTCGATGAACACAGCGTGGGCGCCATTAGTCTGGATACCTGGAATCTTTTCTATTACTCACTAAGAACGACAATGCGGTTTGCCATCGGCATGATTTGGTCATTGTTATTCTCCATTGTCTTTGCCGTCTTAGCGGCGCGCTACGTGCCGTTACGCAGGGTGATATTACCTTTCGTCAACTTTATGGAGTCAGTACCCTTGGTGGGTTTTTTAACCTTCACCACGGTCTATTTTCTTGGCCTGTACCCACACAGCGTGATGGGGCTGGAGTGTACCGCTATCTTTGCGGTATTTACCGGCCAGGCATGGAACATGATGTTAACGTTGTACCAGACACTGCGCATCGTTCCAAGTGAACTGGATGAAGCCGCGCGCAGCTTCAACTACAATCCATGGCAACGATTCTGGCGGTTAGAGTTTATCTATTCCGTACCTGGGTTATTGTGGAATGCCATGGTGTCACAATCGGCTGCATGGTTCGCTCTGGTGGCGTCGGAGGCTATCCCGGTCAACGATAAATCGGTGGCATTGCCTGGTGTAGGTTCCTATATTGCCGAAGCGCTGGCGCAGCAAAACCTGCACGCTATTCTGTTTGCCGTGATCACATTGGCGGCTAATATTATCGTGCTCGACCAATTGGTTTTCCGCCCGTTGGTTCGCTATACCTCCCGTTTCAAATACGAAGATGTTAGCGCCAATAAAACTGAAGGCAGCTCATGGTTTTATAACTGCCTGAGTTATTCCCATCTAGGGTCAATGTTGTCAGCAGCCCTACGTATGCTGGCTGATTTATGGCTGTTTAAGCTGCCACAGATCTGGTACGGCCTTCGCTTGCATAAGCTGTTTCGCATCACCGCAAAAGCCAACTGGCTGTGGCGCAGCACTTGGTATCTCGCGGTGGTCATGACCTGTGCCTGGTTCGGTTATCAACTGTGGGAGTATTTCCCAAAGCAATACTTTGCCATGATGCCTGAATGGATGCTGCTGACCACTGCGCGCGTAGTGGCTGCAATGGTGCTCAGTATCGTGATTTTCACCCCACTCGGCGTCTGGATAGGTATGAATCCACGCCTGGTGAAATTCTTCCAGCCGATCATTCAAATCCTGGCTGCTATCCCACCCAATATTTTCTATCCTCTGATCGCCGCTTTTATCGCTGTTTATCATCAGGACCTTGGCTGGTGGGCGATTCCAATGATCATGATCGGCACTCAGTGGTATGTGTTGTTTAACGTCATTGCTGGCGTCACGGCAATCCCATCACAGATCACCGAAGTCAGCGAAACCTTCGGTTTACGGAGTTTCAAATGGTGGCGTTACTATATGCTGCCCGCGATTTTCCCCTACATCGTTACCGGCATTATTTCTGCAGCAGGCGGTGCCTGGAATAGCGCCATTGCAGCAGAAGTCATTCAATGGGGAACCACCACGATCAGTACTACCGGGCTGGGCGCTTTTATTTCAGTCGTGACCGATGCCGGTAAAAACCCGGAATCCGCCCTGGGCTGCGCTGCCATGTGCTCACTGGTAGCGTTATGCGTAATCTTTATCTGGCAGCCGCTGTATCGCGTAGCAGAAACCAAATTCAAATATGATTAATGCAGGGAAATTAAATGATTATTCAAGAAGTGGTGCTCAGCGCCAAGCAGGTAAACAAAGCCTTCATTGGCGAAAACAAGCTCCCCAAGGAAGTGCTGCGCGACGTGGATCTGAATGTTCACAAGGGTGAATTCGTTACGATCCTTGGGCAGTCAGGTTCAGGAAAATCAACGTTGATGCGGATATTTGCTGGCCTGATTTTCCCTGATACCGGCACGGTATCGCTGGCAGGAAAACCTATCGAAGGGCCCGATACCGATATCAGCATGGTATTCCAGTCTTATGCTCTTTATCCGTGGCTCACGGTGTACGACAACATCGCCTTTGGCCTGCTCGCACAAGAGTTGCCACCGCAATTGATCGACAAAAAGCTGAAAGCATTACTCACACTGGTTGGCTTGAACGGGTATGAGAAAGCCTGGCCCCGTGAACTTTCCGGTGGTATGCGCCAGCGCGTAGGTTTTGCCCGTGCATTAGCCGTGGAACCCAAAGTTTTGCTGTTGGATGAACCCTTTTCTTCTCTTGATATCTTCACCGCGCAGAAACTGCGGATGGATTTAATGAATATCTGGACGAACCAAAAAATTAATACCAGTGCCATCGTCATGGTGAGCCATGACATAGAAGAAGCGGTCATGATGTCCGACCGAGTCGTCATTATGGATGCCAATAAACGGCAGATCACCGATGAGATCGTTATCGACAGGCCAAGAGAATCACGAGGCAGACAGAATATGGCAGCCATTATTGATGAAACCAGCGAACGTTTATATAAGAGAATTGCGACATCACAAAAAGCATCATAACTTTCAACATATTTATTAATATCAGGTTATTGAAATGAAAAATAAAATGCACTTAGCTGTATTGGGGTTACTATTGCCAGTAGCCAGCACCACATTGGCTGCAGAAATCGTAAATAAAGACGGCAATAAATTGGATTTATATGGGCAGATTAATGGCGTTCATTATTTCAGTGATAATGCTGGCAGCAGCGGCGATCAGTCCTACACTCGTTTTGGCTTTAAAGGCGAAACACAAATTAATGATGACATCATTGGGTACGGCCAGTGGGAATATCAGATTGGGCTGAACGGAGCGGAAACTGGCGAGCAAAGTGGTAACTACACGCGGTTGGGTTTTGCCGGAGTGAAATTCGGCCCGTTTGGAAGCATCAGCTATGGGCGCAACTACGGTTTACTCTATGATGTGGGAAGCTGGACCGATGTATTACCCGAGTTTGGTAATGACAGTTATGAAGCTGCCGATAACTTTATGACCAGTCGGGGCAACGGTATGTTGACCTATCATAATCAGGGTTTGGGGGGGATTATTGATGGCCTGAGTATTGGCATGCAATATCAGGGAAAGAATCGGGGGGACGACGCTCATCACACGCAAGACCTACAGACACAAAACGGCGACGGATATTCCTTCTCCACGACCTACGACATTGGTTGGGGACTGAGCGCAGGCGGTGCCTACGCCAATTCGGATCGTACACAGGCACAGCGTAGTTTTGGTATGGCCAATGGCGATCGTGCCAGAGCCTGGACTCTGGGCCTGAAGTACGATCGGGATAACCTCTATCTGGCAGCAAACTATACCCGCACTCAGAACATGACCTACGTGGATGGTGGCAACTACACCGGTTTTGCACCAAAGGTCGATGCCGTCGAAGCCGTGGCACAGTATCACTTTGACTCTGGTATCACTCCTTCTCTTGCCTATTTGCAATCGCGTGGCAGCGACATGCCTGGCATCGGTGATACCGATCTGGTCAAGTATATAGATATGGCGCTGGGTTATAGCTTCAATGCCAATATGTCGACCTATGTAGAGTACAAACTGAACCTGCTGGATAAACATAATGCAGCCGGTTTAAGTGCTGATGATATCGTCGAGACGGGGATTATGTACCAGTTCTGAGAGGCTAAGCGCTGAACCCCATGCCTGATGAGGCTTGACCTCATTGGGCTTTTTTATCGTTTTGAACGGGTAAAAGGTAGCAAGCAAGACATATGAATGAAAGTTAAAAACAGTGAATACAATCATGTTAGCCGTTTCTTTCCCCATTCCACATTGCCAATAGGCATTTCCCCTTTGAAATTAGAGTATTTATCATAGCGAAACCAAAGATAACAATCACCACATTGCCTGAATTACCCTCATTTAACGATTTAGTTTCACTTCCATTGCTCCGGAATTTATAGCCAATCATTCATTGAAACTACAACCTCGTTGATACTATGTTTAGTTTAAACAACCCTTGCGATAACTATTAATATTAAATTACATTTTGCAGTTCTAAAATACCACTCTGTTATTGAGCTTCCTGGCCCTTGTGGGTACTATGAGACTCCGATTTGATACAGGATAAAATTATGGACACCGACGGTTCGTTATTCATTGGTTTGTTGAGCCTGCTGGAGGCTTAGGCGCAATAGTCATTTACTGCGTCCTGAAAAGTATCCGTATGTGACGTCATCACGTCACAGCTGCACTTTATTCTTACTTCCTTCAGCGCCTTATACTAGGCGATCCCTAGCTGACAGCATCTCTCAATAGCCAGAATTCAACTTACTAATCAGACCAATAAGGCCGCTGGCATTCTCCCGTGTGAATTTTCACGTCTGGATGTTCCTGTGCAAAACTCAGCGGCATATCCTATTCGCCTATTTCTTAAAAGAGAACCAAGGAAATATGATGGCCAAGAAAAAAGTATTACTTACTGTCAGTAACGTTAGCAAGAGCTTCCAACCTACGGCCCAAAAATCACATTTGGTCCTTAGTGATATCGACCTCAAAGTCTATGATAATGAAGTAATCAGCGTATTAGGGAAATCCGGTTCGGGCAAATCCACCCTACTGCGGATCATCTCAGGTTTGGTATCTCCTGATTTTGGGGATGTCATGCTGGGTGAGGACAAAGTCTCAGGCCCTAACCCACAAATCAATATGGTTTTCCAGAACTTTGCTATTTTCCCTTGGTTAACCGTTTATCAAAATATCGCCTTTGGATTGCAGGCACAGCATTATTCCCAAGACACCATCGACAAGCAGGTGATAAAAATGCTGAACCTGATTGGTCTGGAAAAATACCGCAATGCTTTTCCACGAGAGCTTTCCGGTGGTATGCGCCAACGGGTGGGGTTTGCCCGTGCGCTCGTCGTCGAACCTGCGTTGCTGCTACTGGATGAACCTTTCTCTTCCCTGGATATTTATACCGGAGAAAATCTGCGCAACGACCTAATGCAGATCTGGTCGACGCGGCAAATAAAAACTCGCTCCATGATTTTAGTAACCCACAGCATAACAGAAGCCGTAATGATGTCAGATCGGATTATTTTGCTAGGTTCAGAACCCGGTACCGTGACCGGAAATTATGAAATCACCCTACGGCGTGAGGAGCGGAACAAACGCTCAATGCAAAGCCTGATCGAAGAAATCAGCGCTGAGCTAAGCCAGCAAATTGCTACTTCGGCCTATTAAAACCAGGCCCTGTGTAAACGCCACTGATCCGCGTTTGCCAAGGCATAAATCAATTTCTAATCGCTGTCTGGCAGATGAAAGGTCTGCCATTTTAACTACCTGTTTATCAAGAGCTACCTTTTTATCGGTGTTTCATGATAAGCAGATAACATGTTGGTTTTTATCATGCACTTTATTCAAACATTAATAACGCTATCAACGGCATCTTTACTTGGCGCAATTATTGGCTATGAAAGACAGTTCCGGCAACGCACCGCCGGGTTACGCACCAATACACTTGTTGCCACCAGCGCAGCTATTTTTGTACATCTGGCCATGACCATTGATGGCAGTGGGGGTGCGGTAAGAGTGATTTCTTATGTGGTTTCTGGCGTCGGTTTTCTCGGAGCCGGGGCAATCATGAAAGAAGGAATGAATATCCGCGGCCTGAACACAGCGGCTACGCTTTGGGGATCGGCAGCCGTCGGTACCTGCGCGGGTTGCGCATTATATGGGGATGCACTGGCCGCTACGTTATACGTACTGGCTGCCAATACACTGCTGCGCCCGATCGTCAATATGGTCAACAAACAACCCTTCAGCGATGTTAACGGTGAATCCACCTACCAGATCTGCGTGATTGCATTTGAACACGAGCAACGCGAAGCGTTAGCCAAATTCAAACAGGTGATGCAAGCCGAAAACTGCTTTATCTCGCACCTGGATATCGAGCCTTTTGGCGATGATGACGTAGAGATCACCGCAACTCTCATGCCCGCCTCTGTCACTACTACGGTACTTGATAAAACCGTCAATACTTTACTTGGCGATAGCATGATGAAGCAGGCCTATTACAGCAGAATTTGTGGCTCTGGTTAAAAACGCCACGTAGGGCCCTTTTACACCGCCAATTAAAACATGAATGAAGAGAATTATTATGAAAAGTATGCCGAAATTATCTCACCTGACAACTTTTAAAGAAATTGTTTACTGCGGTAGCTTACATGAAACATCAAAAAAGCTGGCTATTTCACAACCGACACTCAGCCGTATTATTAAAGAACTTGAAGAAAGTATTGGCTCGCGTCTTTTGGAACGCAGCAACCGCGGTGTCCGGCTCACTGCGGTAGGCGAAGCGTTTTTTCAACGCATTGACGCTATCACCAATGAGTTAAGAAATACCATTTATGAATTCCGTGGACTGAAAGAAACCGGAGAGAAATTCCTGCGACTAGGTATGAGCACCTATCCACTGCTATGCTATCTCCCCGGCGCACTTGAGATCTTTAATCAGCGTTATCCACACAGCCGCATTATCGTGATTGAGGATTGCCCCGAGGGGTTGGTTGCCAAGTTGAGAAATAACGAATTGGATCTGGTGGTCTGCAACCTCAGCGAGGGGATTAACTGTGTCGATCTGGTAACGCAGGACTTCAAATGTGAAACGTTTTCGCTTTATCAAGGGAACAATCAGTCCTCTGATGAGCTGCCGCTGGACGAAACAAAGTGGGTAGTCCCGCATTCCTGTACTGCCGGCCGTCTAGCGATGCAAGACTCCTCTTTCCCGTGCACGCAGCAGGGTCATGTCGTGGAAACTGATTCTTTCCTCGCCACCTGGTGTCTAGTGAAACAGCAGGGTTATCTCGCGCTATTAAGCGATCGTATCGTGGCACATTACAGCCCACAGCTGAACCTCAAGAAAAAATCCGCTGAAGATATCAATATCAGCGCATGCTTTTATATTATTAAACGTGACGAGCCCATGACATCGTCCATTACTAACGATTTTACCGAGATCCTGATGGCGATGTGAACGCGCGGAAAATCACCTGGCGAAGTGGTGCAAACGCCTAGAAAGTAAAGACCTGAAGACCATCTGAAAACAAAAAACCCCAAGCTCATACGAGCTTGGGGTCTGTATTTGGCGGAAGGACAGAGATTCGAACTCTGGGAGCTGTTACACTCGACGGTTTTCAAGACCGTTGCCTTAAACCACTCGGCCATCCTTCCAATGGGCGCAGATATTAACGGTACCGTTATGAAATGTCTATCGTTTTGACGTAAAAAAATGCGTCAAATCGCTCGTTCGCTTAAATTTCAGGCCGATTGCAGTTAAAAAAGCCAGAGCCCCGCATCAGCGAGGCTCTTTTCGGGCAATAAACAGGCAGTTATTTAGGTTGGGTATCGTACTCTGAACAACTCTGATAACCCTTGTTCATCACGTGGCCCGTATCGTTGAAGCTGACAAAATAGGTCTGAGCTTTACCATCCCGTGGTGCCACGGCATAAGTATCACAGGTACCCTGCGCATGGATCAGGCTGGCTGAGGTTGATGGTGGCCCGGCAATTGCGCGTACTTGCTGTTTCGTCATCCCGACTTTTACATCGCTTACCACAGGCTCGTTCACATAGCTCGCGGCCCTGTCGTAAGTGGTACACCCAGTCAGTACGGTAAATAGCGCCGCAGTGCATCCGGCCAAAACCAGTTTCATTGTCATAGCTTATCTCCTTAGCATGCTTATTGTTATCTAAGTGTAGAAGCTAAAAGGCTTTTATGCCAATAATGCGTTGCGCTGTTAATAGTTGGCCCAGATACCCGGCGTCACCAGTTCCAACAGATGACCATCCGGATCGCGGAAATAAATACTCTCCGCGCCCTGATCCCAACGCATACGCCCTTCTATCTCAACACCGTGTTCGGCCAACTGCTGCTCCCACAGGGGTAGCTGAGCCTTGCTCACGGCCAAACCAAGATGTTGCGGGCCGCTCCCGTCATGAGGGGGAATATAGCCTCCCGGATAGTGAGCACCGTTCAGCGAATCTCCGGCAACAAACAGCAGCAACACGCTTTGCTCGGAGATGTTATAGGCCCGGAAACGATCGTTCGCAACCATCGCTGGCAGTTGCAACACCTGCTGATAGAAGGCGGCGGCACGTTCGATATCGTTAACATACAGCACCGTCTCAATCACACGCTCAATCTTAAGTTCCATACCAACCTCCTGATTTATCGATTTATAAACAGGGTAGGCAGGTACGGACTCAGCAGAATAGCAATCAGTGCCGCGTGAAGATCAATCTGTGCGGCTGGCAAACGGGCAAAAAAAACGCGGCCCGAAGGCCGCGTGGTCACATTCACGGTATTGCTTAGAACTGGTAAACCAGGCCTACAGCAACCACGTCGTCGGTATTGATACCGGCTCTGTCGGTAAATGTGCTGTCGTCCAGCAGGTTGATTTTGTAGTCAACGTAGGTAGACATGTTTTTGTTGAAGTAGTAGGTCGCGCCTACATCAACATATTTCATCAGATCTTCGTCGCCGTAACCGCCGCCGATGTCCTTGCCTTTAGACTGCAGGTAAGCCACGGAAGGACGCAGGCCGAAGTCGAACTGGTACTGTGCAACCACTTCGATGTTCTGTGCTTTGTTCGCGTAACCATACACAGTGCTGTTGTTGCTACCGAAGCGGGTAGCGTTGTAAGACTGGGTATACATCGCTGCCAGGTAGACGTTGTTGGCATCGTATTTCAAGCCGCCGCTATAGGCTTCGGCTTTGTCACCACGGCCCATGATAGAAGAGGTTGCCAAGCTCTGACCGTTCTGGTCGTTGGTACGGTCAGAACTGAAGTAGGCAGCAGCAGCACTCACGCCATAACCGATATCGTAAGATACGGACATACCGTAGCCGTCACCGTTCTGGTTCAGGACATCACGGCCATTGTTGCTTTCTTCACCGTTGCCGTTTTTACCCTGATACTGCAGGGCAAAGTTCAGGCCATCAACCAGACCGAAGAAGTTGTTGTTACGATAAGTCACAACACCGCTGGTGCGTTGGAACAGGAAGTTGTCCGCGCCATAGGTATCACCACCGAACTCAGGCAACACGTCGGTCCATGCGCCGATGTCATACATCACACCGTAGTTACGGCCGTAATCCAATGAGCCGTAATCGCCGAATTTCAGACCAGCGAAGCCCACACGGGTGAATGAGTCATTTTCGTCTTCAGTTTTGTTCAACTGAACCTGATATTCCCACTCACCATAACCGGTCAGCTGATCGTTGATCTGAGTTTCGCCACGCAGGCCAAAACGCATGTAAGACTGATCGCCGTCGGTTTTATCGTTGTCGGAAAAATAGTGAAGACCATCGATTTTACCGAACAAATCCAGTTTATTGCCGTCTTTGTTGTAGATTTCTGCTGCACCTGCTGTGCCTGCCATCAACAGAGCTGGGACGATCAGGGAGAGTACTCGAAGTTTCATCGTTATTATCCTCTTAATTATGTCGAGCTACGGCCACTGCTCTTCTGAGCATTATTAGCGCGACTGTGAATCACCATTCTGGTAACAAGGGCTATATTAATCCAGAAAGAAAATGATACCAAGTATCCGATAGTGTTTCATACCTATATTTAAAGGTTTCAAAATGTAAATACTGGCGAACTTTAACAAAACATTACCGACAAACCAAATAAAGCATCTAAAGATAAAAAAATAAATTAAACCTTATAAAACAATACAATATACAAATCTTTATAAAAATAAAGATAACAGTACAAAAGTATCAAATAATAAGCACGTTGTGCCAAAAACCGCTGCAACGCCTGGCGCTATAATCATCCCGCTATCATCATTATTTTCATTATTACCTTCATTATCCGTATGATAATTTTTGTAGTTACGACCGGCCTCTGGCCGGTTTTTTTATACCCAAAAATCAGCGAAAAAATCGTCAAAATAAAGCATTTTATGCACAAATTTAATCACAAACAGATATCATAAACATGGTCAATCACCGCACTAATAGCTAAATCACCCCAAAGAAACCGCCAAAAAATTAACCAATAAATAATTTGCCGCCGCTCATCGTTTAAATAGCCAGCAATCACATACAAAATAGCAATAAATCCTGCATCAATTCCCCCGATAATATATTTATTACCTTGAGAAACTATTTCACCCTCATCAAAGAGTGATCTAACACAGCTCCTCCCCCCTGATGGGCTACACGGTTAACGCGAATCCTTTCGACCCCGATCACAGATTGTGATAAAAACAGGGGTTCATTTAAGCCACTATCCAGAGCCGATCCCGATACCGACATGACAGTCACTTGCAACGAACAAATTAAGCCCGGTGTGCCCGAGCAGAATGCTACCCGTCTGGCCTTTTTTATCGCTGGACTGGCGATGGCCACCTGGGCACCGCTGGTGCCTTTTGCCAAAACGCGTATCGGTATAGATGACGGCTCATTAGGCCTGCTGCTGCTGTGCATCGGCGTTGGTTCGATCATGGCAATGCCGTTGACAGGGCTATTGACCGGCAAATTTGGCTGTCGACGCGTGATCCTGCTGGCGGGCATCGCCCTATGCATCGACCTGCCGCTGCTGGTGCTGATGGACTCCACCTTGGGGATGGCATTAGCCTTACTGCTGTTCGGTGCGGCAATGGGTATGATTGACGTGGCCATGAATATTCAGGCCGTGGTGGTCGAACGCGCCAGCAATCGTGCCATGATGTCCGGCTTTCACGGTTTCTTCAGCGTTGGCGGGATAGCCGGTGCGGGCGGCGTCAGCGCCCTATTATGGTTGGGGCTAGGCCCGCTACAAGCCACTCTGATCGCCGTCGTCGCCATTTTGGTTCTGCTGCTGATTGCCAGTAAAAACCTGCTGCGTGAAAGTGGCGGAGATAAAGAAGGCCCAATGTTCGTTCTGCCACGTGGCTGGGTGATGTTCATTGGCCTACTGTGCTTCATCATGTTCCTGGCGGAAGGCTCAATGCTCGACTGGAGCGCGCTGTACCTGACCACCATGCGCGGGATGGATCATAACCAGGCAGGCTTGGGTTACGCTTTGTTCTCCATTGCAATGACGATCGGCAGGCTGAATGGCGATCGCGTGGTGAATGCCATGGGCAGATATCAGGTGCTGTTGCTAGGTAGCCTATGCGCGGCCATCGGCCTGGCGCTGGCCATTACCATAGACAGCGCCATAGCCTCTTTGATTGGTTTTATGCTGGTCGGCGTCGGGGCATCCAATGTGGTCCCTATTCTGTTTAGCGCGGCTGGGAACCAACGCGTCATGCCTGCCAACCTGGCCATCGCTTCGGTCACCACGGTGGGTTATGCCGGTATTCTGGCCGGCCCGGCAGTGATCGGGCTAATCGCCCAGGTCTCCAGCCTGACGTTTGCCCTGGCCTGTGTCGCGGCATTACTGCTGATCGTCACTGCCAGCGCCAAAGCGGTCACTCGCTAATTTCAGGAATGCGTAGCCATGTTGCAAGATAGACAACTGACCATTAACTCCCGCTACATCACCCGCAGCTTCTGGCTGTTTATCGTGCTGCTGGCCATGGCCATTGGGTTGTACAGCTATAACTACACCAACGCCTATCTGACGGAGAAAAAACATGCCGTCAACACCATCGCCAACATGCTGCAAAAGCGTATCGACAGCTACCGCTCTCTGACCGAGCAAATCTACGACAAATTTGGTAATACCGCGTCGCTTCCTGCTGAGACCAACCTGCAGGAAACCCGACTGCGTCCGGATGTATATTATGTTGAGAAGCGACGCAGCAAAACCGATGCGGTCATTTTTGGCAACCACGACAACGCCACGCTGGCTACGGTTGCCAATATCTCGGACTTCCTGGATAACCGCTGGGGAACCGAGACCGAAAACTATGCGATGTATTTTCTCAACGGGCAAGATAACAGCCTGAGCCTGGTGACGACCCAATCGCTGAAAGACCTGACCTCCCGGTTGAAAGAAAACTACCTGACTACGTCGGTGTCAGACCGCCGTACTGAAATGCTGCAACAGGCCAATATGCTGGACGAACGCGAGAGTTTTTCCGGCCTGCGCAAACAGCGCTTCCAGAACGCCTATTCGTTTTCTATCCGTACCACCTTTAACCAGCCGGGGCATTTGGCCACGGTGATCGCCTTCGACCTGCCGATTAACGATATCATTCCGCTTAATATGGCCCGCTCTAACTTCCTGCTGCTGCCCGATAATGAAGAGATCGACGACAGCATGGTGCCGAGCGAAACGGCAATCAACGCCCAGGCAGCCCTGAAAGGCAGTTGGGTTGAATTCAGTGTTGCCTTGCCCAACTCCCCGTTGCAGCTGATTTACCGCGTTTCAGCTTTCAATCTGGCGATTGACCTGCTGCGCAATAACATCTGGCTACTGGCGGTCAATCTGCTGTTGCTGACGCTATCGATGGTGGGCATTTATTTCCTTCGCCAGCAATACATCCGCCCCAGCGAAAATATCGCCGCCGAGCTGGAACTCCAACGCTCGCTCAACCAGGAAATTGTCGCCAGCCTGCCTTGCGGGCTACTAGTCTATGACTTTGCTGATAACAGCGTGATTACCAGCAACAAGATCGCCGAGCACCTGTTGCCACATCTCAGCCTGTCCAAAATTGCTCATATGGCGGAGCAGCATCACGGCGTGATCCAGGCGACGGTCAACAACGAAGTCTATGAGATCCGCATCTTCCGCAGCCAACGAACGGCAGAAACCTATCTGTTCCTGCTCAACGATCAGGATAAAGAAGTGATGGTGAACAAGCGGCTGCAACAGGCCCGCCGCGAATACGATAAAAATGTGCAGGCCCGTAAGTTGATGCTGCATAACCTGGGGATCGAGCTGAATCAGCCGGTGCGGCAAATGCACGAACTGGCCGGAAGCCTGTGCCAACCATCAGATGCCGAGCAGCAACAGACATTGCTTAAACAACTCAACCTGGCTTCGGCATCGGTATTGGATCTGATCGACAATATCACCCTGCTCACCAGGCTGGAGACACAGGATTGGCAGCCGGTACGTCAACCTTTCAACCCCACTGAACTGCTGGATGAACTGCTGCTGGACGTGCTGCCAGCCATCAACCAGAAAGGGCTGGCGCTGTTCAATCACGTTAATCTGGACGTCAACCAACAGTACATTGGCGATGCTGGCGCACTGCGCAAAATCCTTTCATTGCTGCTGCGCTACGCCATCATCACCACCGCCTACGGCAAGATCACCCTGGTGGTGGAACAGGAAGCCGATCGCCCTGAACACCTGGTATTTCATATCAATGACACCGGCACCGGCATTTCCAATGAGGAAATCAGCAACCTGACCTACCCGTTCCTCAGCCAAACGCTGGTCGATCGCTTCGACCACGGTTCTGGGCTGACGTTTTTCCTGTGTAATCAGCTGTGCAAAAAACTCAATGGCCAGTTGGATATCCGCAGCAAAATCGATATCGGTACCCGCTATACCATTCGCGTCACTATGGAGCAGGAAAAAACAGAGGAACAGGCGACGGAGAAGTTACTCGATGGGGTAACGGCGCTGCTGGATATCACCTCCGACGAGATCCGCCGTATCGTGACTCAGCTACTGGCGGGCTACGGGGCCAACTGCATCGTGGCCGAGGAGCACCAAAACAGCCGGGAATATGATGTATTACTGACCGATAACCCGCAGCAGGCCGACAACTATACGTTGCTGCTAACCAGCGATGAAGCGGGCTGGCAACAGCTTGATAAAGGCTATATTCGCGTCAACTATAACCTGCACAATGCCATGATCGACGCTGTTCTGATCTTGATAGAACACCAGATGGCGGCACAAGAGCTGGAAGAAACCCCTGTAGGATCGCTGGCAGAAAGCGCCCAAGTGTATGAAAAACAATTGAGATCAAGTGATTACTATGGTTTGTTTATTGATACAGTACCCGACGATATCAAAAAACTGTATACTGAGGCGGGCAGCGGTGATTTTGCAGCGCTGTCTCAAACCGCACACCGCCTGAAGGGCGTGTTTGCTATGTTAAATCTGCTTCCCGGAAAGCTTCTGTGTGAATCGTTAGAACAGCACATCGCGGACGGTGATGCGCTCAAGATCGAGAATAACATCAGTCAGATTGATTTTTTCGTCAGTAGACTGCTGCAGCAAGGTAGCCAACAACATGAATAACCTGAACGTAATTATTGCCGATGACCATCCTATCGTACTGTTTGGCATCCGGAAGTCACTTGAGCAAATTGAGTGGGTGAATGTCGTTGGGGAGTTCGAGGACTCTACAGCACTGATCAACAATCTGTCCAAGCTGGACGCCAACGTCCTGATCACCGATCTTTCGATGCCGGGTGACAAATATGGCGACGGCATTACGCTGATAAAATATATCAAACGCCACTATCCGCAATTGTCGATCATCGTTCTGACCATGAACAACAATCCGGCCATTCTCAGCGCGGTGTTGGATCTGGACATCGAAGGCATCGTCCTGAAACAGGGTGCGCCTACCGATTTGCCAAAAGCGCTGGCCGCATTGCAGAAAGGCAAGAAATTCACGCCAGAGAGCGTCTCGAAGCTGTTGGAGAAAATCAGTGCCAGCGGTTACGGTGACAAACGCCTCTCTCCGAAAGAAAGTGAAGTGTTGCGTCTGTTCGCCGAAGGTTTCCTGGTGACTGAAATCGCCAAAAAACTGAACCGCAGCATCAAGACTATCAGTAGCCAGAAGAAATCAGCCATGATGAAACTGGGTGTTGATAACGATATCGCACTGCTCAACTATCTCTCCTCCGTCAGTATGACGCAGTTGGATAAAGACTAAAGTTCAACGGGTGCAGTATGCGGCGCCCCTGAACCAACATTGTTATCAATCTAAAGGGCGCTCTTAGGCGCCCTTTAGTATTTATACCGTTTGCGACTCAGCCCTAAGCCGCCGTACCCGTTGACTGTAATAGCCCAGCGACTGCTCCAGCGTCTCCAGCGTGACCGGTTTCGACAGGCAGTTATCCATCCCGGCCTCAAGACAGCGCTGTTTCTCTTCTGCCAGCGCATTAGCCGTTACGCCAATCACCGGGGCAGTGAAATTCGACTGGCGCAGGCAACGTGTCAATTCATAGCCATCCATATTCGGCATATTGACGTCAGTCAATACGATATCCACCGCATTGCGTTCCAGTACGCTGAGCGCATCGACACCATCATTGGCGGTAATCACCTGATAGCCCAACGATGACAGCTGATCGGACAGCAAGCGCCGGTTGATCGGGTGATCGTCCACCACCAGCAGGCGAATATCCCCGTTATCGGCACTATTGGCCTTAACCGGTAACGGCAGTTGCACCAACGCCTTATCGCTTTCGGTAACCACGCCAAACAACCGGTTCAACAGCAGGATGGCATCCCGTGGCGTGGAGGTACTATGCAGCCAGTAACCCGGGTGCGTTTCCAATGACGGTCCGATGTGCGCAATGGAGAATTCAATCTGTGCCAACAGCGGGGTATCCACCTGCAAAGGATAATCGCTGAGCAGAACATCCCCTGCTGCGGTTTGCTGCCCCTCATAACGTAATACCGTGGCGCCGAAGCCGCCAAGGATCGCCTGCAGATAGCTTTCCAACCGCTGATTACGAATTTGCAGCCACAGGTTTTTGCCCTGCCAGGTATCGCTGGCCTGAGGCGTCGGGAACTGCGCCCCAAACAACGGAATACGAATGGTAAACAGGCTGCCGAGGCCAGGCTCGGACTCCACCGCGATATCACCGTCCATCAGGTTGATCAGTTTTTCACAAATCGCCAGCCCAAGCCCAGTGCCCTGGAAATGGCGCTGCACCCCGCTGCCAACCTGGAAGAAGGGATCAAACAGGCGCAGGACCTCTTTTTCTGGAATGCCGACGCCGGTATCGCGAACGCTGAACTCCAGATAGCTGTCACGGGTGCAGACCTGCAGGATGATACAGCCGGTGTCGGTAAACTTGATGGCGTTATTCAATAGGTTAGACAAGACCTGCTGCAAACGCACGGGATCGCCATTGATACGTTCAGGCACACCTTGTTCAATAAAACAGTACAAACCGAGCCGCTTTTTCACCACCAGCGGCAAGTAGTTGCCCGCAATGTGGGTAATCACTTCCAGGCAAGAAAACTCACGGGGCTCTATCTTCAACTGCTCGGATTCAATCTTGGAGAAGTCCAGGATGTCGCTGATGATCTTCAGCAACAGCCCCGAGGAGTTGTTCATCGCATTGACCAGGCGATCGACTCCTTGCGGCAACGCCTTGGTCTGCAGCAGATCCAGGTTACCGATAATCCCGTAGAGCGGCGTGCGCAGCTCATGACTGACGGTGGCCAGGAACATCGATTTGGACTGGCTGGCCTGCTCCGCCGCCGCGGCCATTTCCTGCAGCGACTCTTCCATTTTGACGCGAGCACTAACGTCAACCAGCACGCAGATAGCCACGTCCTCATTGCGGTAACGGGAATGGACAAAGCTGATTTGCAGATTGTTGTTATTACTGGTCATCACATCTACAAAGTTGACCTGCTGTTCGCAGATAATGCGTGTAATACGATCCCGATCCTCGTTGGTCAACAGGTTGATATAGTTATGCGCCAGTTCATTACTCAGGATGTTGGTACCATCACTGATGCGCAGAATGCAGATACCCACCGGCGCCGAAGCCACGATTTTGCGGTTGAACTGTTCATGCTCCTCCAACCGGAAGGCATTCTCTTCCGCTGGCAGGAACATTTTGCGTTCGAACAACCACGCCAGGCTGAACAACACCACGGCCGACAACAGGTTAAGCAGCACCGCATTGAGGATCAGTACCTTGAAGCGCTCCACCACGCTCTTCACCGGCAATGAATACACGATGCTGAGCGACGAAGGAGGCAGCGCCTTCTTCATGATTAGATCCTGGTAACTGTCGACATAGCCAAAATAGGTGTGTTCCTGCGGATAAACATTGAGCGAAGAGGCGTAGCGATCGCCATTGGCCAGTCGCAGCACCGATTCGTTGTTCTCATCCAGCAGATTAACCCCCACCGGCAAGTTGCTGGTGGTGACAAAGTCCTCCAGGCGGATCGTCTGTTCAATCCCCAGCAGCGCTTCCAGCTTGTTGCCGACATAGACCGGCGTCATCACATACAGATAACCTACATCAGGCCGCTGCTGGCTGGGGCTGATCCAGTAAAGGTTATTGTCTTTCTCCGCGCTGTTGGCGGCGTTACGGTATTTAAGGATGCGCTCATGGAGCGCCTTGAGCACGTTTTGCCGATCGGTGATGCCGTTGCTGCTACCGAACTCCGTCATGCACAGGCTGTCACTGCCGATAAAAAACACCCGGTTCAGATCATAGGCCGCGACAAAGTTTTCTTTCCAGTATTGGATCAGACTGTTTAACGAGGTGATCGAGTCACGGTAGTTGGAATTCAGCGCACAGTTGGATTCCGGGTACAGCGGCTTCATCTCCGGCTGGCTGTCTTTGCCATTCATCATGCCGGTGAACAGCTCGAGGCTCCCTACCGTGCCGTTGAGGCGGTTTTCCGCCATGTATTTGATGTCGCGGATGATATCCGCCGAGTGGCGAATGTAGCCCTGAGCCTGGTCAAAGTTGAGATTATATTCCTGCCTGATATCCGATTCTTTCTCATGCACGATATCCAGGATATAAAACGTGGTCAGCAGCGCACCCAGCGACCACAGCATGAACGCCAGCACCCGAAACAGATAGCGGGAAATTTTTAACGTGGTACGGAAAGAGGCTAAGTATTTCAAGCAGGTACCATGCCAGAGTAAGAGGTGACGAGCATAATCATAGCAAAACAACGATCCCGTGCAGCATCGACAAGTGATTACAGCAATTAAACCATACAACTGAAAAAGGGCCTAGCATCGCTGCCAAGCCCTTTTTGATCCACCCAGATTATACGGCCAAGGCCGTGCTATTTAGGCGTTCTCGTCATCCACATCGTCTACGGCGCCGGTATCCTCATCACCCTCATCGAGTGGTGTGGTATCTTCTTCCGCTTCTTCTGCGCCCGGTTCAAGGCTATCAAGCTCTTCATCTTCAACCGGCTCAGCGACGCGCTGCAGGCCGACGACGTTCTCGTCTTCCGCAGTACGGATCAGGGTAACACCCTGGGTGTTACGGCCAACCACGCTGACTTCCGCGACACGGGTACGCACCAGCGTGCCTGCATCGGTGATCATCATGATTTGGTCGGTAGTTTCGACCTGCACAGCCCCAACAACCTGGCCATTACGCTCGCTGACCTTGATGGAGATAACCCCTTGGGTCGCACGCGATTTGGTCGGATATTCCGTTACCGCAGTACGCTTGCCGTAGCCGTTCTGCGTCACGGTAAGGATATCGCCTTCACCGCGTGGAACAATCAGCGAAACTACACGATCGCCTTCGCCGAGATTGATACCGCGAACGCCGGTAGCGGTACGGCCCATCGAGCGCACCTGCCCTTCTGGGAAGCGCACCACTTTACCGTTGGCAGAGAACAGCATCACTTCGTTGCTGCCGTCGGTCAGGTCAACACCAATCAGCTCGTCACCCTCATTGAGGTTAACGGCGATGATGCCAGCGCTGCGTGGGCGGCTGAACTCGGTCAATGCGGTTTTCTTCACGGTACCGCTAGCGGTAGCCATGAACACATGGCGGCCTTCTTCGTATTCACGTACCGGTAGAATGGCGGTGATACGTTCGTTGGCTTCCAGCGGCAACAGGTTGACGATTGGCCGGCCACGGGCACCACGGCTGGCTTCAGGCAGTTGATACACCTTCATCCAGTACAGGCGACCACGGCTGGAGAAGCACAGGATCGTGTCGTGGGTGTTGGCCACCAGCAGACGATCGATAAAGTCTTCTTCTTTAATACGGGCGGCTGACTTGCCTTTACCACCGCGACGCTGCGCTTCATAGTCGGTCAGAGGCTGATACTTCACGTAGCCCTGATGCGACAATGTCACGACCACATCTTCCTGGTTGATCAGGTCTTCGATGTTGATATCAGACGTGTTGGCGGTAATTTCGGTACGGCGAGCGTCACCGAACTGATCGCGCATGGCCACCAGTTCTTCACGGATCACTTCCATCAAGCGGTCTGGGTTTTCCAGAATAAAGATCAGCTCAGCGATGATGTTCAGCAGCTCTTTATACTCGTCCAGCAGCTTCTCGTGCTCCAGGCCGGTCAGTTTCTGCAAACGCAGATCCAGGATCGCCTGAGCCTGTTGCTCGGTCAGGTAATATTTACCGTCACGGATACCGAACTCTGGCTCCAGCCACTCTGGGCGTGCAGCGTTGTCACCGGCACGTTCCAGCATCGCACCGACGTTACCCAAATCCCAAGGTTGCGCGATTAACGCAATCTTCGCTTCTGCCGGAGTCGGCGCGCGGCGGATCAGTTCGATAATCGGGTCGATGTTGGCCAACGCAATGGCTAACGCTTCCAGGATATGGGCACGGTCGCGGGCTTTACGCAGTTCGAAAATGGTACGGCGGGTCACCACTTCACGGCGGTGGCGCACAAATGCACGCAGAATATCTTTCAGGTTCAGCAACTTTGGCTGGCCCTGATGCAGTGCCACCATGTTGATACCGAAGGTGACCTGTAGCTGAGTCAGCGAATACAGGTTATTCAGCACCACTTCACCCACGGCGTCACGTTTGACTTCAATCACGATGCGCATGCCGTCTTTATCAGACTCGTCACGCAGCGCGCTGATGCCTTCAACACGTTTCTCTTTCACCAGCTCGGCAATTTTCTCGATCAGGCGCGCTTTGTTCACCTGATAAGGAATTTCATGCACGATAATGGTTTCGCGGCCGGTTTTAGCGTCCGCCTCTACCTCGGCACGGGCGCGGAGATACACCTTGCCACGGCCGGTACGGTAGGCTTCTTCAATACCACGACGGCCATTGATGATTGCCGCCGTCGGGAAGTCCGGGCCTGGGATGTGTTCCATCAGCCCTTCAATGCTGATGTTTTCATCCTCGATATAGGCCAGACAGCCATTAATAACTTCAGACAGGTTATGCGGCGGAATGTTGGTCGCCATGCCCACAGCGATACCGGACGAGCCGTTGACCAGCAGGTTCGGGATCTTGGTTGGCATAACGGCCGGGATCTGCTCGGTACCGTCATAGTTTGGCACGAAGTCGACGGTCTCTTTTTCCAGATCCGCCAGCAGTTCGTGGGCGATTTTCGACATGCGAACTTCGGTATAACGCATTGCTGCGGCGGAGTCGCCGTCCACAGAACCGAAGTTACCCTGGCCGTCCACCAACATGTAACGCAACGAAAACGGTTGGGCCATACGGACGATCGTGTCATACACCGCGCTGTCACCATGCGGGTGATACTTACCGATCACGTCCCCAACGACACGGGCCGATTTCTTGTATGGTTTATTCCAGTCGTTACCCAGTACATTCATCGCGTACAGAACGCGGCGGTGCACCGGCTTCAGTCCATCACGAACATCTGGCAACGCACGGCCGACAATAACGGACATCGCGTAATCCAGATACGAGCTTTTCAGCTCTTCTTCGATATTTACCGGTGTGATTTCTCTGGCAAGGTCGCTCATGGAGCTGCTATCCCTCATACTGAATGATTCATCTGCCTTGGCGTAGTGCCAAAGGTGTAAAACTATATCACAAAGCGCGCTTTACGGGGAAATTACCGGCACTGTTTCACTGAAATGTGCTGCCCTGCGGGCGAAAATTGCCTCGATCACAACAGCGCTGCGCCAAGCGTGCCGGAACATGTATAATCTGCACCATAAGAGAACCAGGAGCTAATAACGCCCATGAATGCTGAATCATCCCGTCACGCGCCAAACGTTGATCACCAGGAAATCGCCAAATTTGAAGCTGTCGCCTCGCGCTGGTGGGATCTGGAAGGTGAGTTCAAGCCGCTGCATCGGATCAATCCGCTGCGTCTGAATTATATCATGCAGCGCGCAGGTGGCATTTTTGACAAACAAGTGCTCGACGTTGGCTGCGGCGGCGGTATTCTGGCAGAGAGCATGGCACGTGAAGGTGCGTTGGTGACCGGACTGGATATGGGGGCAGAACCGCTCCAGGTGGCGCGACTGCATGCGCTGGAAAGCGGTATGCAGGTGACCTACGTGCAAGAGACGGTAGAAAGCCATGCGCAAGCTCATCCACAACAGTATGACATCGTCACCTGTATGGAGATGCTCGAGCACGTCCCAGACCCGGCCTCCGTCGTGCGGGCCTGTGCACATCTGGTCAAACCGGGCGGCCACGTGTTCTTCTCCACCATCAACCGCAATACCAAAGCCTGGCTGATGGCGGTCATCGGCGCTGAATACGTGCTCAAGATGGTGCCACAGGGCACCCATGATCATAAGAAGTTCATCCGCCCTTCTGAACTGATCGGTTGGGTCGACGGCACCGAGCTGCGTGAAAAACATATCATCGGTCTGCATTACAACCCGATCACCGACCATTTCAAGCTGGGTCGCAACGTTGATGTGAACTACATGGTGCATACCCAGCACCAAGGTTGAAACTGCCATAACGTACCGGGGGCGACGTTTCCGCCGCCGGTGCAACTAAGCGTATAAGATAAATACCTATTTATCCGTTTTCGATCAAAAAAGCCGATCTAAACCGTTTTTAAGAATATAAAAGCAGATCAATATGCGGTTTTTTTCTAACGTTTAATAAAGCGGCAAACGATCGGGGTTTTCACAAAATCAGCAAAATCTCATCGCGCTTATTGACAACCTTGCCACCCCAGATAGGGCGCGCACTAGGAACAATTGGTAACATTTCACCCCCAAGTTATCCACAAGATCGGCAGGTTTTGTTCACTTGCAAACCCACCGTTTTATCACTATCTTGTTACCTCACCGACATACACCCCCTATATATAGTGTTTACATACTGAGCAGAGCGACTACACTTTCTGCTTAGGGGAATCTCACGGACAGGTAAAAATGAACCAAAGCCTACTTGTAACTAAACGCGATGGCAGTAAAGAGCGCATCAACCTCGACAAAATCCACCGAGTCATCGACTGGGCCGCGGAAGGTTTAAACAACGTCTCGGTCTCTCAAGTAGAGTTACGTTCACATATTCAGTTTTATGACGGCATCAAAACCGCCGATATTCATGAAACCATCATCAAGGCCGCAGCCGATCTGATCTCCCGTGACGCACCGGACTATCAGTATCTGGCCGCTCGCCTCGCCATCTTCCATCTGCGTAAAAAAGCTTACGGTCAGTTTGAGCCACCGAAGCTGCTCGACCACGTTGCACGCATGGTGGAAATGGGCAAATACGATAAACATCTGCTGGAAGACTACACCACTGAAGAGTTCGAGCAGATGGACTCCTTTATCGATCACTGGCGTGATATGAACTTCTCCTACGCTGCCGTGAAGCAGTTGGAAGGGAAATATCTGGTGCAGAACCGCGTCAGCGGCGAGATTTATGAGAGCGCCCAGTTCCTGTATATCCTGGTAGCCGCGTGCCTGTTCTCCAACTACCCGCGCGCCACCCGTCTGGACTACGTAAAACGTTTCTATGACGCGATCTCCACCTTCAAGATTTCACTGCCTACGCCGATCATGTCTGGCGTGCGCACCCCAACCCGCCAATTCAGCTCTTGCGTGCTGATCGAGTGTGGTGACAGCCTGGATTCCATCAACGCCACCTCCAGCGCCATTGTGAAATACGTTTCACAGCGTGCCGGTATCGGTATCAATGCTGGCCGCATCCGTGCGTTGGGTAGCCCAATTCGTGGCGGTGAAGCCTTCCACACCGGCTGTATCCCGTTCTACAAACACTTCCAAACCGCGGTGAAATCCTGCTCTCAGGGTGGCGTACGTGGTGGTGCAGCCACACTGTTCTACCCAATGTGGCATCTGGAAGTGGAAAGCCTGCTGGTGCTGAAAAACAACCGTGGGGTTGAAGGCAACCGCGTGCGTCACATGGACTACGGCGTGCAGCTCAACCGCCTGATGTATCAGCGCCTGATCAAGAATGAAGACATCACCCTGTTCAGCCCGTCTGACGTCCCAGGGCTGTACGACGCATTCTTCGCCGATCAGGACGAGTTCGAGCGTCTCTACACCCTGTATGAGAAAGACAACAGCATTCGTCAGCAGCGTGTGAGAGCGGTAGAGCTGTTCTCACTGATGATGCAGGAACGTGCTTCTACTGGCCGTATCTACATCCAGAACGTCGACCACTGCAACACCCACAGCCCGTTCGATCCGCAGATCGCCCCGGTACGCCAGTCAAACCTGTGCCTGGAAATCGCTCTGCCGACCAAACCGCTGGATGACGTTAACGACGAAAACGGCGAAATCGCGCTGTGTACGCTGTCAGCATTCAACCTGGGCGCGATTGAGAGCCTGGACGATCTGGAAGAGCTGGCGACGCTGGCCGTGCGTGCGCTCGACGCCCTGCTGGATTATCAGGATTACCCGATCAAAGCCGCTCACCGTGGCGCGATGGGTCGCCGTACCTTGGGTATCGGTGTGATCAACTTTGCCTATTACCTGGCGAAGAACGGCGTACGCTATTCCGACGGCAGCGCCAACAACCTGACCCACAGAACCTTCGAAGCGATCCAGTACTACCTGCTGAAAGCCTCGAACCGTCTGGCTCAGGAGCAAGGGGCTTGCCCGTGGTTCAATGAAACCACCTATGCGCAAGGCATCTTGCCAATCGACACTTACAAGAAAGATTTAGACGCGATCTGTAGCGAACCCCTGCATTACGACTGGGAAAGCCTGCGTAAAGAGATCAAAGAGACCGGCCTGCGCAACTCAACGCTGTCTGCCTTGATGCCGTCGGAAACCTCGTCGCAGATCTCCAATGCCACCAACGGCATTGAGCCACCGCGCGGCCATATCAGTATCAAAGCGTCCAAAGACGGCATTCTGCGCCAGGTCGTTCCTGAGTATGAGCGTCTGAAAAATGACTACGAACTGCTGTGGGAATTACCCAATAACGACGGTTACCTGCAACTGGTTGGCCTGATGCAGAAATTTATCGATCAGTCGATCTCGGCGAACACCAACTATGACCCAACCCGTTTCCCGGGTGGCAAGGTGCCGATGAAGCAGTTGTTGAAAGATCTGCTCACCACCTACAAGTTCGGTGTCAAAACGCTGTATTATCAGAACACCCGCGATGGTGCAGATGATATCCAGGAAGACATGCAGCCTGCTCAGGGCGGCGATGACGACTGTGAAGGCGGCGCCTGCAAGATCTAACGTTTGACACAGCGGGCCGGAACTCTTCCGGCCCCTTTACTTTTCAGCTCGGCACTAATGGATCCAAGCTCATGGCTTACACTACTTTTTCTCAAAACAAAAACAACCAGTTGCTTGAGCCGATGTTCTTCGGCCAGTCGGTCAACGTGGCGCGTTTCGACCAGCAAAAACATGAAATTTTTGAAAAGCTGATCGAAAAGCAGCTCTCCTTCTTCTGGCGTCCTGAAGAGGTTGACGTCGCACGCGATCGTATCGACTATCAAGCGCTGCCGGAACACGAGAAGCACATCTTCATCAGCAACCTGAAGTATCAGACCTTGCTGGATTCCATCCAGGGCCGTAGCCCTAACGTGGCGTTTCTGCCGCTGATCTCCATTCCGGAGCTGGAAACCTGGATCGAAACCTGGTCATTCTCAGAGACCATTCATTCACGTTCCTACACCCATATCATTCGTAACATCGTTAACGATCCGTCGGTGGTGTTCGACGATATCGTCACCAACGAGGAGATCCTCAAGCGGGCAAAAGATATCTCCGGCTACTACGACGATCTGATCGAAATGACCAGCTACTATCATCTGCTGGGTGAAGGCACACATCAGGTCAATGGGAAAACGGTGACCGTTAACCTGCGCGCCATCAAAAAGCAGCTGTATCTGTGCCTGATGAGCGTCAACGCGCTGGAGGCCATTCGTTTCTACGTTAGCTTCGCCTGTTCGTTTGCTTTCGCCGAGCGTGAGCTGATGGAAGGCAATGCCAAAATCATCAAGCTGATCGCCCGCGATGAAGCCCTGCACCTGACCGGTACGCAACATATCCTGAACCTGATGCGCTCAGGCGCCGATGACCCAGAGATGGCTGAAATCGCCGTGGAATGCCAGCAACAGTGCTATGACCTGTTCGTCCTGGCGGCACAACAAGAGAAAGAGTGGGCCGAATATCTGTTCCGCGACGGCTCCATGATTGGCCTGAACAAAGACATCCTGTGCCAGTATGTGGAATACATTACCAATATCCGCATGCAGGCCGTCGGCCTGGGTTCACCGTTCCCGACTCGCTCCAACCCAATCCCGTGGATCAACGCCTGGCTGGTGTCGGATAACGTGCAGGTGGCTCCGCAGGAAGTGGAAGTCAGCTCTTACCTGGTCGGCCAGATTGACTCTGAAGTCAACGCCGACGACCTGAGTGATTTCGAGCTGTAAGTGGCTGCACCAACCATCACGCTGCGTGCCACCGGTACGCAACTCTCCTGCCCCGAAGGTGAGAAATGCCTGCTCGACGTGCTGGAACTGCATGAGGTGGAGGTGGAATACCAATGCCGCTCCGGCTATTGCGGTGCCTGCCGAGTGAAATTACTGAAGGGTGAGGTCGCTTACCACCAGCAGCCGTTGGCATTTATCAATCACGGCGAGATCCTGCCCTGCTGCTGTATGCCCGCCATGGATATCGAATTAGAAATTTAACCACGCAAAATAATCTTCAATCACTGGGATACCCTAAGAATTTCAAGTTGCAGCTAGGCGGCAAAGGTGTGAATCCCCAGGAGCTTACGTTTAGTAAGTGACTGGGGTGAGCACCTGCAGCCAACAACGCTGCAGCTTGAAAGGCGACGGGTATCAATGCCCAAGACGAAGAGTCTCAAACACCCGCAAAGCGTGTAACAACACAATCCCACAGCGAATACCCCTTATATTGTTATGATCCATAAGGGATATATCACCGCTATCAACAAGTTTCTCTGCGGTAATGTCGACCATTCTCAGCCTACTGCTTCTGCCGCAAACCTGGCCGCCATTCAGCCAACGACGCAGCAAATCCAGCACCAGGACACTACCGATGCTTAACGTAAACGCAAGCTATGGTGGGCTCATTGTCTGGCAGACAACCACCAGACAATACCCCTATGGTTTACAGGTAGTGCAGGCTTAGAGTGGTGTTAGTGTTAAAGTTGACAACGTCTTTCAGCTCTTCCACAACTTTAACGTTAAGTGCCGCCGAGACCGTCATAATACCTGAGATATTAGTGGCTTCCTGTGGTGCGGTGTCTTTCCCCCAACCATGGAACACGGAGCCATCCTGATACATCAAATGCTCGGCGGTGCCAGAAACCGCGCTCCAGCTACTGCCGCCATTTTTGGAGGAGATAAACTCGGCATCTTTGCTATCCAGGGTGGCACTTGCCAGCATCACGGTAAAATAGCCGATGTCTTCACCCTCAAGCGCCCCTAGGGATGCAAGTTGTCCAGGTTCAGCACGCAGCGCTTTGTCGGTATCACTGAGGTAGCTAACAACGCCCATCGTCGGATTGCCAGAAACAGGGGTGTCCGCCTGTGCAGATAGCACCACTTTGGCTGCCGATTTACATTGAATATTAAAACCAACAGGCTTATAGCCTAACTGATAGGCATTTTGATTTTTAGTTTGTTCTTGCAGCTCGTTTTTTTTCAAATTACCGAAGTCAACAGAACCATCAACAGAGATGGCACACGCGGAAGGAAATACTGCCCCCTTCACCGTAATTTGAGCCGTTTCCGCCGCCATCGCAGTCAAGGAACACGCCGTAGTAGCGATGGCAAGGGTCAGAGCTGTAATTTTAAACATATTCATTTAAGTACCATTTTTCAGATTAACTAACATTAACCATCCCTAGACTGGATACCTCTTCCATAACAAAAACAGGCGCAGCATGCAGCGCCCCTACGCCGTGAGCCTCTTGGGGTTTGTCGGCAGCCTCAGGCGATATCGACTATTGCCGAGCTTCAAACCTCACTTGGCCGTCCATCTCCGTCAGATCGCGGATCCGGCCCTCATCTCCTGCTGCGGGAAAATCCAGGCGCAACTGCACTATCAGCAGATGAGTCTCCTTACCGGCGGCCCCTGTTGCGAGCGTGGTAATCTGGCTGCCAGGAGACAGCGGAACCGATGAACCCGACGATAGCTGCCTTTCCCCCGGCAGCGCAGAACTCAGCCTCAGCCCTGTGTCACCACCGTCATACTGCACAGTCAGCAGCGTCAGTGTCATTCTGCCCGCAGTGCCAAAGCGAAAGTGTTGTCCCCCCTCATCCGGCGTGCCATCAATCAGCAACGTGATCGGCCCCGTCCCCACACACTCAGCGGCGACTGTCATCTCTTGCTGGGTAAACAACGTTCCTGCATTGGCAACATGGATCTGTTTGCCCAGTTGGATCTCGGGGCGTGATACCACCACCTGACAGTTCTGTGCCATAGCGTCTGGAGTAACAAGCCACAGCACAGTGATAAGCTTCAATCCCCGGATTAATGTGATAACTTTCTGTTTCACACGCCCACCCTGGTTCTACGGTTAACTGCATTGTGCGGTGACATTTTCATAAGCCTCCCCCTTTAGCGCCTTTTCCGGTACGGAATAATGCAGACTGCATTGCTGCTCCTGCCAACGCGCCATCAGCGGGCGTTTATCGTTCAGATCGGTAAGAAACACCGTGCCTGCATCTACCGCCGTGGTCACATAACTACCGTCTTGCGCAATAATGGCGCTGCCTTTCGGCAACGGCGATCCATCCATCAGCTTCACCTTCAACAACCCGTTGCGCGTCTGCTGCAAAATAAAATGGGTATCGGTTACCGCTCCGTGCCCCGCCACAACTTGCCGCAAACCATTGCTGACATCGGTATTTGCTGGCAATTGTTCCGTGTTCAACTCTATCCGGCCTGCTGCGTAAGCGGGTAGCCCAGGAACCACCGCCTTACCCCGCCAGTCAGTCCATACTTTTCCCCGTGGGGTGTTGATTTCTACCCCACTGACCGCAGGCTCCACCGTCACTACGCCAAAAGTGTCGTTAATCTTATGCGGTGAGAACACCACACCTTCCTGATGAACTACGATGCCGCCAGACAACGTGCCGGAGTAGTTGCGGGTATGATCGGTCGCAGCGTATCCATATAACCCGGCAGTGGTGTAGTGCAGGTTGCCGTTCAGGCTGCCTGACAGGCTGGTATCGCGTTGCTGTTTCATACTGTGCTCTGTCGCCAATGACCAGTTGCTGTTATCCGTCAGGACACCGCTCGTTTGCATGCCTACAGCCGCTGAATCTGGGGTATGTCGATAATGGCTACCGATTACCTGTCCACCCAGTTGAAAACTGAGGTTTACAAACAGGCTGTCGCGGTCGGTATTGCGGCACCGATAAGATGCATGGCAGTTTCGTACACTTCGGCTCTGGCGCTGCCAGTTCACTGAGGCGTTTACAAAACCAAAATTGCGGTTCCAGGTGGCCATCAGGCGCCGAGTATCACCGCCATTATCCCCCTGACGGGTCTGGCTGGCAGAGAGCGAAATATGGCCCAGTGTCGTTTGGTACCAATTCATCCGCAGACCTGCACTGGTGCGGCTGTAAGGGCTATCAGTGAGGGAAACCGAGTCCGTCAGTTCCCGATAGCCGGGAGAATATAGGGTGATATCACCACCAAATCCGAGATTCAGTGGCGCTTGCCAGTTCACCGAAGCCGTGCTCTTTGCCCCCTGTCGGTTATGGTTGCGATCCTGGCTCAGCGCGGCGGACAGGCCTAGAGAGACTTCTTGACGCGGACTGACGGTGAGCCCCACACCGCTGCCCAGATAACCAGAGGCGATAATTGACCCGCCCTCCAGCAATACCCGCTGGGAAAGCGCCCGCCCATCAGACAGGCTGGCCACCCAGGGCCGCTCATAGCTCTGGCTGACGCTGTCCGCACGCAGGCGTCCCAACGCCAACGACCAGGTTTCCGGTGCCTTTGGCACCAAACTGCGAAATGATGCCGCAGTGATGGTGTAAGCCTCTTCCTGCCCGCCCGGGGTTATCACCCTGAGTTGCAGGTCACTGGTGGAGTTCAATACAGGGAGCTCCGTCAGCGTAAAGGGACCGGCCGGCACCAGCGTGGAATAAATCAGGATCCCGCTTTGACGTACTTCCACCCTTGACTGGTCTGCCCGCGCAATACCGCGCACCTGTGCCCCTTCTCCCTGGCTGCTCAGCGCAGACTGTGGGATCAGTTGCATCCCATCGATGGATGCACCGGACAGGAGATTATTGGAAAAGTTGATTTGCCCGGCCTGCAACAATTGCTTTCTATCCACCAGGGTTTTCTGTGCGTAGACATACGCATTGTCGAAGGTAAAGCCACCCGCGCTGCTCTGGCGCAGGTTATGCGCACCGCGCACCATCCAGTCACCCGCGTTAAAACCGCTTTCCAGATTCAGGTAGCTGTTGCTTGAATGGTTACCGTACGAGGAAAAATAGGAACGGTAAGCGGAATAGTTCAGCAAGCCAGCCGTGCCACCTTGCTGGAAATGCGCCAGGTCATTTGCCTTCTCCACCGCTTCCGGCGGCACAACAATATGCACTTCTTGAGTGGCGGGAAGTAGGGAGATCATAGCGGTCGGCCAGACGTAGGTAAGTTGCGGGCAGGTATCTGCGTCCGCCCTCTCCTGCCGCAGTGGCGGATCCAATCGGATACCGGCAGACGCAAAAAATGCTTCATCCGCACACACTTCACCACTGTGACCAAATGCCAGTCTCTGCATGCCTCGGCTGGCGCCATTGACCTCTAGCTCCACATCGGTAATACCAGGCGTAAAGCGCGCCCCTTGTGCAAAGTAGGCAGCAGTAGACGGATCGATACCCAACGCCTTCAGCCGACTTTCACTGAAGTTGGTCAATTTGGCCCCTTCTGCTGGTACGGGGCCCCCCCAGCAAACCAGTAAAATGGCTGAGATCAGTAATGAATGGCGGGTTGTCTTCATGGTATGAGTAATTATTTGCCGCTCAGAGGAGCAGTCTGTACACCTACACCAAACCCGTAACGAGTCACAGGGGAGAACTCCACTCGCTGCTGGCCGCAGAGACGGGTACTGGCAGGTGCGGTGACCACCAGGGTTTCGCCAGGCAGGATATAACTCTTGTTCAAGGACAGCACATTACCTGCGGGTTGTAGTTTGACCTGCGGGGTCAAGCGCACCACATGGCGACCCGTGTTGGTGACTTTCAGGCTGTTTGCGCTAACGGACCAGTCCAAATCGGTCCACATATCGCGTTTAGCACTCAACCCCTTTGGTACAATAATCACCGGCAGATCCTGACGCACGCTAACGGACACTTGGCTGTTATCCGTAGTCCGTTCAGTCACGCCTTCAAAATATACGCGCTTGATATGTTCGCTCTGCAACGGAGTATCGGTATTCAACACAAAGCGGACGCGTTGGGACTGGCCTGGCTCCAAACGAGCTACTGGCTGGGTCACAATCAGGCGAGGAGTGGGATCGTCAGGTAATTCAACGATTCTGGTATACAACAGCACCGGAACTTTTTCCGTATTTTTAACATTAATGCTGCCGCCCTTCTGTGCCTCGTCAATAATGACCGCCGAAGATTCAGGTAATACGCCAGAGGCGTGAGACTGAGTGGCAAAAATGGATAACGCGACCAGTAATAAACTGCACAGCACCCAATCTGATTTTAAATTTCGATCCCCATAATAAGACTGAGCAACCAGTAATAACGTATTGGAGATTATTCGCTTAACGGAAGTAAAATAAGCGGAAAATTGACAACGCATCACAAACACACCTTACAGAAAACAGTATTGATAAAATAACAGCGGGCAAACATTGTCTGGCAGGTAACTGCCAGACAAAACACCGAGGGTTTACAGGTACTGTAGGCTTAGGGTTGTGCTGCTGTTAAAGTTGAGGACTTCTTTCATGTCATCGATAAAACGAGCATCAATGGCAGCAGAGATATTGATAACACCAGAGATATTGGTTGCTTCCTGTGGTGTGTTGTCTTTCCCCCAACTATAAAATGCAGAGCCATCCTGATACATCACATGCTCATCTGCACCAGAGACCGCTTGCCAATCATTGCCATTATCTTGGGAAAAAATCAGCTCGGAATTTTTGTCATCCAAATTTGCACTTACCAACGCCGTGGTAAAATAGCCGATGTCATGCCCCTCAATCACTCCCAGATTGCCCAAGTGTTCGATTTTGGTATGAGACGTTTTTTCAGTCTCATTAACGTAGCTCACAACACCTACCGTGCTCGGACCAGAGGGCGGAATATCAGCCTGTGTAGATAACGCCACTTTTGCTGCAGAGTTACATTGAATATCAAAATTAACGGGCTTATAGCCTAACTGGTAAGCATTGAGGACTTTGCTTTTTTCTTTCAGTTCATTTTCGGTCAAATTGCCGAAGTCTGCCGAGCCAGCAACAGAGATGGAACATGCAGTAGGAACGATGGACCCTTTCACCATAATTTGGGCCGTTTCCGCTGCCATCACAGGAAGGGAAACGGCAGAAGTAGCCAGAATAAGGGGCAGCGTTGTAAGTTTAAACAATTTCATTTAAATACCATTCTTAAGATCAACTAACCTTGACCATCCCTATCTCGGATACTTCCTCCATGAAAAACCAACAAACAAACATCTAATTCCGAATTTTTTGATTTTTTTGAAATAAAAAACTGAGAGGAAAAATGAGGGGCGGAATGGTAAATCACCAACACTGGCTTTTGGAAGACATAAATCCAAGTAAATTTCTGTCGTTTGATAGGCAATAACTATAAATAATAAAAAGTTAATAAAAAAACGTAAATAATTAACTTATAATTTTTAATTAATTTTTATAATCAAATAGTTACGCGTGTGCGCACCAAAAAACACGCGCACAATAATAAAACAAAAAAGCAACAATGAATCAGGGAAATATCAGCGCTATCAACCCGTTTCTCTCCGGTAATAGCAACTATTTCCAGCTAGCCGTTGCTCGGCGATAGAGGATACCAGTGAAGATTTGCAGAAATGGAAGGGATCGCACATGTTCGACCGTAGGGGACCGCCCGCTTGACTGCATGAGGCCCCCTAGGTTTTGAACCTGCTGAGGAATGTTCTACTCGATAATTTCCACAATTTCCAGCCAGCCGTTTTTGCCGCAAACCTGGCCGCCATTCAACCAGCGGCGCAGCATATCCAGCGCCAGCATCGCGACCGATTCCTGGCGTAAACGCAGGCTATGACGTGATGCACGATAGCTCACCGTCTGACCAATACCGCCTTTTGGCGTATGCAAGGCAACGCTGACACGATCCCCTGCCATGGCGCTAACGGCCAACGCTAACTGCGCGCCAGTGAGCTGAGCCAAAGACTGAGCACGCGCCAGCACTGTTGCCAGCGTCTCGGAGCAATGTGCAGGTAACAGTTCTCCACCGGCCAGCGGGGCCGCTTCGCTCTGCAACTGCAGGTTGATTAGCCCGGCGGTAAATTGCTCGCTCAGCGCCAACGTCAAGTTCTGCTGGTGTAAGCGTTGCGTTAGCTCTGCCGGTAGCCCTACCGTACCTTCAAAAATCGTATTGTCACCCGAAACCTGCCGCACTCGCTGCCAGGCTTGTTCCATCGCGGCACGCTGAGCCTGTGGGCCAGTCAACTTCAGTTCAATAATCGGGCTGGAAGAGCGATAGCCCAGTACGACGCCCGGCGGCAAAGGCATGCCGTCCAGTTCAGCAGCCAAGTCGCTTTCCGAAGTCCCGAAGGTGGTAAGACGGAGGCACAACGGCGGCTCAGGTAGAGTAAAGCCTTGGCGCAGGCGTGGCAGGATCTGCTCTTCTACCATCACTTTAAATTCGGAAGGCACACCCGGTGTAAAGAACATCCGGCACTTATTCAGCGTTAAGGCAAAGCCGCAGGCGGTACCTACACGGTTATCCAGCATTTCCGCATTAGCCGGGATCTGTGCCTGTTTACGGTTGGAAGCCGCCATCGGACGGCCGCGCTCCGCAAAGTAGGCTTCCATACGGGCGATCCATTCGGGATGTTCGACCAGCTCGGTATCGCAAGCCTTTGCTGCCGCCAACGCGCTGAGATCGTCACTGGTTGGCCCCAGACCACCGTTAACGATCAGTACGTCGGCAATGTGGCTACGCTCCTGCAGGATTTCGATCAGAGAGGAGAGGCTATCCCCCACCGTTTCACGCCCACTCATCGGTAAACCTTGCTGGAACAGGTAATCAGCCAGCCAGGCGGCGTTGGTATCAATAATTTGCCCATGTAGCACTTCATCACCGGTGCTGAGCATCTCCACTCTTAACATTGATCTCTCCCTTATGTTCAGATCCCTCCACTATAGAAGCCTGTTAACAACTTTTCACCAAATAGCTGCGGCTAATAGTGCTACAGGCAGGGGAGCAGTATGAACAGGGAGTTTCGTTAACTTATGATTTGGCCAACAATCCTCGCAGCAATAGCTCCAGCGCGGCAACACTTCGCGCCAGCCGCGTATTGCCGTCATCACCGTCCGCGATCCAGAACGCAGCCTCGGCCAAGCTACCGTAGATCAGCGATGCTAGCGCCTGCGGATCGACCTTAGCGACGATACCTTGTTGGATAAGGTTGTCTATCAGCCGCCGCATCGACTCAACACAATGGCGTTGCGAGTCCGGCGAAGCTCCGCCCAGCACCGCCCTGGCGTCGCGAAGCACGATGCGCTGGAATTCCGGCTCCAGCGCCATATCCAGATAGGCACGACAACGGCTGAGGAAACCTTCCCACGCATCTTCGGCAGTGTCAGAGATGAGTTGTAGGCGCGCATCCATCTCGGCGTCGATTTGTTCCACCACCGCCGTCAGCAACCCTTTCTTGTCACCAAAGTGGTGATAAAGCGCGCCACGGGTCAAGCCCGCCTGCGCGGTGAGTTCATCCATCGAGGTCTCGGCGTAGCCGTGCTCTCTGAAGACGTTACGGGCAGTTGCCAACAATGTGGCACGGGTTTCTTCCATTTCTGCGCGGGTGCGGCGAGCCATTGATGTTCCCCTTTAGATACGTTACGTATGTTTATTTACATACACTCCGTATGAATATACACTCCTATTCATACGTACCGTATGTATTATCACCGCGCTATGCCACTAAGGCAAGCGACGCCCCCTGGAGACTGAGATGGCTAACCCTTATAGAGAACTGTTCACCGCTCCCGGCACCAAGAGCTTAGCTCTGGCCGGGCTGCTGGCACGGCTCCCGCTGTCGATGACTGGCATCGGCATCATCACCATGTTGTCACAGCTGCGTGGCAGCTTCGCTCTGGCCGGTGCCGTATCCGCCACCTTCGTGCTGGCCTACGCTCTGCTATCGCCACAGATATCTCGCTTGATGGATCGCCACGGACAGAGCCGAGTACTGCCAGCTGCGACGGCCATCAGCGTCATCGGGATACTGCTTCTACTCGCCAGTTCCTGGTGGCTGGCACCCAACTGGACTTTGTTCGCAGGTGCCTTACTGGCCGGTTTTATGCCCAGCATGTCGGCGGTAGCGCGGGCACGCTGGACAGCTATCTACCAGGGCCAACCGCGCTTGCAGACGGCCTATTCGCTTGAGACAGTGCTCGATGAAGTCACCTTCATCACCGGGCCGCCGCTGTCAGTTGGCCTGTCCGTAGCGCTATTTCCACAAGCTGGCCCATTAGCGGCGGCGATACTTCTCCCCATAGGAGTGCTGGCCCTGATCGCACAGCGCAGCACCGAACCGTTGGTCAAAAAACATGACGCTACTTCGGGCCTGCCAGGATCTGTCATCAAACTGACGAGCGTGCGATTGCTGGCACTGCTGATGATGGCGATGGGTATCATCGTCGGCACTGTTGATATCGTCAGCGTGGCCTTCGCCGAGCAACTGGGGCAACCAGCGGCGGCCAGTCTGGTTCTATCTGCCTATGCCGTAGGATCATGCCTGTCAGGTCTGCTGTTTGGCGCACGCAAGTTAACTATCCCATTATCCCGCCTGCTGTTGCTGGGTGGGCTGGCGACAGCTGCGACAACGCTGCCCCTGCTACTGGCAAGCAGCATTGCCACATTAGCCACTGTGGTGTTCGTAGCAGGCCTGTTTTTCGCACCAACGATGATCGTGGCAATGTCGCTTATCGAACGCCAGGTACCGAAGCGCCAATTGACGGAAGGTATGACCTGGCTGCTGGCCGCTCTAAATGTCGGGGTTGCGCTGGGAGCCGCCGTATCCGGCCAGGTAGTGAATGAAAGCGGTGCGCATGCTGGATTTGTTATAGCCCTGTGCGCAGGCGCTTTGGTGCTGTTGGTCGCTCTTTGGGGGAGTCAGCGCCTGCGTGACTCATCCGTACCAAATGCCGCGTGATATGGGCACAACCTGTTTTCCCTACTCACAAGGAGCTTAACTATGGATAAATCTTCAAGTACTGCGCCTCAAACGTCTACCCGACACCAATGGTTGGCAGTCACCGCCATAGGTCTTGCCACCTTTTCGGTGGTCACGACGGAAATGCTGCCGGTCGGTCTGCTGACGCCGATTGCCGACTCTCTGGTGACTTCTACCGGCACGGCAGGCCAGATGATCTCGCTGCCCGCAGTGCTGGCAGCCTTGTTCGCGCCGCTGGTGGTGATTGCATCTGGTGGTATGGATCGGCGCAGGATCCTGTGCGGATTACTGGGCCTACTGGCTATCGCCAACATTGTATCGGCATTGGCACCTAACATCGCTTGGATGCTGGCTGCTCGTGTTCTCGTCGGCTTTTGTATGGGGGGAGTCTGGGCTATCGCAGGTGGCTTGGCTTCCCGGCTTGTTCCTGATAACTCCATCGGATTGGCAACCTCCATTATCTTTGGTGGTGTGGCGGCCGCTTCTGTATTTGGGGTTCCACTCGGAGCGCTGATCGGTGACTTTGTGGGGTGGCGCTGGGCTTTTGGCGGTATGGCGTTGCTTAGCGTGTCGGTGTTGATTTTGCATCTTGCCGTCGTTCCTGCACTCCCCGTTGCCAGTTCGGCTACCCTACGCCAGTTCGGCAAACAACTCGGTAATCGGAAGCTGCAAGTCGGGTTATTTCTGACGTTACTGCTCGTAGCCAGCCACTTCATGGTCTTTACCTTCGTGCGCCCGTTACTGCTGTCAGTACCGAGATTCGATACGCAATGGATTAGCGCACTGCTTTTCGCCTACGGCTTTGCAGGCATTGTTGGCAACTTCTTGGCAGGTACCATCGCGGCGCGGCGCACGGTCCTGACTTTGATAGCGGTCTCGATGGGCCTACTGTTCACTCCAGTGCTATTCCTGACCATTGGTGACTCCTACATCAGCGGTGGAGTGGTACTGCTAGTTTGGGGGCTGGCCTATGGCGGTGTATCAGTCGGTCTAATGACATGGACAATGAAAGTCGCACCGCGAGCCGTAGAGATTGCTACCGCACTGTATGTGGGCGTATTCAATATCGGCATTGCATTGGGGGCATGGGCAGGTGGCCAAGTTGTGGATGAACTTGGCATGACCGCCAACCTCTGGCTGGCCGGAGGTATCGCCGCCATCGCCTTACTGTTGTCTTTCGGTATCAGTCTGGCGGAACACAGAAGCGAAGCGACAAAGCAGCGGGCTCGCTCGCTAATGAACTGACTGGGCAGAGAGCCCCTTCTGATACTGCCGCGGCCTCACTCACAACCGTAAATTTAAATGTACACCATACGTAACGCCGGTTTGACACAAAATCGGCAATCAACTATTCTGCCGCACTAAAAATAGGGTCCCGAAAACGCCCCTAAATCATCCAATAGCAGAGAAAAACGTGAAGAATCGCACGCTGGGCAGTGTTTTTATCGTGGCAGGCACCACCATTGGTGCAGGGATGCTGGCTATGCCCCTGGCGGCAGCGGGCGTAGGTTTTGGCGTAACGCTGGCACTGCTGGTCGGGCTGTGGTTATTAATGTGCTATACCGCGCTGTTGCTGGTCGAAGTTTATCAGCATGAGCAGGCGGACACCGGTCTGGGAACGCTGGCCAAACGTTATCTGGGCGGCGGCGGCCAGTGGCTTACCAGCTTCAGCATGATGTTCTTGATGTATGCGCTGACCGCAGCCTATATCAGCGGCGCTGGCGAACTGCTGGCTGTCAGCATCAGCCAGTGGACTTCTCAGGACTTCCCGACTTACCTCGGCGTACTGCTATTCACCTTGGTCGCAGGGGGGATCGTCTGCATCGGCACCCATTCGGTGGATCTGTTCAACCGTATTCTGTTTACCGCCAAGTCGATTTTCCTGATCGTCATGCTTGGCCTGATGATGCCGCACATCCAGCAAACCAACCTGCTGACGCTCCCGCTGGAGCAAGGGCTGGCGCTCTCGGCCATCCCGGTGATCTTCACTTCGTTTGGTTTCCACGGCAGCGTACCCAGCATCGTCAACTATATGGGCGGTAACATCCGCAAGCTGCGTTGGATCTTTATCATCGGCAGTGCCATCCCGTTAGTGGCTTATATCTTCTGGCAGTTGGCGACGCTGGGCAGCATCAGTTCCACCACCTTTGTCGGCATTCTGGCACAACAGGCCGGGCTGAACGGTTTACTGCAAGCGGTGCGTGACGTGGTTGCGTCGCCTCATGTCGAGCTGGCGGTGCACCTGTTTGCCGATTTGGCGCTGGCAACCTCGTTCCTGGGGGTTTCACTCGGGTTGTTCGACTTCCTGGCCGATCTGTTCAAACGCCAGGATAACGTGCGGGGCCGTTTGCAGACCGGGGCCATCACCTTCCTGCCACCATTGGCATTCGCACTGTTCTATCCACGCGGTTTTGTGCTGGCACTTGGGTTCGCGGCAATTGCGCTGTCCGTACTCGCCCTGCTGCTACCTTCATTGTTGGTCTGGAAAACTCGTCGGCGGCATCAGGCCAGCTATCGAGTCTGGGGCGGAACGCCAGCGTTGGCGTTGGTGTTTGTCTGTGGGGTGGCGGTGATTGCCATTCAGATCAGCATCGCCAGCGGCCTGTTACCAGCCATTGGCTGACAGAAAAAAATGGGCGCCGCATATGCGGCGCCCGTTTAATAACAGGCAGGATTAGAAACCCACGCCCACACCGATATAAGGGCCATCGGCTATCGCGTTGTCGCGGTTGCCGTCTTTACCTTCGATGTTGATGTAACGATAACCGACATCCACATTGAACGGACGCACGTTTAAGCGCACCCCGCCATTAGCTTCGTTGTAGGCTTTTGCTCCGCTGGTCAAAGACTCCGGCGCAAAATAGCCTTCGCCATACAGGCTGAGATAGCGGTTGAGGTCCCATTGCAGACCGCCTCCTAATGCCAATGCCCCACCATCTTTGCCATCTTTCGGGCTAAGATAAATGGCCTTGCCGCCCACGGTGGCCGTTAAAGGCCCAACCGGCAGGCCGAAGCTCAGCCCCAGGCTCCCGATGTCACCATCATGATCGCTACGGATCCAGTTGCCGCTGATCCCCAGGCCCGCTGTTGTGCCCCCCAAGCCGACGCCCAGGTTGGTGTAATGTTCCCCTGCCTCACCGCTCACGCTGATCGCATTGGCAGAGCCAGCCACAAACAGCAAACCTGCTGCGCACGCGACTAAAGTTTTGTTCATTATTGATCCTTTTCATTCTTCATCATCAAGGAGTGATGATGTCTGGCACCGGAAAAAATCCGCGGTAAGTGTAACTGAATTGTCATCAATTCCCGGCTAATTTAAAGCAATAAGCCGTTAATTTTTCAATAAACTGTAAACAAATGCCAATCAGTTACCCCAAAATTACAACGATAAGCGCTGCCTATTTGCCGAGGACTGAGAATAAGTCTACAACTAGTAGTGTCTTTGATGGAGGTCAGCAGAGCTGGCCTTTTCATTAGTTAATATGATGAAGATCTGCAGCACCCGAAACTAAGCTATCAACTTAACTGCAACACAGTAAGGAGCAATTGATGAGCAAGAAAGGATTAACTACCGCGGCTGGCGCGCCCGTTGTTGATAATAATAACGTGATCACCGCCGGCAAGCGCGGCCCGATGCTACTTCAAGACGTTTGGTTCCTGGAAAAACTGGCCCACTTTGACCGCGAAGTGATCCCAGAGCGTCGTATGCACGCCAAGGGGTCCGGAGCTTACGGCACCTTTACCGTCACCCACGATATAACCAAGTACACCCGCGCAAAAATCTTCTCTGAGATTGGTAAGCAAACCGAGATGTTCGTCCGCTTCTCTACCGTTGCCGGTGAGCGCGGGGCTGCCGACGCCGAACGTGATATCCGCGGCTTTGCCATGAAGTTCTATACCGAAGAAGGTAACTGGGATCTGGTCGGTAACGATACCCCGGTGTTCTACCTGCGCGATCCGCTGAAATTCCCTGACCTGAACCACGTAGTAAAACGCGATCCGCACACCAACCTGCGCAATCCGGTGTACAAATGGGACTTCTTCTCCCATCTGCCTGAATCACTGCACCAGTTGACCATCGACTTCAGCGACCGCGGCCTGCCTAAATCCTACCGTCATATGCACGGTTTCGGCAGCCATACCTTCAGTTTTATCAACGCCAATAACGAGCGTTTCTGGGTCAAATTCCACTTCCGCTGTGAGCAAGGCATCGAAAACCTGATGGACGATGAAGCAGAAGCCATCATCGCCAAAGATCGTGAAAGTTCGCAGCGCGATCTGTTCGATTCCATCAAGAACGGTGACTTCCCGCGCTGGAAACTGCAAATCCAGATCATGCCAGAGCATGAAGCGTCACAAACCCCGTATAACCCGTTTGACCTGACCAAAGTCTGGCCGCACGGCGACTACCCGCTGATCGATGTCGGCTTCTTCGAACTGAACCGCAACCCGGATAACTACTTCTCCGAAGTAGAACAAGTGGCCATGAACCCGGCTAACGTGGTGCCTGGCGTCAGCTTCTCCCCGGATAAAATGTTGCAGGGCCGTCTGTTCTCCTATGGCGATGCACACCGCTACCGCCTGGGCGTCAACCATCACCAAATCCCGGTCAACGGTGCCAAATGTCCGTTCCATAACTATCATCGCGATGGGGCTATGCGAGTGGATGGTAACAGCGGCAACGGCGCAACCTATGAGCCAAACAGCTTTGGGGTGTTCCAGGAGCAGCCAGATTTCAGCGAACCGCCATTGAGCATCGAAGGTGCCGCCGATCACTGGAATCATCGTGAAGACGACGATTACTACAGCCAACCGCGCGCGCTGTTCAATCTGCTGAGTGCCGAGGAGCACCAACGTATGTTCACCCGTATCGCCGGTGAGTTGTCGCAGGTGCCAGAACAGATCCAACGTCGTCAGGTTGAGTTGTTCACCAAAGTACATCCCGATTACGGTAACGGCGTAGCCAAGGCCTTGGGCCTGAAATAATTTTTTACACCAATAGCAAGGCCGCCCTCGGGCGGCCTTTTTCGCAACGCAACAGGTTATGCTTGCAGTTGGCTACTCGCCCACTGTTGTAGACGACGGCGCGAAATCTTGATGCCGCCGTTTTTTAGCTCGTCGGGCAACGCCAATGCGGCAATCGGCCGCTGGAAGTTCGCCAGCCGGTCCTGCGCCCAGAGCATTAACCCTTCCAGCGTCAACTCGCCTTCCAGATCGACCACCGCTACCGGCCGTTGGCCAAACTCCTCATCGTCAATCGGCACGATAAACACCTGTAGCACCTGAGGATGCGCGGCAAAAACACGTTCCACATCTTCCGGCTGAACGCCTTCCCCGCCGCTGAAGAACAGGTTATCCAGCCGGCCAATAATACGCAGTTCACCCTGCTCCATCGCGCCACGATCGCGGGTATGGAACCATCCTTGATCGTCGGTAATGGGCACTAGCTGGCCCCGCAGCCAATAACCCAGCGCCAGGCTGGTGGAGCGGATCCAGACCTCCTGATCCACCAGGCGTATTTCACGTCCTGATAAAGGTGCCCCAACGCCGGGCAGCTCGTCGGCACGCTTGGCGCAAACCGTTGAAGCCAGCTCCGTCAAACCATAGCCGCACCAACAGTGGATCCCTACCGCCTCGGCCTGCTGGGTGAGTGACACCGGGATCATCGCTCCACCGAGCAACACTTCTTTTAGCGCATGTTTGGCCATCGGTTCAGACAGCAAACGCCAAAGTTGAGTTGGCACCAGCGAAGCATGGGTGCATCCCGCCAGCGCATCGGCCAAGGGTTGCATTTCACGCACCACAAGCTGTGCTCCCACCGCCAGCCAGCGCCAGATAATACCCTGACCAGACACGTGAAACAGCGGCAACGAGAGCAGCCAGCTGTCCTGCGGCTGAAACTCCAGCAGTTGCAACACGCCATCGGCACTGGCAAGGTGGCCGGCATAGCTATGGGCGGCAGCTTTTGGCAGGCCGCTGGAGCCGGAAGTCAGCGTCAACGTCGCCAGTCTTTGTTCATCCCACGGCAACAGTTGCAAGTGGCACACATCAACGCCCGGCGGCGACAAGACGATCGCGCCAGGGGGCAACTCAGGCAAGCCATCCGGGCTGAATGCAAAGTCGATATTCAGATCCGGCAGCAAAGCCGCCAGCATCGGCGCAGGCAGCGTCGGATTGAGCGGCAGCAGGCGCGCACCACACTGCAAGAGCGCCAGATAGGCCAACAGCAGCGGATAGCTGTTTTTCCCACACAGCAGCACACCGCTACCAGGTAACACGCCCTGGCGCTGAAAGTCGGCAGCCAGCACTTCTACCTGCCGCTGTAACATCAGCCAACTGACCGGCTGTTGTTCAAAGATCACCGCGGTCGCCTGCGGGCGCTGTTTGGCCCAATGCCGCCACGGCCAATCACTCAACTGCGCCATACACACTCCAAGGTATCAATGCCCAATAGCGGCAAGGTGCTCTCTGGCCAGTTGCGTATCAACTGGGCCTGCATCAGGTTCAACGTATCCAAACCTGGCACCGTTTGCGGCGTCAGCCAATGCGCGATGCGCGCCAGCTGCGTCAACCCCAGGCTGGACTCAATGCTGGAACTGATCACCGCCACCAATCCGGCCTGATGCGCCTGCATGACCAGTTCACGGCAGCGTGCCAGGCTACCCACCAAGGTCGGCTTGATCACAATCGCTGCCACACCCGGCTCCGCCTGCACGACAAAATCGGCTTCACGCACGCTTTCATCCCAGGCGATGGCAATCCCGGTTGCCAGGGCAAACTCACGGGATTCATCACGGGTTTTGCAGGGCTCTTCCAGAAACGCAATGCGATCGCGCCACGCAGGGTTAACGTATTTGGCAAAACCGTCCGCTTTGGCCCGGCTCCAACTGCGGTTGGCATCCAGGCGTAGCTTGAGGTCAGGCAAGGCTTCCAACAAGACATTGACGACCATGCCATCCCGCACCGCCTCATACATCCCCACCTTCACCTTGGCCACTTTTTCCCCCGGCAGCGCGGCCAACAGGTCGAACAGCTCGTCCGGATCGCCAGTGCACAGCGGCGCCTTGCGATAATCGGCCTGCATTGGCAATTGCCCAGCCAGTTCTGCGAGGGCACAGCTGGTGCCGAAAGCCACCGACGGCAACTCGCTTTCCGCAGGCAGTTCACCCGCAGCCCAAGCCTGCCCCCAGGCCAAGGTAGCCTGCTGCGCCTGGTCGAGCGTCTCCTGGCTGAACTCCGGTAAGGGGGCAATTTCCCCCCATCCCTGCTGCCCATCCTGTTGCAGGTGGATCAGCAAGCCATCTCGGGTTTTCAGCCGCTGGTTGCGCAGCACCACGCCCGCCTCCATCGGCAGGCTATAGCGATAGATCGCAGCAACACGGGTTAGTGCCGTCATTACGGGTTACGCTTGAATTTGCTGAAGTCAGGCTGGCGTTTTTCGATAAATGCGTTGCGCCCTTCCTGACCTTCATCGGTCATATAGAACAACATGGTGGCGTTACCCGCCAGCTCTTGCAGCCCGGCCTGTCCATCACAGTCGGCGTTCAGTGCAGCTTTCAGGCAGCGTAGGGCCATTGGGCTGTTCTGCAACATCTCACGGCACCAGCGCACGGTTTCTTTTTCCAGATCGGCCAACGGCACCACGGTGTTGACCAGGCCCATATCCAGCGCCGCAGCGGCGTCGTATTGGCGGCACAGGAACCAGATCTCACGGGCCTTCTTCTGGCCGACGATACGCGCCATGTAGGAAGCACCCCAGCCGCCGTCAAAGGAACCGACTTTCGGCCCCGTCTGGCCAAAGATGGCGTTATCGGCCGCAATGGTCAGATCGCACATCATATGCAGCACGTGACCGCCGCCGATAGAATATCCGGCCACCATCGCTACCACTGGTTTAGGGCAGGTGCGGATCTGGCGTTGGAAGTCCAGCACGTTCAGGTGGTGTACACCGCTGTCATCACGATAGCCGCCGTAGTCACCGCGCACTTTCTGATCGCCACCGGAGCAGAAGGCTTTATCCCCGGCACCGGTAAGAATGATGGTGCCGATGCCGTCGTCATAGCGCGCGTTCGACATCGCCTCGATCATTTCCTTCACCGTGTGCGGGCGGAAGGCATTACGCACCTGTGGGCGGTTGATGGTGATTTTGGCAATGCCATCGCTGGACTTGTGGTACAGGATGTCTTCGAAATCACCCGAGCAGTCCTGCCAGTCGATCGCGGCGTACAGTTGTTCTTCATTGGGATACAGCATGTTTGGTTCCTTTTTTAGCAAGAAATGCATCGAGCGCGGCGGCAAAATCTGCCGGATTGGCCAGATGAGCGTTATGACCCGCTTCTGGCACGGTTTGCAATGGCAAACCGGCATCACGCGCCAACGCCTGAAATTTGTGATCGTCGGCACCGCATAACACCATCACTGGCAGTGCCAACTGTTGTAACTGTGGCACCAGCCAAGGTTGCCGCCCGAGAGACGTCGCCTCCAGCATATCGGCAATGGCCGGGCCATGATTATCTGCACGGGCAGCGATCAGCGCCTCGCGGTGTACCGGGCTGAGGTTGGCAAAGACCGGTTGGAGATACCAATCGGCCAATACCGTTTTGATCCGTTCGGTACGGAAACGCTTCGCCCAGGCGGCATCATGGGCACGCCGCTGGGCACGTAAATCCTCGTTCTCCAACCCTGGATTACCGCCTTCGATCACAATACCTTGTAGCCCTTGCGCTTCTCCGCAGCAAGCATGGTACATGGCGATGCGCCCACCGAGTGAATAACCCACCAGCCAGTAACGCTCAATATTATGCTGCTGCAGCGTGGCAGTGATTTGCCTGCTGACGTCGGCAAAGTCCAGGCAGGATTGATCGGCAGAATCGCCATGGCCGGGTAAATCAATCGCCAGCGAGGGCCACTGTTCGCAACGCGAGGCGATCACCCGCCACTCATTGTTGTTCCCTAGCAGACCATGCAGCCAGATCAACCATGGGCGTTGGCTTTCGCCTTGTTGTAGCACGCGGGAAGCCAGCATCAGTTTGCCCCCATTTTTTGTACCAGGTGTTGCAAGGTTTCTGCGCCATCGCTTGGCGGCACCTGCAACTCAATCAGCGTGGCTCCGCTGTGACGCCAGGCTTTTTCCACTGCCTGCTGCAACTGCCCCCAGTTTTCCGGGCAAGCATAATCAAGCTGGAACATGGCTGCTGCCTGGCTGAACTCCACGTCCTGCGGCATACAGTAAAACCGCTGACGCTCAGGTTCCGGCGTTGGCAACAGTGAGAAAATCTGCCCGCCATTGTTATTCACCACGATCAGCACCGTGGGCGCCGAACATTGGCGCAACAGTGCCAGGGCGTTCAAATCGTATAGCGCGGAGAGATCGCCTACCACGGCCAACGTCGGCTTGGCTGTGGCGCGCTGAACCCCAGCCGCGGTGGAGATTAAGCCGTCGATACCGCTGGCCCCGCGGTTACTGAACACCGGATAACCGGCAGGCAACTGGGTTAAGGCATCGATCAGGCGCACAATCAGGCTATTGCCGAGAAACAGCTGGCCGTTCTCCGGCAACAGTTCAGGTAGGCGATGGGCCAGTTGGGCCTCACCAAACCGGTTAACCAGGTATTGCGACGTCGCATCAAGGGCATCATCCGCCAACGCGGACAGATCGCCAGCCCAAGGTGAGCGAGGTTGCGCCGGATGCAGATCGAGCCACTCGCCGACGGTAGAACGAATACGGCGGCCACGATGATGGGCGGGATCGAGACGCCCAGGCAGATCGTCGATCAGCCAGAACTCCTCCGGCTGGCAGCGCTCCTGCCATTGCAGCAGGCGTTTGCCCGTCAGGCTGCTGCCAAACTGCACCACCAACTGCGCACTAGCCAACAGATCGCGAGCCTGTGGATTCGCCAACCATAAGTCGGCACAGGGGAGCGGTTGTCCCGTTTGCGAAAGGGCATCGCCGATCAGCGGCCAACCGAGCATGCCCGCCCATTCAGCCAGTTGCACGCCCTCTTCCGCTCCCATCCTGCCAGCGATAATCACGCCGCGCTTCTGCCGCCAGAAAAACCAGTCCGGCTGCTTAATAACCTGATGGTGATCCATTTCACGCAGCCAAGGGTGCGTATCCTGCCACCAGTCCCCTAACTCTGCCGACCACTGCTCATACAGCTGTTCATCTCCACCATATAACGGCTCGGCAAACGGGCAGTTGATATGCAGGGCACCCTGCCGTAGGCGCGCCATCGCGCTATCCAGGGTAGACACCAGCCAGCGAGCCGGAATATCCGGGCTTGGGCGTGGCAAATCGATGTTCAAGGTGGGGTGGCTCGAGTAGAGGCCGTTTTGACGGATCGCCTGATTGGCACCGCAGTTAATCAACTCCGGCGGACGATCGGCGGTGAGAAACACCAACCGCTCCCCGGTTAGCCCGGCTTCGATCAGGGCAGGATAAAGATTTGCTGCCGCGGTACCCGAGGTGACGATCACCGCCACCGGCTCACGCGTGGCCTTTGCCAGGCCGAGCGCTAAATGGCCCAGGCCCCGCTCATCGAAATGAGTATGACAGACAAAAGCGCGGTTCGCGGCAGCGGCCAACGTAAGAGGCGTGGAGCGCGATCCCGGAGCGATACAGACATGCCGCACTCCATGGCGGACCAGCGTTTCCAGCAACAACGCCGCCCACCGGCGATTAAAAACACTTGTCGACATATTTCGCTCATCAGTAGTAAACAGAGGTTACGCGCCGAAGCCTACCCAAACGAGGTAGCGAACCGGAGATCATAACTCTGAATTATATAAGTAATTATCTTTACGGCTTTTGCGCCAGCGCAAAAACGCCGTATTTCCCTGTGGCAGGTGGCCTGCAATAAATCAATTTCGCCCCACCTATGCCAAATAGCGCCCCGAAAGAGAACAAAAAAGAAACATATAAAACACAACAAGTTTACACACGAAGATCGGCCTGCTCAATGCGCCTGCCCAGAATGTTCTGACTGCAACAGAGTGCGTAAGCCCGCCGCCTTGTTTTCGATCTCTTGCCACTCCTGTGCCGGATCGGAACCGGCCACAATCCCCGCCCCAGCATACAGCTCAACCCGAGCATCCTCGATCTGGCAGGAACGTAGCGCAACGCAGAACTCAGCCCGTGCCGCAGAAAGATAACCCGCAGAGCCGGCATACCAACCGCGAGAAAAAGGCTCATGCTGGCGGATAAACTCACGCGAGGCCTGGCGCGGCAGCCCAGCCACCGCAGCCGTCGGTTGCAGCCGTTGCAGGCAATCGGCATCATCACCCTGGTTCAGTTGCCCTTCAATACGCCGCCGCAGATGCTGTACCTTGCGCAACCGCACCACTTCTGGTGGCAACACATCGACCGCTCTGGCACCGCCTTGCAAACGCTGGCAGATATCATCGACCACCAGCAGGTTTTCCTGTTGGTTCTTGCTGTCTTGCAGCAACCACTGGGCGAGTGCCTGGGCTTGCGGCTCATCAGGATGGTTGGCAACCGTCCCCGCCAACGCTTCGGTCAGCAAATGTTTTCCCTCACGCAGGTACAATCTTTCCGGGCTGGAGCCAAGAAATGCGGAATGTGCATCAAAGCGCAGCATAAAGTGGTAGCATTGGTGATTCACCCTGCGGCTGGCGGCCATCATCGCAGGGGCAAACAATGGACTCTCCAGCGTCAACACCGAGCTGCGCGCCAAGACCACCTTATCCATCTGCTGCCGATTTATCGCCTTCAGCGCATCGCGCAGTATGATTTCCCACCCGGAACGTTCCGGCTGATGCTGCACCGACAGCACTTTCACCTGTAAATTCTCGATCGGTTTGATTACCAGCAGATTTTCAAGCCAGGCAAGCGCCGCTTGGGCGTCATCACTCAATGCCTCTTCAGAAAACAGGTTTAGCGTCAGTTCACACTTACCTTGGCGGTTGAGAATTTCCAGGCGCGGCAAAAACAGCTGGGCGTCACCGTCAAAGGCAGTCAGCCCCCATAAACGGGCTGCTGGATAGGCATTCACGAATGCCTGCGCCATTGAAGGCTGTGAAAACTGCCGCAAAGCGCCGCACACCGCCGCCTCCTGACGCCCTTCGCGATGACGCCAGTAAAATTGAGGGAACAGCACCTGCGCCGCCAGCCACTCCAGCAGCAAATCGCTCAGATGGCCGGGAACCACCAGCGTTAGCTGCCGAAATCCGGCTTCACGGGGAAAATCGTGCCCAAGCTGCTGACGTAGCCGCCGCAGCAATCCCGAAAGTTGTTCCACTACCACCTCATTAACCAAACGCTATGTGGGGAATTATACGGTAAATCAACCCTTACGGGCGGAAAAATAGCGTCAATTAACCCATATCTTCCGTCGCTAATTATTTATTAAAACTGAAGTTTAAGATTAAAAAACAACCACACGCGCGCGGCGGAACTATACTTAGAAGTCATGTTCCTGCCGCAGTGAAATCTTGTCATATCAAATCAATAGTTAAATCAAGATGTTCACAGCCTCCCAACGGTATTAACCCGCTGTCCTTTGGGTCAGATGTAAGGAGCTTTTTGCGTGAAAGAAATACTTATCAATTGGTTAAAGAAGCAGCGCCGCCGTCCCAAAGTAGCCCGGTTGCCCTTACGGCATAATCGGGCTACTGCCGAAACCCCTCCCGCCAGTAACATCAAGGCAGAGCTGTTTTCGGTCGATCAAATGGAACGCTACGGCCAGCGCCTGGCACGCTCCCATAAGCTGGCAACCCATAAAACGCCCTACTATTTGCTAAAACGCCTCGATAACAACGAGCAGGTATTAACGGATAGTTGCCGCAGGTTGAGCAACGATAAGAAAAACACCATGACTCCGGCGGGCGACTGGCTGCTGGATAACTTTTATCTTATCGAGGAGCAGATCCGCGTCGTTCGGCACCACCTGCCGAAAACCTTCGGCCGTGGGCTGCCACAGTTAACCGCCCCGCACAATTGCCCACGCATTTTCGATATCGCTACCGAAGCCATTGCTCACGGCGACGGACGATGGGATGCCGAGAGCCTGACGCGCTATATTGCCGCTTACCAAAAAGAGGCTAATCTGACCCTGGGCGAGCTTTGGGCGCTGCCGGGCATGTTGAGGCTGGCACTCATTGAAAACCTGCGCCGCGTGGCGGTAGAAGTGGCCCAGGCACAGGAAGAACGCAGCCTGGCCGATAGTTGGGTGACCAAAATGCTGGAGTCGGCGGAAAACGATCCGGCCAACCTGATCATTGTGATTGCCGATATGGCCCGCTCCAACCCGCCCCGCACCAGCGCCTTCGTGGCGGAACTGGTGCGTCGTCTGCAAGGGCACGGCACCATGCTGGCACTACCGCTGACCTGGGTTGAGCAACGCCTGGCCGAAGTCAGCCTGACCTCCGATGAGCTTATCCATCGTTTCAACCAACAACTGGCCGTGAGCCAACTTTCCGTCAGCAACAGTATCGCTGGCCTGCGGCAACTGAGTGAAATGGATTGGGCGGAATTTGTTGAGACCATGAGCAAGGTCGATCAGACGCTGCGCGAAGACCCTACCGGGGTTTATCCACTAATGCATTTCGATACCCGAGACAACTATCGTCATGTGATCGAGAGGCTGGCTCGCCACTGTTCTCACAACGAGGTTGAGGTCGCACAACACGCTCTGAATATGGCACGGATCGCCGCCGAAGATCCCCGCAACGATCCACGTACTTATCACATCGGTTATTACCTGATTGACCATGGCCGCGCGCAGTTAGAGCAACAGCTCGACGTTCGGCTTAGCCGTATTACGCGCATCCGTCAGGCGCTCAGCCAATCCCCACTGCTTTCCTGGCTGGGCAGCATCAGCCTACTCACGACGGCCTGCTGGGCCTTGCTGTTACGCCATGCCCACCAAACCGGGCTTACCTGGGGACTGTTGATCTTGCTGTTCCCCTTGGGGATGGTGCTCGCTCAGTTCGTCATTAGTCTGCTCAGTGAGATCACCACCCGCAGCCGTTCTCCGCAGCCGCTGCCAAGGTTGGACTTTTCCTGTGGTATCCCGGCCGAGTTCCGCACGCTGGTTGCCATTCCCACACTGATAAGCAGCAAGCCCGGCATTGACCAGTTGATCAACACGCTGGAAGTTTGTTATCTGGGCAATGCCATCAAGCACCTGCATTTTGCCCTGCTCACTGACTTTAATGACTCACCTCGGCAACAACACCCCGACGATGTCGAACTGCTGGCCTATGCCAGCCAAAAGATGAACGAGCTCAATGCGCAATATGCCTGCGAAGGGCCAAGCCACTTTTTCCTGTTCCATCGCGATCGTCAGTGGAATGAAAAACAACAGAGCTGGATGGGGTTGGAGCGTAAACGTGGCAAGTTGAACGCGCTGAACGATTGGCTGCGTAACCGTGGCAATGCGTTTACCACTCAGGTTGGCCAAGGGCTGGAGGTGCTGAAAAACGTCAAATACGTGATCACCCTGGACAGCGATACCGTGCTACCGCGTGAAACCGCACACCGGCTGATCGCCGCCATGGCCCATCCCCTGAATCAACCCCAGTATGATGCCAAACTGCAGCGGGTGGTGGAGGGTTATGCCATCCTGCAACCCCGCATGGCCGAAGAGATCCCCGCTTATGGCCAGAGCCGTTATGCTGCCCTTTGCAGCAGTACGCCCGGCAACGATCCTTATACCCAGATGGCTTCAGATATCTATCAGGATCTGTTCGGCGAAGGCTCATTTATCGGCAAAGGGATTTATGATGTTGACGTCTTCTCCCACAGCCTGAAGGGCACCTGCCCGGAAAACCTGGTGTTAAGCCACGATCTGCTGGAAGGTTGCTATGCCCGTTCCGGTTTATTGAGCGACGTCTTGCTCTATGAACAGTATCCAAGCAACTATCTGGTCGATGTTGCCCGCCGTACCCGCTGGATCCGCGGCGATTGGCAGCTATTGAACTGGCTGTTGCCCCGGGTCACCACCGAAGACGGTTCGCGAGCCGCTAACCCATTAAGCCCCCTGTCGCGCTGGAAATTGTTCGATAACCTACGCCGCAGCCTGGTAGCGCCCTGCTTCCTGTTGCTGCTGTTCTTTGGCTTAACCTGGCTACCGGATACCCCATACTGGTTGGCCGTATTCGCCATTATTCTGCTGCTGCCCACGCTGCTGGCGCTGTTGCAGGATGTGGTGCGCAAGCCCCCGCGTCGGCCTGTTATTCAGCACTTGCAGCTGGCACTGAAGGGCTCACTGCATCGGTTGTGTCAGATTGGCCTGCGTCTGGCCGAGCTACCTCATGAAGCCTGGTACAGCCTGAAAGCCATTGGCATCACCCTGTGGCGTTTGCTGATCAGCAAACGTCATCTGCAAGAGTGGACCAGCTTCGACCAATCCAAACACCACCTGACCGTCACGCTGGCGAATTTTTATCGCAACCTGTGGATCACCCCGTGCGCTGGCGTCCTGTTGTTGCTGATAGCCGCCTTTTCCAATCCGATAGCGCTATTAGCTGCTATCCCGTTAGCCGCCTTGTGGATCCTGTCGCCGTACCTGCTTTATTCACTCAGCCTGGAACCACAGCGCAGCAAAACGGCCATCGACGATCGCCAGCGCCGTTTCCTGCGCCAGAGCAGTCGCGAAACCTGGGAGTTTTTCGCCACCTTTGTCAACCAGCAGGAAAACTGGCTGCCGCCGGATAACTACCAGGAAATTCCAGAGCCGGTAGTGGCGCACCGCACGTCACCCACCAATATCGGGTTGGCGCTGTTGGCCGATCTTACCGCCTATGACTTCGGCTATATCACCCTCAGTGCAGCCTTGCAGCGTATTACCCTGACGTTGAATACGCTCGATCGCATGAAGCATTATCGCGGTCACCTGTACAACTGGTACGACACGCGTACCCTGGAGCCTCTGAATCCACGTTATGTTTCCAGCGTGGACAGCGGTAATTTCGCAGGCCACCTGTTGACCCTGAGCTCAGGCCTGCCAGCGTTGGCTATGCAGCCAGTTATTGAGCCAGCCCGCATTCTGGCCGGAGTGGAAGACACGTTGCTGATACTGGAGCAGCACTGGGGTAACGCCGCACCGAAAGGATTAACCAAACTGCGCAAACACTGGGAACAGGCGCAGAACGCCCATCCGGCGGCACTACAGGCTGAACTCAATGAAATGCGTAACCACTGTAATGGGTTGCAGGAACCCGCTCTGCAACAGGGTGACGAGGTCAAACGCTGGGCCGGCAACCTACACCAGCAGCTCAACGAGCTGTGCGCCGAATGGGCATTATGGTTTAGCTGGCTGAGTGACAGCATGCCAGAGCTGGAACAAATCCCTAGCTTGCATTGGCTGGCCAACCCACCTGAACGGCTGACGCTGTCGACTGAACAGCAAACGCAGTTGGATGCCGTGCAGCAGTTGGCAGCGGAGCGCCTCGAACAGTTGGCGCAATTGGCACGGCGCCTGACCGCAATGGCGCAAATGGACTTCAGCTTCCTGTATGACGAAGCCACCCATTTGCTGACCGTCGGTTTCAACTGCGATCAAAACCGTGCCGACAGTGGTAAATACGATCTGCTGGCCTCGGAAATCCGCCTGACCAACTATGTGGCGATTGCCACCAACCAAATTCCGCAGCGTAGCTGGTTTGCGTTAGGCCGGCTGTTTACGGTGATCGACAAGGAGCCAGCGCTGATGTCCTGGAGCGGCTCAATGTTTGAATACCTGATGCCGCAACTGGTGATGCCTGCCTATCCCGATACGCTGCTGGTGCAAATGTGCCGCTCTGCAGTCGAGCGGCAAATTGCCTGGGGCAAGGAGCGCGGTGTACCGTGGGGGATTTCCGAGTCCGGCTACTTCGGCTTTGACGCTTTGCAAAACTACCAGTATCACGCCTTTGGCGTGCCGGGATTAGGGCTGCGGCGTGGGTTGAGTGACGACATGGTGATCGCCCCATACGCTACCATGATGGCGCTGATTGTCGACCCGGACAGTGCCTGTAGCAACCTGGTGGAACTGGAAAAAAACGGTGCCAAAGGCCGTTATGGCTTCTATGAAGCGCTGGACTACACCACTTCGCGCCTCAGCCGGGGGCAGTTGTATGTGATTGTTCGTTCCTATATGGCCCACCACCAAGGCATGAGTTTCCTGGCGTTGTCACACCTGCTGTTGGATGCGCCGATGGTGAAACGCTTCGCAAGTTACCCCGCCTTCCAGTCGACCCGTTTGCTGTTGCAGGAACGGGTGCCTGATGCGGTTGAGCTGTACAGCACCCGCCGCCACTTCGAAACCCATGAAGGCGCGATTAAACCGGCCAGCTTCGCTGCACGTGAGTTCACCCGTGTGGATACACCGATCCCGGAAGTCCAGTTGCTGTCGAATGCCAACTACCACCTGATGATCACCCAAACCGGCGGCAGCTACAGCCGCTGGCAGAATCTGGCGTTGACCCGCTGGCGTGAGGATGCCACCTGCGATAACTGGGGCGCATTCTGCTATCTGCGCGATCCGCAAACCGGCGAGGTGTGGAGCAATACCTGGCACCCCACCGGCGAAACTGAGAAAGGCGGCTATCGCGCGGTCTTCAACGATGCCGGGGCGGAATTCCAACGCAAGCAAGGGCTGCTGTCGGTGAAAACCCAGGTGGTGATCTCCCCTGAGGACGACATCGAACTACGGCGCTTAACCTTGGTGAATCGGGGAAAACAGTCGCGGACCATTGAGATCACCAGCTATGCCGAAGTGGTGCTGGCCCCAGCCAGCAACGATTTAGCCCACCCTGCGTTCAGCAATCTGTTTGTACAAACCGAGCTGTTGCAGGAACAGGATGCCATTCTGTGCCATCGCCGTCCGCGTGAGCCGAAAGAAAAATCGCCGTGGTTGCTGCATATGATGTCGGTCCAGGGTGCCAGCAGCAAAACGTCCTTTGAAACCGACCGGGCCAAGTTTATCGGCCGTGGCCGCACGGCTGCCAACCCGCAGGCGCTATATCAGAATGAACCCCTGACCAATAGCGCCGGACCGGTGATCGATCCGATCATCGCCATCCGTCAGCGGATCCGGCTGGAACCCAACGTGCCGCTGACGCTGGATATCTTCTACGGCGTGTGTGAAGACCGCGCCACCAGCCTGGCGATGTTGGAGAAGTACCGCGACCGCCATATGGCCGATCGTATTTTCGAACTCGCCTGGTCGCACAGCCAGGTGGTATTGCGCCAGTTGAACGCTAACGAAGAAGACGCCAATCTGTTTAACCGCCTGGCCAGCGCGGTGGTGTTCCCGGTGCAGGAGATGCGTGCCGCCAGCAATGAAATCATCAATAACCGCCGCGGGCAGTCCGGCCTGTGGGGCTATTCGATTTCCGGCGATCTGCCAATCGTGCTGCTGTCCGTCACCGACAGTGAGAATATCGGGCTGGTGCAACAGCTCATTCAGGCACACAACTACTGGCGCCTCAAAGGATTGCTGGTCGACCTGGTGATCCTCAATGAGGATTCCGGCGGTTACCGGCAAGATCTGCAAAATCAGATCATGGGGTTGATCGCCGCCGGGATGGAGTCTTCCCTGACGGACAAACCCGGAGGGATCTTCGTTCGCTCCAGTGAACATATGTCACAGGAGGATCACACCTTGCTGCTGAGCGTGGCGCGGATCTATCTGGATGACCGCCGTGGTGGCCTGACGGAACAGCTCAACCAACGGTTGCAGTTGCCACAAACGCTACAACAGCCATTGGGGCCGCCCACCGCCTCCTCCAAACTGGCTACCATGGCCAATTTGCCGCGTAATCTGCATTCGCCACAGTTGCCAATCATCGACAAACTCCAGTTCTACAACGGGTTTGGCGGATTCTCGGAGGATGGCAGCGAATATGTGATCGCCATGAACGAAAGCAAGGTGACGCCGGCTCCGTGGTCAAACGTTATCGCCAACCCGATGTTCGGTTCGGTGATCTCTGAAAGCGGCCAAGCCTACACCTGGTATGAGAATGCACATGAATACCGCTTGACGCCTTGGGATAACGATCCGGTCAGCGATCGCAGCGGCGAGGCTTTCTATCTGCGCGATGAAGAGAGTGGTCACGTCTGGTCACCAACGCCGCTGCCCGCCCGTGGGCGCGGTCATTACCTGACGCGCCACGGCTTTGGTTACAGCGTGTTTGAACACCGGGAAGGCGGTATCGATAGCCAATTGACGATGCTGGTTGCCAAAGACGCCCCGGTGAAACTGTTCCTGCTGACGCTCACCAACACTTCTGGCCGTACGCGTAAGCTTTCGACTACCGGCTATGCCGAACTGATCCTCGGTGATTTACGCCAGAAATCGGCGATGCACGTGGTCACCCGCGTAGCCACACCGCCTGGCGGCTGTGGCATCTTCGCCACCAACCATTACACCAGCAGCGGATCGCCACGTACCGCGTTCTTCGGCGTCACTGGTGTCCATTGCTCGGTCACCGGCGATCGGCGGGAGTTCATTGGCCGAAACGGTTCGTTGGCCGCTCCAGCCGTACTTAAGCTGCGGCGGTTATCCGGCAAGACCGGTGCCGGGTTGGATCCCTGCGGCGCGGTGCAATCGGCCATCAGCATGATCGATGGCGATCAGCGCAGCTTTGTGTTTGCGCTTGGTCTGGGACAAGATGCCGACGAAGCCGAATCCCTGCTGCGCCAGTATCTCAACGAGGAGGCATTGCAACACGAATTGCAGCAGGTCGATGCTCATTGGGACAAGATCCTCAACAAGGTGCAGATCGGGACGCCTCATCCAGCGGTTAACCTGCTGGCTAACGGCTGGTTGCTGTATCAAACCCTATCCTGCCGCATTCACGCACGCAGCGGTTATTACCAGTCCGGCGGCGCATTTGGCTTCCGCGATCAGCTCCAGGATACCTTGGCCCTGACGCATGCCTTGCCTGAGCGGATGCGTGAGCAGATCCTGCTGTGTGCTTCGCGCCAGTTTGTTGAGGGCGACGTTCAGCACTGGTGGCATCCACCGCAGGGCAACGGGGTGCGTACCCGCTGCTCCGATGATTACCTGTGGTTGCCATTGGCGATATGCCACTACCTAGACGCGACCGATGATTCATCGATTCTCGAAGAACAGGTGGGTTATCTGGAGGCCCGTATACTGGCACCGGGTGAGGAGTCTTCCTATGAACAGCCTGGTATCAGCCCGGAACAGGAAAGCCTTTATCTGCACGGGGCCAGAGCGCTGAAGCATGGCCTGACCTTTGGCGAGCATGGCTTGCCGCTAATGGGTGCCGGTGACTGGAACGACGGCATGAACATGGTGGGGTTGGAAGGCCGGGGTGAGAGCGTTTGGCTGGGCTTCTTCCTGTTCTATATTCTGCAACGTTACGGCAAACTGGCCACCCACCGCGGCGATCTGGAGCTGGCAGAACTGTGCCGCGAGGAAGCAGAAAAACTGCGTGCCAACCTGCACAACAACGCCTGGGATGGCGAATGGTATCGCCGTGGTTACTTCGATAGCGGAGAACCGCTGGGTTCACACCAAGCGGCAGAATGCCGCATTGATGCCATAGCCCAGAGTTGGTCGATCCTTTCTGGCGCGGGTGACAAAGATCGCAGCGCACAGGCAATGCAATCTCTGGATAAGCACCTGGTAGACGACCAGGCCGGCATCATCAAACTGCTGACCCCACCCTTTGACGGCAACGGCCCGAATCCTGGCTACATCCGGGGTTACCTGCCCGGTGTGCGGGAAAACGGCGGTCAATACACTCACGGGGCGGTATGGGCGGTGATGGCGTTCGCCGAGATGGGCAATATCGAGCGCGCCTGGGAACTGATGGCGCTGATTAACCCCATCAACCACAGCCTGGACAGCACCGCGGCGGAGCGCTACAAGGTCGAACCTTATGTCGCCACGGCAGATATTTACGCGGTAGCCCCACACGTTGGGCGCGGAGGATGGAGCTGGTATACCGGCTCGGCGGGCTGGATGTATCGGTTAATCGTCGAGTCGTTGCTGGGGCTAAAACGCCACGGCAATACGCTTTCCATCCACACCCGCTTACCGGCAGATTGGCCACCGGTCACCCTAACCTACCGTGAAGGGGAGAGCGAATATCACTTCACCCTACGCCAGGGGGAAGGAGAAACTCAGGTGTTCATTGATGGTGTGTTGCAGCAGGAAGCGGTGATTACCTTGGCTGATGAGGCTAAAACCTACCAGGTGGAGGTAATTCTGGGAAAGCAATAAGGGACGCAGTAGCTAAATAGCTGTGTTTAATACCGCTACACCCGAAGCTTGAGACAGGAGGGAGTCATTGCAGGTTAGCCGACCGTTGAGCGCATGGATGCGCGATTGCGAGCCCCCAGGGACGGGTTTACGGCGTGTCGGCGATCTGCATGACTCCTTCCTGTGACACTATTCGGCAGCTATCACGCTCATTGGTGTTACTTACGGGCCAGCAATAGCCCAAGCACCAAACCTACCGTGGCACCAATGCCTACGCTGTGCCAAGGCTTGTCACGGACATAGTCATCGGCGCGACATGCCACCTCTTTCGCCCGCACGTAATAACATTCTGAGCTATTTGCCAGACGCGACTTGATGTCTTTTAGCGCCCGCTCGGCATGGGCTTTGATATCCGTATAAGCCTGATCGGCTCGATCGCCAGAGTAATCCAACACTTCTTGCAGCGTGTCACTCAGCATTCTCAGATCGTCATCCAGCGTCGTTTGGTTCTCGTTTCGATTTATCGCCATCTTTAAGCTCTCCGTTATTAACAAATTCAACGTTGCTTAACCATCAACAACCCTTGGTCGTAGTCCCATGGTAGGACACGACCTGGATACACGCCATCAGAATGTTGATTAAAAAAGAGGCAAGGCAAGATACTGACGCCCTTTCAGGCGTCGGTGGAGGCTTGTTCAGCCAGCGCTACAGAGGGGGATTTACGGCGTGCGGCCAGCCACAAGCCACTGTTTTTCATGGCGTAGCCAAACAATAGCCCAACCAGCAGTGAGGCCGTGATCAATGGCCAGTTGCCGTCACCGGCGAAGGTGGCGCAGGCACCGATAAAAGTCCCGGGAACAAAACCAAGCCATTGTTGTTTGGCCTGAATGCACATCAGGAAAGCGACAACGCCGGTCAGCAGGTAACCCAGAATGCTCCAGGCGGGTTCCAACGCGCTGCCGTGAATAATGACCATCGCCCAGAACACGCCGCTCAAACAGGTCAGTGTGCTGATCGCCAGGCCTTTGAGGCCACCTTGCGGGCAGGCAAAATAGGCCGTGCAGCCAAGAAAGCCCGCCCAACTGATTAGCCCAAGGCTGATGGCAACCCAGCCCCATACGCCGGAGAGAATACCGGTAGTTACCGCAATGGCAAAAATGACGTTCATAATCCTGATCCGCTAAAAATAATCCACCTAGTTTACGCGAAACCAGACCGCCACATGTGATAAAAATCACATTAACAATGCAATTTGATAGATTGAAATCACAATAATGAGACTTTAATCACAAAAATAGCGCGTTTTTTCATCATGAAATACTGAGTACCGGTAGCCACGTTGTTGAGTTAAGACGGTGATACCGAACTACCACCGGCCAGCAACGTTAAAAAAACAACCAGGATCAGCGCGGGAAGCCCACTCGCGTAACCCATATCCCCAAACCAACACACACCATGGCGCTGATCAGGAATAGCAGGTTGACCGCCAGTTGCAGACTGGCATGGTCGATGATGCTGCCAAGCAAAATGGGCACCCAGTTGGCAACATAAGCAATCACATAAAACAGTGAGATCAAGCGTGCATGGCTGGCTTGGGGTGAAATCAGGTTAACCAGCGTCGCACTGCCGACAAAGATGGCTCCGTAAGCATAACCGGCAATGACCATCCCCGCAGCGGCCAGCCCCAGTGAATGGATCTGAATGGCTTCGGCAAATACCACCACCGCCAACGCCTGTGCCAGGCAGCCAAACATCAGCGAATGGCGCGCATTAATTTGACGGCTCAGGATCTGGCTGGCCCCGGCAATCAGCAGGTAGACCGCAATCACATAGCCGAAACTGCTGCGGTTTTGCATACCCAACAGCGTTTCCGCCACGTTGGGGCCGATCGCCAGGATACTGGCAGCCAGCGCCCAACAGACAAACAGCGCGCCGGCACACACGAAAAACCGGCTCCCGGTCGCGCGCAGGCCCGCGGCTAAGGTATTTTCCCCTGCCCCAGTCCCCTCAGCCAAACTGACGCTAGTTTTGACCATCACGCGCGCAGGCCAGCTCAGCATAATCCCCAAAGCGGCAATCGTTGCCACCGCCATGATGATCACAAACGGCATCGAGGTGGTATGAAAACCGGTCTGCAACGCTATACCACTAAAAATCGGCCCCAATGCCAACCCGGCAGTAAAGGACAGAGTAGCAATTAGCGCCGCCTGCTTGCCACCGTCCGCAGGGCCAAAACGAACCAACGCAATATTTGCCGCACCAGTCAACGCCCCCGTACCTACCCCGGCCAGCAAGCGGGCCATCAGCATCAGGGAAAATGAATCGGCCAGGGCAAAAAGCAATGCCCCCAGCAACACCACCAGCAGCGCCGGGACGATCATGCTGCGTAAATCTTTCACCTTGCCAGCCAGGTTGCCCACGGCGAACAGGGAAATCAGTACGCCCGCGGCATAAGCCCCGTAGATCAGAGTCAGGCTGACCGAGGTCAGTGCCAGCTGCTGTTGGTACAAGGGATAAAGCGGCGTTGGCGCACTGCTGTTGAGCAGTGCCGACATCAATGCCAGAGCCAGAAACAGCACAATGGCACCAGGCGAGGAGGTCGTATTGGCTCGCGCGGTTTTATCAACGGCTACACCGTCGGACATGATTTTCTCCCTAAATACGCAGGCAAATCACCTCACCCGCAAAATATCAGGCGCTCATCATAGCGTTCAGAGCAGACCGCCAAAACCACCAACAATGCAGCACTATGATGCATTGTTGCAGGTGGCCAGAGCGGCAAAATCACACCGAAGCCGTTGCTACCTTTTTCGCGGGTGCACGGCGCAAAATGGCCAACGCTCCAGAAAGGATGATCAGCACCATACCCGCTGCGGCGATAAACGACAGGGTCTGGGCAAAAATCAGGTAGCCGAGCAGCGTGGAGAAAATGATCGTGCTGTAGGAAAGAATGCCGACGGTGACCGCATTGCCACCGCCATAGGCGCGGGTCATGGTGATCTGCCCCAGGCTGCCGAATACGCCGATAGCGCAGACGTACAGCAGGCTGGTCGCATCCAACGTCGCGAATCCGACAATCGAACTCATCACCACGCCGAACAAGGTTCCGACCAGCGAGAAGTAAAACACTACACGCAGTTCAGGCTCCCCGGTACGCACCAGTTTGCCGACGTTGAAATAGGCCAGCGCCGTCAGCATTCCAGACAGCAGGCCAATCAAGGTGGCGGTATATTCCCCGTTCGGTACATCTGGACGCAACAGGATCAGGATGCCCACAAAGCCCAGCAGCACCGAGAACAGCAACCTGCCGGTCAGTTGGCCTCTGGCCGTGACGAAGGTGATCACCGATTGGAAAATCGGATTGGTATAGCCCAGCGTGGTTGCGGTGGCAATAGGCAGATGGATCAGCGCATAGAAGCCGCAATACATGGCCGCATTGCCAATTGCGGCGCGCTTCATGTGCAAGCCAAGATGGCGGGTACGAAAACCGATATTTTTGATTTTTATCAGCACCGCCACGATGGCCACGTTGATCAATGAACGGTAAAAAATAATATCGAAGAAACCGACCTTGGCCGAAGCCAGTTTGATGCAGGCCCCCATCAGCGCGAAGAACACGCTGGCAGCGACCATCCATAAAGCAACCATGATTTCCCCAGAATGCGGCCCAGCCGGGCTGCAAATAATCTCTTGCTCGGCGGTTTTCACCGTCGGAAATGTGTTAGCGGCACCAACCAAGAATACCAGCATTTTTGCGCAAAATGGATTGCCTGCTACAAATAAGCTTGCTCCACAACCTCACGCAGATGCATTTACTTACCGCTTCCCAGATAATAACAATCTCTGCCGCCGCTGGCGGCCAAAATAGATCGGATGCCACCATGGACACTGCACGATGAATTGGGATGATGCACGCTTCTTCCTGGCGGTGGCACGCTGCGGTACGTTACGCAAAGCCGCCCATGAACTTCACGTCGATCAAGCCACCGTTGGGCGACGGATCACCGCTTTTGAACAGGCGTTGGGTTCAAAGCTGTTTATTCGCACGCCAAAATCCTTCTCGCTCAGCCCGCTGGGTGAAGCCATGCTGGCAGAAGTGCTGGCGATGGAAAATTCGGTTCAGGCTATTAGCCGTAAAGCCAGCAGCGGCGATCAAAGTCTGGCGGGCGAAGTGCGCATTGCCACCACCGATACCTTGGCCGAGGCCTTTGTGATCCCGGCGCTGAAACGGCTGCGCGAGAAATACCCGCATATCACCGTCACGCTACTGACGGCACTCAATATCTCCGACATCTCCTATCGCGGAGCCGATCTGGCTATCCGTGGTGCTCGCCCTGAATCTGATGAACTGGTCATCAAACGTCTGGCAACCATTGAGATGGGATTATATGCCACGCAGGACTACCTGGATCAACACGGAACGCCGAGTAAAGGCGACCATCTACGCGGCCACGATTTGCTGATGTTCCCGCGCGAACTGGTGCCGCGCCACTGGGACAACTTCGGCGGAGAGGCGTTGAATGAGCCAAACGTGGTGCTGCAATGCAACTCACAGCTGTTACTGCGTTCGGCAACGCGCAACGGGTTGGGCATCGGCCTGCTCTCTTGCTTCCTGGCCGATAGCGATCCCGATCTGGTGCGTATCCTCCCGGAGAATCAGGACTGGGTCGATATCTGGCTGGTGTTACATCCGGATCTGCAACACACGGCAAGAATACGTGCGGTAGTTCAAGAGCTGGAAATCTCGTTTAACAACTGCTCGCTCTAACCCACAAATAAACAAGGGCCGCCATTTGGCGACCCTTGTTGTCTAGCTCGAGTTCAATCAGAACATCGGCTGTGCCATCTGCACCAGCGTGATCAGCGGCTGCGGGTAGATACCCAGCAACAGCACCAACGCGGCAGAGATCAGCACCACCACACCACCGGCAGTCAATGCCCAGTTGTTTGGCGTATCGCGAACCAGCGTTTCCGGCGCACTGAGGAACAGGCTGACGGTCACACGCAGGTAGTAGTACAAACCGATCGCACTACCCAGCACCACGGCACCGGTCAACCACCACAGGTGAGCACTGACGCCCATCGCAATCACGAAGAACTTACCGATAAAGCCCAGCGTCATCGGGATACCGGCCAGGGATAGCATCATCACCGTCATAACCGCTGACAGGATTGGCTTGTGCCAGAACAGGCCGCGATAGGAGAACAGCGAGTCGGCGTCCGGGCCACGGTACGGGCTGGACATCAGGCTAACCACACCGAAGGCACCCAGGCTGCTGAACAGATAACCGGCCAGATAAACCCCGGCGGTTTCCAGCGACAGCTGGTGGGTTTGCACCGCAACCAGTGCCACCAGCAGATAACCCAAGTGAGCGATCGAGGAGTAACCCAGCAGTCGCTTGATGTTGGTCTGGCTGATCGCCATCAGGTTACCGAACAGGATCGAGCAGACGGCGATGATCGACAACACCATCCGCAGCGCTTCGTTGTCGGCAGCCGGTGCATACAGGAACAAACGCATCACGACGGCGAAGATCGCAATCTTGCTAGCAGTAGCCAGGAAGGTTGAAACCGGCGCTGGCGCCCCTTGATACACATCCGGCGTCCACAGCTGGAAAGGTACCAGGGAGAGTTTGAAGCCCAGACCGACGATCATCATGCCCATGCCTGCCAGGATCAGCGGCTGATGCATCATGTTCTCCTGCATGCTCTTGCCCAGGCCTGCCAGTGACAGGTCACCGGATTCGGCGTACAGCAGCGCCATGCCGAACAGCAGGAAGCTGGAGGCCGCCGCAGACAGCACCATGTACTTGATGGCCGCTTCCAGCGAACGCTTCTGGCGATAGGCATACCCTATCAGACCAAACAGCGGCAGCGAGATCAGCTCAATACCCAGGAACAGTGAAGCCAGGTGGTTGGCGCTCGCCAGCAGAATGCCACCCATGGTAGCAATCAGCACCAGCAGGTAGAACTCTTCGCGGTTATCCGGGTAACCCACCAGCCATGGATAGGCGAAGGTACAGGTTGCCAGACTAGCCAGCACCACCAGCCCGGTATAGAACATCGAGTAACCGTCAACCCGCACCAGCGGGGTGACGTCCATTGGGCCTACCTGGCCAACAAAGTAGAGTGAAAGCAGCGCCAGGTTAAGACCGATCACTGTCAGGGTGGCGTTGATAAAGTGGTCGCGTCGCCACGCAATGCACAGCATCACAACCACCACCGTCAATCCGACGATCAACAGCGGTAACAGTGCGATCAGTTGTTGAGGAGTTATTGTCATGGCGAATTACGGCCTTGTTGTTGAAATTGCTGAAACTGACGGACCAAACCAGTGTTGCACGTTGCTCATCGCCGCACTTGAGGTATCGAGGATTGGCTGAGGATAGACACCCAGCAACACCAGCAGTACCACCAACAGCAGAATGATAAACAGTTCACGTGCGGTCATGCCCGGCAACGGTTGATCAGATTTCGGGGTGCCGTAGTAGGCACGCTGCATCATGATCAACGAGTAAACCGAAGCAAACACCAGACCGAAGGTAGAAATCACGGTGATCACTGGTACAACCTGGAAGCTGCCGAACAGGATCATGAATTCACCGACGAAGTTACCGGTACCCGGCATCCCCAGGGTAGCCACTGCGAAGAACAGTGACAGCGCAGGAAGGTACTTGATACGTCCCCACAGGCCGCCCATCTGACGCATATCGCGAGTGTGCAGACGTTCGTACAGCTGGCCACAGATGATGAACATACCAGCGGCAGACAAGCCGTGAGCGATCATCTGGATCACCGCACCCTGGTAAGCCAGCTGGCTACCGGTGTAGATGGCGATCAGCACAAAGCCCATATGGGAAACGGAGGTGTAGGCAATCAGACGTTTGATATCGGTCTGTGCGAACGCCATCCAGGCACCGTAGAAGATACCAATCACACCCAGCCACATGGCGATAGGGGCAAACTCGGCGGACGCGTTCGGGAACAGCGGCAGGCTGAAACGCAGCAGGCCGTAGGCCGCCGTCTTCAGCAAGATCCCCGCCAGGTCGACAGAACCCGCCGTTGGTGCCTGGCTATGCGCATCAGGCAACCAACCGTGTAATGGCACCACCGGCATTTTCACCGCAAACGCGATGAAGAAGCCCAGCATCAACAGGTATTCAACGTTGTGCGACATAGGGGTTTTCAGCAGATCTTCGTAGTTGAAGGTCCACACGCCGGTCGCATTGTAGTGCACGAATACCAGGCCCATGATCGCAATCAGCATCACCAGACCGCTGGCCTGGGTATAGATGAAGAACTTGGTTGCTGCGGTGATACGGGTTTTACCATCCGATGCTTTATGACCCCACAAGGCGATCAGGAAGTACATCGGCACCAGCATCATTTCCCAGAAGAAGAAGAACAGGAACAGGTCGATGGCGAGGAACACGCCGATCACGCCGCCCAGGATCCACAACAGGTTCAGGTGGAAGAAGCCCTGATACTTCTGGATTTCACGCCAGGAACAGAGGATCGCCAGCACGCCCAGGAATCCGGTCAGCACCACCATCAGCAGTGACAGGCCGTCCAGCGCCAGGTGAATGCTGATGCCAAAGCGCGGGATCCACGGCAACATAAACTCAGACTGCCACTGCGGCACGCCCTGCGGTTTTATCAACGAATAGCCCCCCTGCAACCACAGTTGCAGAGAAAGCGCCAACGTCAGCCCCATTGCGATCAACGCTATCCAGCGCGGCGCCTTAGTACCGAAACGCTCGCACTGCCAGCACAGCAGACCGCCGATAAAGGGGATAAGAATTAGCCAAGGTAATAGCATGGCGTTTTGTGTCCCTTATATGAATAATCTAAAAAACTTGTATCGGGCCCTTGTTCGACAAGGGCCGAACCCAAAATGCGTCTGTTTAAATTATTCAGTTAAACCAAAATCAACAGAGCCAGTACCAGCACTGCACCCACACCCATAGACGCGATATACCAGCGGATCTGACCGTTCTCACTCACCGTCAGGCCACGGTTCCCCCAGCGGGAGAACAGCGCAGGCAGGTTCATCAGTGAGTTCAGCGGATCGCTTTGCAGCAGTTTGGCGATACCCAGGTATGGCTTGACGAACACTTTGTCATACAGCCAGTCGAAGCCCCAGGCATGGAACCACCAGGTCGAGAAGAAACGACCCGGAGCGCTGTTCGCGATGCTGTTGACCAGGCGACGTTGGCCCAGCCACAGCGCAGCTGCCAGCAGGATCCCGACGATAGCGACCACGCCAGAGGCGATCTCCAACGTCAGAACGCTACCGTGTGTCAGTTCGGTGGTTTCCGGCAGTACACCCTGCAACGGCGGCACAATCATCGCGCCGACGAAGGTGGACAGCACCATCAGAACCAACAGTGGCAGGTGGTGAGTAATACCTTTGCCCGCATGCGCTTTGATTTTCTCTTCGCCGTGGAACACGATGAAGATCATGCGGAAGGTATACAGTGAGGTCATGAATGCACCAATCAGACCGGCTATCATCAGGTTGAAGTGGCCGTTCGCCATGGCGCCCGCCAGGATTTCATCCTTACTGAAGAAGCCAGCGGTGACGATAGGCAGAGCAGACAGCGCCGCGCCCCCCACCAGGAAGCACACATACACCAGCGGAATGCTCTTGCGCAGGCCACCCATCTTGAAGATGTTCTGCTCATGATGACAGGCCAGGATCACCGAACCGGAGGACAGGAACAGCAGCGCCTTGAAGAACGCGTGAGTCATCAGGTGGAAGATGGCCGCATCCCATGCTTGCACGCCCAGCGCCAGGAACATGTAGCCAATCTGGCTCATGGTGGAATAGGCAAGTACGCGTTTGATGTCGGTCTGCACCAGCGCGGCAAAGCCCGCCAGCAGCAGCGTAACGCCACCAATGATACCGACCAGATTCAGCACTTCCGGCGTCATCAGGAACAGGCCATGCATACGGGCAATCAGGTAGACACCTGCGGTAACCATGGTTGCCGCGTGGATCAATGCAGATACCGGGGTTGGACCCGCCATCGCATCTGCCAGCCAGGTTTGCAACGGCAGCTGAGCCGATTTACCGACTGCGCCACCCAGTAACATCAGGGTTGCCCAGGTTAACGCCGTATCGCCAACCGCCAGTTTCTGCGGTGCCAGCACCATCAGTTCACGGATGTTCAGCGTACCCAGCTCGTGGTACAGAATGAACAGCGCAATGGCCAGGAACACGTCGCCCACGCGGGTAACGATGAAGGCTTTCATTGCCGCCGCGCCGTTGGCCGGATCTTTGTAGTAGAAACCGATCAACAGGTAGCTGCACAGGCCCACGCCTTCCCAACCCAGGTACATCAGCAGCAGGTTGTCTGCCAGTACCAATACCACCATGCTGGCGATAAACAGGTTGGTGTAAGCGAAGAAGCGGGAGTAGCCCTCTTCACCACGCATGTACCAGGAAGCATACATGTGGATCAGGAAGCCAACGCCAGTGACTACCGACAGCATGGTCAGCGACAGGCCGTCCAGCACCAGGGTAACGCCGACGTTAAAGTCGCCAACGCTCATCCAGTTCCACAGGCTTTGCTCATACAGCTGCACGCCAGCGGCCTTTTGGCCCAGGAAATCAATCGCCACATACACCGTGACCAGTGCCGCCAGGCCAATCGACCCTACGCCAACGGTAGCCGCGGTGTTTTCAGACCAGCGACCACGGGAAAATGCCAACAGCAGGAACCCGATCAGCGGTAGCAGAATAGTTAAATATAATAGGTTCATCCGCGCATCTCACTGACAGTGTCAATATCCAGGGTATGCCGACGACGGTAGAGCTGTAACAGCAACGCCAGGCCGATACTGGCCTCGGCTGCCGCCAGACTGATGGCCAGGATGTACATCACCTGCCCGTCGGTTTGGCCCCAATAGCTACCCGCCACGATAAACGCCAACGCCGCAGCGTTGATCATCACTTCCAGACTGATCAGCATAAACAGCAGGTTACGGCGTAACATCAAGCCAGTCAGCCCCAGGACGAACAGGATCGCCGCCAGGATCAGCCCATGTTGAAGAGGGATCATGCTTGGTCCTCCGATTTTCTTTTCGCCATTTCGCTGCTTGCCGGGGTATTGCTGAACACTTCACCCGGTTTGTGCTCACGACCAATGTGGAAGGCAACGACCAGGCCCGCCAACAGCAGCATTGAAGCCAGCTCAACCGCCAGCACGTAAGGACCAAACAGGCTGATCCCGACCGCTTTGGCGTCCACCATCTCACCGGTGATGCCCTGATCGGACACGCTGCGGATCGCCACAATCAGCACCACCAGCAAGATCAGTGACAACAGACCAGGGCCAATCCAGACGGCAGGCTTCAGCCAGTCGCGTTCTTGCTGCTGCACCGCGTTGCCGAGGTTGAGCATCATGACCACGAACACGAACAGCACCATAATGGCACCGGCGTAGACGATGATTTCCAGAGCACCCGCAAAGTAGGCACCCAGTGAGAAAAAGACTGCCGAGATCGCCAATAAAGAGACGATCAGATACAGCAGCGCATGCACAGGATTGGTATGCGAGATGACGCGAATGGTCGCGATAATCGCAATGAACCCTGCCAGATAAAAGGCAATTTCCATGCTTGCTGGCTCCTTAAGGCAACAGACCTTTGACGTCGATCGGTTTGGCTTCGTTTTCGGCTTCGCCTTTGGCTTTGCCGTCAATCGCCATACCGGCCATCCGGTAGAAGTTATATTCCGGATATTTACCCGGCCCCGAGATCAACAGATCTTCTTTTTCGTACACCAGATCCTGGCGCTTGAACTCACCCATTTCGAAATCCGGCGTCAGCTGGATCGCGGTGGTTGGGCAAGCCTCTTCGCACAGACCGCAGAAAATGCAGCGTGAGAAGTTGATGCGGAAAAACTCCGGATACCAGCGGCCATCTTTCTGCTCTGCTTTTTGCAGGGAGATACAGCCAACCGGGCAGGCAACCGCACACAGGTTACAGGCCACGCAGCGCTCTTCACCGTCCGGATCGCGCGTCAGCACGATGCGGCCACGGTAGCGCGGCGGCAGGTAAACCGGTTCTTCCGGATACATCTGGGTTTCGCGTTTGGCGAAGGCGTGTAGGCCAATCATCCAAAGGCTGCGCACCTGGGTGCCGAAACCAACCACTAACTCTTTCAATGTCATGGTTTATTCACCCCTTATTGAGCGTTGTACAAAATGACCGCGGCGGTTGCCAGCAGGTTCAGCAGCGTCAACGGCAGGCAAATTTTCCAGCCGAATGACATCACCTGGTCATAACGCGGACGCGGCAACGAAGCACGGATCAGAATGAACATCACCATGAAGAAGGCCGTTTTCAGTGCGAACCAGATGAATGGCGGCAGGAATGGACCCTGCCAACCGCCGAAGAACAACGTCACAATCAGGGCGGACACGGTCACGATACCGATGTATTCCCCCACGAAGAACAGACCGAATTTCATACCGGAATATTCAATGTGGTAACCGTCGGCCAGTTCCTGCTCGGCTTCCGGCTGGTCAAATGGGTGGCGGTGACATACCGCCACACCGGCAATCGCAAAGGTAATGAAACCAAAGAATTGCGGAATGACGTTCCAGATGTGCGCCTGTGATTCAACAATCGCCTGCATGTTGAACGAGTCGGCTTGCGCCACCACGCCCAGTACGGACAGGCCGAGGAACACTTCGTAGCTCAGGGTTTGTGCCGAAGCACGCATCGCCCCTAACAGCGAGTATTTGTTGTTACTGGACCAACCGGCGAACAGCACGGCATACACCGCCAGGCCAGCCATCATCAGGAAGAACAGAATACCGATGTTGAGATCGGCCACCGACCAGGTCGGGCTGACCGGCACGATGGCAAAGGCCAACAGCAGCGAGGTAAACGCGATCACCGGGGCCAGCGTAAAGATCATGCGGTCGGCAAAGGTCGGAACCCAGTCTTCTTTGAAGAACATTTTGATCATGTCGGCGACCAGCTGCAGCGAGCCGCCCCAGCCGACACGGTTTGGCCCGTAACGGTTCTGGAACAGGCCCAGCAGACGGCGTTCGCCGAAGCTCATAAACGCCCCGCAGGTGACCACGACCAACAGGATCACCACCGCTTTCAACACGGCGATCAGGATGTCGATCACCTCAGGTGTCAACCAGCTCATAGTGCCGCCTCCCGCAGATTTTCAACCTTCGCACCCACCAATACCGGCGGGATCCCTGGCAAGCCGAGCGGCAAACCAACCTGGCCTTGGCTCAGGGTTTCACTCAGGCGTACCGGCAAACGCAGCGTTTGACCTGCACAGCTGAACTCGACCCAGGCACCGGCATTGACACCAAGCTGTGCGGCATCGGCAACGTTGATCATCACGTAGGCCTGAGGCATACGCTGCTGGATCACTGCGGAGCGCTGTGACATTTCGTCACTGCCAAACAGGTGGTAATACGGCGCAACACGCCAGCCTTCGGCTTTGAACGCCGTAGGGATAGCGGTGAAGTAACCGAGGTTGCCCTCCCCTGCTTCGATCAGGCGGATACCCGGATCGCCATGGCGCAGTTTGCCGCCCACTTCGGCCTGGAACTTGTTCCATGCCTGCGGTGAGTTCCAACCTGGTGCCCAGGCAAATGGGATCTGCTGACGGTCAGCCAGCGGGCTGTTGTTCCCTTCCATCGAGAAGGCGAACATGGTGTCTTTATCCTGCGGCTGACGCGGTTCATGCACGCTGATATCGGCACGCATCGCGGTGCGGCCGCTGTAGCGGTGTGGTGAACGGGCCAGTTTCTGACCGCGGATGCGGAAGGTCGCATCTGGGGCAGCTTCGACAATACCTTGCAACTGCGGCAATGCGCTCACGCAGGCGGCAATCACGTCATCGAGCTGGGTCCAGTCAACCTGGCGGCTGGTGTAGGTGGAGTGCAGCGAGTGCATCCAACGCCAGCTTTCCAACATCACGCTGTAGATATTTTTCTTGGCATCATCGTAATAAGCCGGGTCGTAGACCTGGAAGAAGCGCTGTGCGCGGCCTTCCTGGCTGACCAAGGTCCCATCGCTCTCTGCAAAACTGGCCGCAGACAGGATCAGGTTGGCTTTATCCATGATGGCGGTGCGCTGGTGATCGGCAACGATCAGGTTGCTGACCTTGGCCAATGCGGCATCCACTTTGGCTGCCGGGGCGTGACGATAGAGATCGTTCTCCATCACGATGGCGGTATCAGCAGAACCACTTTCCAGTTGCACCAGTGCCTCGTCCAGCGAGCCACCACCAATCATCGCCAGACCCATGCTGTTGGCAGCGGCGGCAACGAAGGTGATGCCAACATCGGCACCGCGACCTTTCAACGCCTTGGCAATGTTGGCCGCAGCTTCAATGATAGCTGTGCTACCCGCATTGCTGCCGGTGATGATCAAGGGTTTCTGCGCACCGGCCAGGGCCTGTACGATCACGTCAATTTTCTTGTTCAGGTCTTCGGCCAGATCGGTCACCGCCGGTGCTGACTCATCCAGCGCGTGGGCGATGGCGAAGCCTAAACGGGCTTGCTCATCCACCGGCGCACGGTAGTTCCAGGCGGCGATGTCGTCCAAACGAGTGTTATCAACGTTAGTGACGAACAGCGGGTGTTTGGCGTGCTGGCCGATGGTTTGCACCGCCGCGATCTGCCAATCGGCAACGCGGTGTGCCGCAGCCATCGCGCGGGCTTTACCTTTCACTGCCTGACGTACCGACAGCGCGATACGAGCACCGGTCTGGGTCAAGTCTTCACCCAGCACCAACACCGCGTCGTAGCTTTCGATTTCACGCAGGTTAGGCGTATAAACGCCGCTGTTTTTCAACACGTTGAGCATCAGGTTCAGGCGCTGTTGTTCAGCCTGATTGATGCCGGTATAGAAGTTCTCGGCGCCGACCAGTTCACGCAACGCAAAGTTGCTTTCCAGGCTGGCACGCGGTGAACCGATACCGATGGTTTTGTTGGCCTGACGCAGAATATCTGCCGCGCCCTGCATCGCCTGCTCGGCGTTCAGGGTGATCCAGTCGTTGCCACGCAGTTGCTGAGGCTGACGAGGGCGATCTTTCTGGTTCACATAGCCATAACCAAAGCGGCCGCGGTCACACAGGAAATAGTGGTTTACGCTGCCGTTGTAACGGTTCTCGATACGACGCAGTTCGCCATAGCGCTCACCCGGGCTGGTGTTACAGCCGATGCTGCACTGCTGGCAGATGCTCGGGGCAAACTGCATGTCCCACTTACGGTTGTAACGCTCGGAGTGGGTTTTGTCGGTGAATACGCCGGTTGGGCACACTTCTACCAGGTTACCGGAGAACTCGCTTTCCAGCGTGCCGCTTTCCGGACGACCGAAATAGACGTTGTCGTGCGCGCCGTACACCCCGAAATCGGTGCCATCCGCGTAGTCTTTGTAGTAACGCACACAACGGTAGCAGGCGATGCAGCGGTTCATCTCGTGCGAGATAAATGGCCCCAGCTCCTGGTTGTTGTGGGTGCGCTTACTGAAGCGATATTTACGGAAGCTGTGGCCGGTCATTACTGTCATATCCTGCAGGTGACAGTTACCGCCCTCTTCACATACCGGACAGTCGTGCGGGTGGTTGGTCATCAACCACTCGACCACGCTTTCACGGAACTGTTTGGCTTCTGCGTCATCGATGGAAATAAAGGTTCCATCGGATGCCGGTGTCATACAGGACATCACCAAACGGCCACGCGTATCGTCCGCGTTTTGGTATTGCTTTACCGCACATTGGCGGCAAGCGCCGACGCTTCCAAGCGCCGGATGCCAGCAAAAGTAAGGAATATCGAGGCCGAGGGAGAGACACGCCTGCAACAGGTTGTCGGCTCCATCTACGTCGTATTCTTTGCCGTCTACATGAATCGTAGCCATAGTCAGCATGCTTCCAAGTGGCCTGCCCATAAGGCAGGCGTTAATCAAAAATTCTGGCCGTGTTTCGGGGCGCGCTCACCGCACCCAGGCAAAGCGGGATTACCAGCGTTGCTTCAACAAGTTGTTTGGCTGAATGCCGCCAACCGCCTGGAGATTGCCCAAGTACTGTGGGGAAATCCCGGCTTCAAACTCTTCACGGAAATATTTAATCGCGCTTTGCAGTGGCTCTACGGCACCTGGCGCATGGGCGCAGAAGGTTTTACCTGGGCCAAGGGAGCGGCACAGCTGCTCGAGGGTTTCGATATCTCCCGGCTGGCCTTCGCCTCTTTCCAAAGCACGCAGGATCTTCACGCTCCACGGCAAGCCATCACGGCACGGTGTACACCAGCCACAGGACTCACGGGCAAAGAACTCTTCCAGGTTACGCACCAGGGGAACCATGCCGATTTCGTGATCCACCGCCATCGCCAGCGCCGTACCTAAACGGCTGCCCGCTTTACCGATGCTTTCGAAATCCATTGGCAGATCCAGGTGATCGGCGGTCAGGAAGTCGGTACCCGCCCCGCCCGGCTGCCAGGCTTTAAATTTCAGGCCATCGCGCATGCCACCGGCGTAATCTTCCAGAATTTCACGCGCGGTAGTCCCAAACGGCAGCTCCCAGACGCCTGGGTTTTTCACCCGGCCAGAGAAGCCCATCAGTTTGGTACCGGCGTCGTTACTCTTACCGGCGGAGATCCCTTTGTACCAGTCCACGCCATGCTCGAGGATGGCAGGCACGTTACACAGGGTCTCGACGTTGTTCACGCAGGTCGGTTTGCCCCATACGCCCACGGAAGCTGGGAATGGCGGCTTGGAGCGCGGGTTGGCGCGGCGGCCTTCCAGCGAGTTGATCAGCGCCGTTTCTTCACCACAGATGTAGCGGCCAGCGCCGGTGTGGACGAACAGCTCGAAGTCAAAGCCGCTGCCCATGATATTTTTGCCCAGCAGGCCTGCTTCGGTAGCTTCCGCAATCGCACGGCGCAGATGCACTGCGGCCTCGACGTATTCGCCACGCAGGAAGATGTAACCCCGGTAGGCTTTCAGCGCGAATGCCGAAATCAGCATGCCTTCCACCAACAGGTGTGGCAGTTGCTCCATCAGCAGACGGTCTTTATAGGTGCCCGGCTCCATTTCATCGGCGTTACACAGCAGGTAACGGATGTTCATGGATTCGTCTTTCGGCATCAGGCTCCACTTCAAACCGGTGGAGAAACCTGCACCACCACGGCCTTTCAGCCCGGCATCTTTCACCAGAGTGACGATGTCGTCGGCGGCCATGCCTTTCAGCGCTTTTTCCGCGCCCTGGTAACCGTTCTTGCTGCGATATTCATCCAGCCATACCGGCTGTTGGTCATCGCGCAGGCGCCAGGTCAGCGGATGCATTTCGGCAGTACGTTTGATATCAATCATCATTTATACCGCTCCAACAGTTCGACCGCGTTCTCTGGCGTCAGGTGAGCATGAGTATCTTCATCGATCATCATGTTCGGGCCTTTGTCGCAGTTACCCAGGCAGCAGGTCGGCAGCAGGGTAAAACGACCATCGAAGGTAGTCTGGCCCGGCTTGATGTTGAGTTTCTTTTCCAGCGCGGCCTGAATGCCCTGGTAGCCGTTGATGTGACAAACCACGCTGTCACAGTAACGGATCACGTGGCGTCCTACTGGCTGGCGGAAAATCTGGCTGTAGAACGTGGCCACGCCTTCTACGTCGCTGGCTGGGATGCCCAGCACTTCAGCGATGGCATAAATCGCCCCATCCGGAACCCAGCCACGCTGCTTCTGCACGATCTTCAGTGCTTCAATGGAGGCGGCGCGTGGATCCTCGTAATGGTGCTTTTCGTGCTCGATCGCATCACGTTCTTCCGCGCTCAGCACAAATGCATCAGCGCCGCTCTGGGGAGCGGCTGCATTGGTGGCCTCAAGCGCATCGTGACTCACGTGAGTGTCTTTAAGATCATGCATAGTTAGCGGTCCACATCTGACATTACAAAATCGATACTACCCAGATAGACGATCAGGTCAGAGACCAGGCTGCCACGGATCACCGCAGGGATTTGCTGCAGGTGAGCATAGCTTGGCGTACGGATCCTGGTGCGATAGCTCATGGTGCTGCCGTCGCTGGTCAGGTAGTAGCTGTTGATCCCTTTCGTGGCTTCAACCATCTGGAATGATTCGTTGGCTGGCATCACCGGGCCCCAGGAAACCTGCAGGAAGTGGGTGATCAGCGTTTCAATATGTTGCAGCGTGCGCTCTTTCGGCGGCGGCGTGGTCAGCGGATGATCGGCCTTGAACGGGCCTTCCGGCATGTTGTTCAGGCACTGCTCCAGAATACGCAGGCTCTGGCGCAGCTCTTCCACTTTCAGCATCACGCGGGTATAGCAGTCGCTGTTGCCGTCGCCGACCGGAACTTCGAAATCGAAGTTTTCATAGCCGGAGTATGGACGCCATTTACGCACGTCAAACTCAACGCCGGTAGCGCGCAGGCCAGCACCGGTCACACCCCATTCCAACGCTTCTTTGGCGTTGTAAGAAGCCACGCCGACAGAACGCCCTTTCAGAACGGAGTTGTGCAGTGCCGCTTTCACATAGGAATCGAGGCGCTTCGGCATCCAGTCCAGGAAGTCACGCAGCAGGCGATCCCAGCCACGTGGCAGGTCGTGCGCCACGCCACCAATACGGAACCAGGCCGGGTGCATACGGAAGCCGGTAATCGCTTCAACGACATCATAAACTTTCTGACGGTCGGTAAAGGCAAAGAACACCGGGGTCATGGCGCCCACGTCCTGGATAAAGGTACTGATGTACAGCAGGTGGCTGTTGATGCGGAACAGCTCAGACAGCATGACGCGGATGGTGTTGACACGATCCGGCACCACGATCCCGGCCAGTTTTTCCACCGCCAGTACGTAAGGCATTTCGTTTACGCAGCCGCCAAGGTATTCGATACGGTCGGTATACGGGATAAAGCTGTGCCAGGACTGGCGTTCGCCCATCTTCTCTGCGCCACGGTGGTGGTAACCCACGTCCGGCACACAGTCGACGATGTCTTCACCGTCCAGCTGCAGAATGATACGGAATGCACCGTGTGAAGACGGGTGGTTCGGGCCGAGGTTAAGAAACATGAAGTCCTCGTTCTCGGTGCCACGCTTCATGCCCCACTCTTCCGGCTTGAATTTCAGCGACTCCATCTCCAGATCTTCTTTCTGTTTGGTCAACACAAAGGGATCGAATTCGGTGGCGCGCGCCGGGTAGTCTTTACGCAGTGGATGGCCTTCCCAACTCTGCGGCATCATGATGCGCGTCAGGTGCGGGTGGCCGTCGAAGGTAATACCGAACATTTCCCAGGTTTCGCGCTCATACCAGTTGGCATTCGGGAAAATCTTGGTCACTGTGGGCACGTGCAGGTCTTTTTCAGACAGCGCCACTTTCAGCATGATGTCGCGGTTACGTTCGACAGAGATCAGATGGTAGAAAACAGAGAAGTCCGCGGCAGGCAAGCCTTCACGGTGAGTACGAAGACGCTCGTCCATGCCATGCAGATCGAACAGCATGACGTACGGCTTCGGTTGTTTTCTTAAAAACGTCATTACTTCCAGCAGCTGCTCAACCTTGACCCATACCACGGGCATTCCGGTACGGGTAGGCTGAACAGTAAAGGCTTCCGGCCCAAAACGGTTGCGCAGTTCGCCGATCACCGGATCATCAAGATGATCGCGGGTATGCCATGCAGGCAGAGCTTCGTGCGTCGTTAAATCTGTCATAATTTTTTTCACCACACTAAAGGGTTATTTCGCCGCAAGTTCAACTTTTCGCTGTGTTAACCAATAGCGCACTAAGATGGACGTTAAATGAACGTCTTAAATCTCGTCAGGCGACCGAAGGTTGGTTACCGCAATACGCTCGGCGTGCTTACGTTCTTTTTCTGATGGCATATTGGCGCGGTACACGCCCTGATCGCCAACGACCCACGACAGCGGGCGACGTTCTTTGCCAATGGATTCCTGCAGCAGCAGCAGTGCCTGCATGTAAGCTTCCGGGCGCGGTGGGCAGCCTGGGATATACACGTCGACCGGCAGGAATTTATCCACGCCCTGGACGACCGAGTAAATATCGTACATGCCGCCGGAGTTGGCGCAGGAGCCCATCGAGATCACCCATTTAGGCTCCAGCATTTGCTCGTACAAACGCTGAATGACCGGGGCCATCTTGGTAAAGCAGGTGCCGGCAACGACCATAAAGTCGGCCTGGCGTGGGGAGGCACGCAATACTTCCGCACCAAAACGCGCCACGTCGTGAACGGCGGTAAACGAGGTCACCATTTCCACATAACAGCACGAAAGGCCGAAGTTATACGGCCAAAGAGAGTTTTTACGCCCCCAGTTCACCATGTCATGCAAAGCATGTTCGAGTTTACCCATGTAAACCGTACGGTGAACCTGCTGCTCAAGGGGATCGCCTACGATCTCCTGTTTTTGCAGGGGATAACGGTCGTTCTCACCGTTCGGGTCTATGCGGGTGAGCGTATAGTCCATCTTAATGCCTCGCTGTTACTGCGGATGACTGTTGCTAGCGTTCTTGATGATAGTTGGCTTACTCAAACGCTTGGAGCGCGTCGGAGTCCAATCCAATGCGCCGATACGCACCAGATAAACCAAACCAGCCAATAACACCAAAATGAAAATGGCGGCTTCGATAAAGCCTACCCAACCGCTCTCACGAATCGAGACCGACCAGGCGTACAGGTATAAGGCTTCAACATCGAAAATGACGAAGAACATGGCCACCAGGTAGAACTTGGCGGACAAACGCAAACGCGCTGTACCGACCGAGTCGACCCCGGATTCATAAGGGGTGTTTTTGGCGCGAGCCTGGGCTCTCCCACCCAAGAAGAACGCACCCAGCAGCATGAAGCCGCAGAGCCCGATAGCCATGATAAGAAATACGGCGAACGCCCAGTGATGAGCGATGACTTCAATGGTTGTTGACATACTCTATGCTTACTCATCAAAAGTGGCGTCGATCGTTCTGCTCTTGTAACTGGCAGTTAGTGCACCACATCGATTTAAGGGAAGGATAAATAACCACACAAACAAGCTGCTTTTACAGAGAGTTAGGCAGTGTTTTACTGTGGGCTTTTTACTCCTTTCTATAACCTTCTGTCAACTTTGACAAAAGTATCTACACACTAATTTACATACGAAGCATTTAATTAACATATGATGCGCTTGGCTTAGGCTAAATCGTGTCAGTTGATTGCTCAACGGAAACAGATAGATATAACCGCACAGGCACATTTCACTTTTACTATACCATTCTCTCAGGAATTCCCTGTTGTTCCACTCACTACCTAGGGGTATTTTTTTGATCCAGGACACGTTTCAGGCAGAAATCCTCAAAAAAAGTGTGGCAGTTTAACAATTTTTGTCAATTTCAGGTAAAAAAACGTCAGCGTAAAATAGCAAAATAACCCTATCAACTCCAGGTATTTACTCGTTGTTATCACTGCATAAAAAACGAGCAACCCGAAGATATGAGGGTTTCACCTGCTAGAAATCATGCGGAAATACTCATTTAGCATCGAATTTACCTTCAACTGGCCAAAATGCTTGATTCCCTTGTTTTGAGGTAAAAAAAACCTCCGCCGTGGCAGAGGTTTGTAACTTTCAATACGGCTAGCTTAGGGTAAAACGCTACTCTTCGCTATCCGCCACGCTGGAACCTTCATCGATCACCGAAGATTCGTCGCCACCGAAGTGGTAAATCTCACTGCCGTTTTGCACAGCACTGAAGATCGCCATGGCAAGTTCATTTTCGCACTTCATATCTTTGCACAGCGCATACTGCGTATCAGGAAGATGCGGTAAACCTTCCGCCGCGCCCAGAACTCGCAGATCTGGGCTCATCATTTCGATTGGCCGCACGGTGATCCCCAAACCTGCCCGGCACGCCGCGCGCACCGCAGAAAGCGTTGAGGCCACGTAGGCAATACGCCAAGGAATACCGGCAGCTTCAAGGTGCTTGATCGCCATCGCACGGAACGGACTTGGCTCATCCATCACCACCAGAGGGATCGGTTCCCCCGCCTGGTAATGGTAATCTGCCGAGCAGTACCACAGCGTTGGAGACGTACGCAGAATGATGTGCGGATGCCCTTCGGTATCCACGGTGGTGATGGCCAGATCCACTTCGCCGTTCTTCAGCATGTCGATCATGAACGGGCTACGCTTCACCCGCACATCAATCGCCAGCTTGGGATAGACCGACGTCACGCGGTTTAGCAAGAAAGGCAAAATGGTATCGGCGGTATCATCAGAAGCACCGATAGTCAGGACACCCTTGATATTGTTGTACATCAAGGAGGCACAGGCTTCGTCGTTGAAGCGCAGGATTTTCCTGGCGTAGCCGAGAAGCTGGATACCGTGTTCGGTTAACAATTTATTGCGCCCGTGACGGGCGAACAATTCTTTGCCAACCAATTGCTCTAACCGCTGCATTTGTTGACTGACTGCGGACTGAGTACGACACACGGCAACGGCAGCCGCCGCAAACGTATTCAAATCAGCAACAGCAACAAAGGTTCTTAGCAGATCGAGGTCGAGATTAAGTATCGGACGATTTGCACTTGTCATAGTGTTTTCTTCACTTTTTAAATTCTAATTTACAAACTACCCTGGTGTATTTCTAAGACGCAGCTGAAAAGGGCATGCGCCACTTATGACAGTACCCCACTCATTAGAAGAGGGCAAAAAAATTACTTATATTTCGTTATCTGCATCGCTTTTTATCCATGATCTATCGCAACGGCTTATTGATAGTGGTGAAAGTTACGACGAAAAGTGCTTACCCTTATAAGCATTGATAATCCTATGCGGGCAAACCCCCCCCTTTCCTCCCGGTTACCTCGATCCCTGGCCGCCAGAGACCATGACAGCATTGTTGTTTTCTGTACAAAATATTAACAACCCCCCCGTATATCGAAAGACTCATCGATTAGGGAATTTAATAAATTCAAGCAGTAAGTCTTTTGATTATTAAAAGACTCTGACCATTACTTAAATAAAATTTAAGTTAATTACTGAAGTGGACCTAATGTAATTCTACTTCAACTCAGTGTGGTATTGTCAGTGCAGACATGAAACCAGATTAATCCCATATTACTATCTTTAAGCAGCTTTGGCGTTTTTCTGGCGCTTGGCACACGCATTTCTGCGGTTAACTGATAAAAACCCTTTACGTGACATGCACTTTCATCGGCATATAAACCTTAAACTAGCGACAATTTAAGATTTAAACACTAAAAACATGACCAATACAGACGGTTATTATCTTAAAAAGCGATTTTTGCCGATCGTTTTCACCAAAGCAGTGCATAACCCTTCAAAAGCCTGGCCTCCAGGAGTACATTGGACGGATTGCGGTGTTCCACGGTAGGAACGACCCTATCTTAGCAAAAGGCTCAACTTTCTATGTCCCCCATTGAGAAATCCAGCAAACTGGACAACGTCTGTTATGACATTCGTGGCCCGGTACTCAAAGAAGCTAAACGTCTTGAAGAAGAAGGCAATAAAGTCCTCAAGCTGAACATTGGCAACCCTGCCCCGTTCGGCTTTGATGCCCCCGATGAAATTCTGGTCGACGTGATCCGCAATCTGCCAACGGCACAAGGCTACTGCGACTCCAAAGGGCTCTATTCGGCGCGCAAGGCGATCATGCAGCACTATCAGGCACGTAACATGCGTGACGTGACCGTTGAGGATATCTACATTGGCAATGGCGTTTCTGAGCTAATCGTGCAATCCATGCAAGCGCTGCTGAACATCGGTGATGAAATGCTGGTGCCTGCGCCAGACTACCCGTTGTGGACCGCCGCCGTATCGCTTTCCAGCGGCAAGGCCGTGCACTATATGTGCGACGAAGAATCTGGCTGGTTCCCGGATCTGGACGATATTCGCAGCAAAATCACTCCACGTACCCGTGGCATCGTGATCATCAACCCTAACAACCCCACCGGCGCGGTCTACAGCAAAGAACTGCTGGAACAGATCGTCGAGATCGCCCGCCAGCACGACCTGATCATCTTTGCCGACGAAATCTACGACAAGATCCTCTACGATGAGGCAGAGCATCACTCCATCGCCGCATTGGCCCCAGATCTGCTGACCGTCACCTTTAACGGCTTGTCCAAAACCTACCGCGTTGCCGGTTTCCGTCAGGGCTGGATGGTGCTCAACGGGCCGAAGAAGCATGCCAAAGGCTATATCGAAGGGCTTGAGATGCTGGCTTCCATGCGTCTTTGCGCCAACGTGCCAATGCAGCATGCGATCCAGACGGCGCTGGGCGGTTACCAGAGCATCAGCGAATTTATTCAGCCTGGTGGCCGCCTGTATGAACAACGCGACCGTACCTGGGAGCTGCTAAACGAGATCCCTGGCGTTTCCTGCGTGAAACCTCAGGGTGCGCTCTATATGTTCCCACGCATCGACGCCAAGCGCTTTAACATCCGCGACGACCAGAAGCTGGTGCTGGATCTGCTGTTACAAGAGAAGGTGTTACTGGTACAGGGCAGCGCGTTTAACTGGCCTTACCCAGACCACGTCCGCATCGTTACGCTGCCCCGCGTGGATGAATTGGAAATGGCGGTGGGCAAACTGGGCCGCTTCCTGGAAACCTATCACCAGTAATTTTGCCGGGCGCGGTTCGCTGCGCCCCATGTCTCCGATTGGCACTGACTTCGTAGGGGCGCCGCATGCTGCGCCCGTTTTCGCCTCTATCGGTATAAGCACAATTTACGCCCCCTACAATTCCAAGGGATGTGCCTAGCTCCATAGCGTATAATGCACTCACTTGCCGCTGTAGAGAGAGCACCATGAGCCAGAGCCACTTCTTTGCCCACCTGTCCCGTTTGAAACTGATTAGCCGCTGGCCGCTGATGCGCAATGTGCGTACCGAAAACGTTTCCGAACACAGCTTGCAGGTCGCCTTTGTCGCCCATGCGCTGGCCGCGATCAAAAACCGCAAGTTTAACGGCAACCTGAATGCCGAACGCGTGGCGTTGTTAGCGATGTATCACGATGCCAGCGAAGTGCTGACCGGCGATATGCCTACTCCCATCAAGTATTACAATCCGCAGATTGCCCACGAATACAAAAAAATCGAGAAGATTGCCCAACAAAAGCTGCTGGAGATGCTGCCGGAAGAGTTACAGAACGATTTCCGCTCTATCCTGGACGAGCACCATCACAGCGAGGACGAAAAGCTGATCGTGAAGCAGGCCGATGCGCTATGCGCGTATCTGAAATGTTTGGAGGAGCTGTCGGCGGGGAATAATGAATTCAAGTTGGCTAAGGCACGCTTGGAGAAGACGTTGCAGCTACGTCACAGCCCAGAAATGGATTATTTTATGCAGGTATTCATCCCAAGCTTCAGCCTTTCGCTGGATGAAATCAGCAGCGACTCCCCCATGTAAGAGTAGAGCCAGGTGCTTGTGCGCCTGGCAATCTAAGACACCTTAGCCGCAGGTCGTACCTTCCGGCATTTCCACCGTGAATTCCTGCTCCACCAACGAGCGTAAATCGATACGCTGGAAGGTTTGCGTGACCAGGATGCGGTAATTTTTATCCTGTGTGCTTTGAGGGAGTCACTCATGTATCTCGCACAACCACGCAGCAATTACAGAGAAGCTAAAGCAAGGGTTATAAATCCATGTTTCATTTTCATGGCAACTCCAGAAGGAGCGCTAAACTAAGCCAGGGCGACACCGGTCGCCCTAAAGCCTCAACGAGCTGCAGCATGAGCCGATAAAATACCAAAACGCTTTAGGGTTTCGGTCGTTAGCTAGTTCATCGTATTCTCAAAAAAGATAAAGCGCCTGTTCTTAATCCTGACGTAAAACGCAAACTGTATGCTTAAAACGCATACAACCAAGGCACCAGGATCACGCTGACAATCATCACCAACACGGTGAACGGCACCCCAATTTTCAGAAAATCGCCAAACTTGTAGTTCCCCGGCCCCAACACCAGCGTATTGACCGGCGATGACACCGGCGTCATAAAGGCGGCGGAGGCGGCAATCGCAATAATCATGGCAAACGGATAAGGCGAAACACCCATTTCACGAGCCGCGGCGATGGCTATTGGGGCCATCAATACCGCCGTGGCGGTGTTGGAGATAAACAGCCCAATGGTGGCGCAAAGGACAAACAGACAGGCCAGCATGACGTGCGGCCCGGCGTCACCGGCAACGTCCATCAACCCACGGACGATCAGATCTACCCCGCCCGTTTTCTGCAACGCTTGGGCAAAGGGCATCATACCGACGATCAAAATGATGCTCGGCCAATGGATCGCCTTATAGGCACTTTCCATATCGATACAGCGAAAACGCCCCATCAACAGGCAAGCGATCAGCGCGGCGATCGGATTCGGGATCTCGTCGGTCAGCATCATAGCTACCATCAGCGCAAGGCAGAACAGCGCATGGGGTGCCTGGGTGATAGCGGGTGCCACTTCGTCCACTTCGGCGGGCAGGTTCAAGACGATAAAATCATGGGTTTTGGCCTGCAACTGACGGATTGCTTTCCAGTCGCCAATCACCAACAGAATGTCCCCCAGTCCCAGAGGCTCATCCACCAGCTTGCCTTGCAGGGTTTCACCGTTGCGGCGGATGCCGACCACGTTGAGATCGTAACGGCTACGGAAAGCGGCATCGCGCACGCTTTTCCCGAGCAGTGCCGACTCAGGGATTAGCGAAACTTCGGCCATCCCCACGTTGCGCGACTGTTCGGAAAAATACTCCCCCCGCAGCACCATGGGCTCGAGCTGTTGCTCACTACAAAACTGACGCAGATCGATATCGCAATCCGTCATGTCGATCAGCAGTACGTCCCCTTCTCGCAGTTCCGTGCTGCCAAAGGCGCTGATCATCACCCGGCGAAAACGCTTCCAGCGCTCGATGCCGATAACGTTGGCGCTGTAGCGGGCACGCAAATGCAGTTCATCCAGCGAGCGGCCAATCAATGGCGAACCACTACGCACCGCCAAACGACGCGCCCGCCCGGTGAGCTTATAGTCGCGGATCAAATCGCGGAAAGTCCGGCGCTCCCAGGCCGACTTGGTCTTGGTGCCGCCGCTGTCGCCGAGCCAGCGTCTTGCAACCAGCATGTACCCCACGCCCAACAGCAACACCACCAGGCCAATTGGCGTGACGCCAAAGAAGCCGAAACCATCGATGCCTTCACGCACCAGTTCGCTGTTGACCACCATATTCGGCGGCGTGGCGACCAGCGTCATCATGCCACTGATCAAACCGGCAAAGCTCAGCGGCATCATCAACCGCCCTGGGGAGATTTTCATGCGCACCGCGACGCTGAGCACCACAGGAATAAAGATGGCAACTACCCCGGTTGAGCTCATAAAGGCCCCCAACCCGGCAACGGTGAACATCAACAACATCATCATCTTGGTTTCACTGCTGCCCGCCACTCTCACCAGCCAGTCGCCAACCTGATAGGCCACCCCGGTACGCACCAGCCCTTCGCCAATGACGAACAGAGCGGCAATCAAAATGACGTTAGGATCGCTGAAGCCAGCCGTTGCCTCTTGCAAGCTCAAAGTTCCGCTGAGCACAAACGCAATGATCACCAAAAGTGCCACCACATCCATGCGCAATTTGTTGGTGGTAAACAGCACAATGGCTATTAACAGTAAACTCAAAACCCAAAGTAATTCGCTGTTCAAAACGGCCTCATTCTGCAGTGATCCCGGCTTAAGAAATTAGCATAAAAAAACCCCGACGATGCGGGGTCTAATCAAATTGAGGTAAGAATGTGCAGATTAAGCAATAAGTTCGATGACAACACCCTGTTCGGACTTGGCGATCTTGAGCTGTTCCAAGGAGGAAAGGATCAGATCCACTTGGTCCAGTTTCGGCGAGTCTGCCGGCGCGTTTACCGCAATCACCTGGCAACCGGCAGCCAAGCCGGAAAGGATCCCGGCAGGAGCATCTTCCACCACCACACAATCCTGTGGTGCCAACCCAAGACCTTGTGCCCCTAACAGGTAGGCGTCTGGCTGCGGTTTACCCTGTTTAACACGCTCACTGGTGATAAACACCTCAGGAAGCGGTACCCCACCGGCAAGACGGCGTGCGTTAGCTACTGGCACGGAACCCGAGGTGACGATTGCCCAAGGTATCCCCAATGCATTGATCTGCTCCAGCAGGGCCAATGCACCTGGCAAGGCGTGGACGCCGTCGGTATCCTCTGCTTCCACCTGTTCAAGCAGTGTGAACTCATGCTGTAGCTCAGCCTCGGTGGCATTCGGCATAAAATGACGCAGCGAGGTGATCGCCTGTTTTCCGTGGATAAAGTCCAGCACCTGTTGCGGGCTGATGCCATGGCGTTCTGCCCATTGCGTCCAGGCTCGCTCTACCACCGGTAATGAATCTACTAACGTTCCATCAAGATCGAACAGAAAACCCTTACACTCCACGGGAAACCCCTCTACGTTTAATCAGGCATTGATGATTTGCGCAATCTCGACGGCGCTCAGATGATACTGGCGTGGGCAGGATAGCCAGATACTCAGCATGCGCTGGTATTTTTCCCACATTTTGGTTTGGGCGTTAAACCCGTGGCTACCAGAATCGAAATGAGTATACCGCCCTTCCGTGTTCACCAGGAAACGCACATAGCTCAGGTAACGCGCTTCGGTTGCTGCATCAAAACCAAGGAATGCCAGGCGACGCGCGTCCAGCCCCTGGCGATCCTTGAGGTTCTCCCAGGAAACCTGGAGCGCATGGTGCATTTCCATGATATTGATGATGGTGCGGCACACTTCTTCGCTCATCTCACCAAAATCACGATCCAGCTCGCGCATTTGCAAACCAAAACCGCGTTCGATGATCGTCTGCAAGCGGCGGTAGCGCTCTGCATTGTCCGGATCGAGCATGGTCATCATCTTGTATTGATTCGACAAAATCAGCCGTTGGGCGTGAGTCATTTCCATTTCATTGTCCTCAGTTCTGCAAATTAACCAGAGCATCGCATGACTTCAGTATGGCGTGGAATCACAACTGTACCTTTCTTTGATTTGAACCGGGTTTATACCCGTCGCCTTTCAAGTTGTAGCGTTGTTACCTGCACTTACTCACCCCAGTCACTTACTAAACGTAAGCTCCTGGGGATGAGTAAGCTTGGCGCCTAGCCACAACTTGAAATTCATAGGGTATAACTGTGCTAATCAATTGGTTCCAAGTGATGACAAGATCAATAGGGAGAAAATTAATGAGGTAATGGCAGGCCGGAAAGATCCGGCCGATTGATACTCAGAGATCGTCGAGGAAGGTTTTGTCCAACTGCTTGAAGGCGCGTTTTAGCACGTCCGCCAGCGCCTGGTAGGTTGGCGTCCCTTCAACGGGGGCAATCGCCTGCCCGGCTTCCGCCAGCTTGTTACGGACCTCATGGAACCATTGCAGTAAGGTTGGCGGCAACGGCGTCACGGAACGTCGGCCCAACCACCACAGCCCCTGCATCGGCAGGCTACAGGCAAACAGCGCGGTAGCAATCGCCGGGCCAAGCTGACCGCCGAGCGCAATCTGCCAGGTCAGGGTAAAAATCGCCAACGGTGGCATAAAGCGAACGGCAAAGCGGGTAGCGCGCGCCACGCGGTTCTCAGGGAAAAGCGGTGCCAGCCGTTTGTCTGCTGGCCAGGTTTTCATGTAATGCTGCCCGCGCTGGAATATCTGAAACCAGCTGACGGAACCGGATGGTCTGCTTGTCATTGCGCACCTCAACTTCACGCATAAAAAATAAAATATTCTTGCAAACACACTAACAAAAAAGTTGAAGCTTTAAATTTATTTTGTGTTTGTGGCGGGCTATCGGTATCCTAAGCCGGCCATGTGCCGGTAGAAGATGACAGAAGATTTGTCAACTTTTAGCCCTATCTCCCTAATCCTGCCGTTGGCGGCCATGTGGGGCTAGGAAGCGGTAAAAATCAGGATCGCTTAAACCGCAGAGAAATCATCGGTTTTTTCATCATTATGTCCTTTGTATCACTGACATGATGTTAATCATAAATGTCAACGGCATTATGCGCTACGCTTGTTGTCTGATTGACGTTTTATTCACCACGTGTTTTTGGGTCTTCCTTAATACCAACACGAACTATAAGTAGGTACTTCCATGTCGAGTAAGCTAGTACTGGTCCTTAACTGCGGCAGTTCTTCCCTGAAATTCGCCATCATCGATGCAGCCAACGGTGAAGAATACCTCTCTGGCCTGGCCGAGTGCTTCCATCTTCCTGAAGCCCGTATCAAATGGAAAATGGATGGCGGTAAACAAGAAGCGGCACTGGGTGCCGGCGCAGCGCACAGCGAAGCGCTGAACTTCATTGTTAATACTATTCTGGCACAAAAACCAGAGCTTTCCGCCCAGTTGACCGCTATCGGCCACCGCATCGTGCACGGCGGCGAGAAGTTCACGGCTTCTGCCGTCATCAACGACGAAGTCCTGCAGGGTATCAAAGATTCGGTACCTTTTGCACCACTGCATAACCCGGCTCACCTGATCGGTATTGCTGAAGCGTTGAAATCCTTCCCTAATCTGGCTGATAAAAACGTTGCCGTGTTTGATACCGCGTTCCATCAGACCATGCCGGAAGAGTCCTACCTGTATGCCCTGCCGTACAGCCTGTACCGTGACCATGGCGTTCGTCGCTACGGCGCACACGGCACCAGCCACTTCTACGTGACTCAAGAAGCCGCGAAGGCGCTGAACAAGCCGGTTGAAGAAGTTAACATCATCACCTGCCATCTGGGCAACGGCGGTTCCGTAACCGCAGTACGCAACGGTAAGTGTGTTGATACTTCCATGGGTCTGACCCCGCTGGAAGGTCTGGTAATGGGTACCCGCAGTGGTGACATCGATCCAGCCATCATCTTCCACCTGCACGACGCCATGGGCATGAGCGTTGACCAGATCAACAAGATGCTGACCAAAGAGTCTGGCCTGCTGGGCCTGACCGAAGTCACCAGCGACTGCCGTTACGTTGAAGACAACTATGAGACCAAGGCCGATGCCAAGCGTGCCATGGACGTCTTCTGCCACCGTCTGGCCAAGTACATCGGTGCCTATAGCGCCCTGATGGAAGGCCGTCTGGATGCTGTGATCTTCACCGGTGGTATCGGTGAGAACGCCGCGATGGTACGTGAGCTGACCCTGGACAAACTGGGCCTGCTGGGCTTTGAAATCGATCATGAACGCAACCTGGCTGCCCGCTTCGGCAAATCAGGCAACATCACCAAAGACGGCAGCCGTCCGGCACTGGTGATCCCGACCAACGAAGAATTGGTCATCGCGCAAGACGCTTCCCGTCTGACCGCTTAATGCTCTCCACACCGTCAGCTCAGGCTGGCGGTGTTGTTTTGAGCCTGTCATCTTTGTCTGCGCCCCCGTTGCAGGCAGAAAACCGTGAAGAGGACTATTCTGTGTCACGTACAATTATGTTGATCCCCACAGGCACCAGCGTCGGTCTGACCAGCGTCAGCCTGGGTGTCATCCGCTCCATGGAGCAAAAAGGCGTTCGCCTGAGCGTGTTCAAACCTATTGCCCAACCGCGTACCGGCGGCGATTCCCTCGACCAGACCACCACCATCATCCGCAGCAACTCGACCATTCCGGCGGCCGAACCCCTGCGTATGAGCTACGTTGAGAGCCTGCTGAGCTCCAACCAGCAGGACGTGCTGATGGAAGAGATCGTGGCTCGTTACCACGAAAACACCAAAGACGCAGAAGTGGTGCTGATCGAAGGCCTGGTGCCTACCCGTAAGCATCAGTTCGCCAACTCGCTGAACTACGAGATCGCCAAAACGCTGAACGCAGAGATCGTCTTTGTGCTGGCACTGGGCAACGATTCTCCAGCCCAGTTGACCGAGCGCATCGAACTGGCTCGCTCCAGCTTCGGCGGCAGCAAGAACAAAAACATTACCGGCGTGATCATCAACAAGCTGAACGCTCCGGTGGACGATCAGGGCCGTACTCGCCCAGACCTGTCCGAAATCTTTGACGATTCCACCAAGGCTAGCGTAGCCAACGTCGATCCTGCACAGCTGTTCGCCAACAGCCCGCTGCCGGTATTGGGCTGCGTACCGTGGAGCTTCGAACTGATTGCTACCCGTGCCATTGATATGGCCCGCCACCTGAAGGCGCGAGTGATCAACGAAGGCGACATCATGACCCGCCGGGTGAAATCTGTGACCTTCTGTGCGCGCAGCATTCCGCATATGCTGGAACACTTCCGCCCGGGTTCCCTGCTGGTAACCTCTGCCGACCGTCCAGACGTGCTGGTTTCAGCCTGCCTAGCCGCGATGAACGGCGTGGAAATTGGTGCCATCCTGCTGACCGGCGGCTACGAGATCGATGCCTCCATCAACAAGCTGTGTGAGCGCGCCTTTGAAACCGGCCTGCCGGTGTTCATGGTTGACACCAACACCTGGCAGACCTCTCTGAGCCTGCAAAGCTTCAACCTTGAAGTGCCTTCAGACGACCATCAGCGTATTGAGAAAGTACAGAACTACGTGGCCAGCCACATCAACGCCGAATGGATCGAGTCCCTGACCGCCACTTCTGAGCGTTCACGTCGTCTGTCCCCACCGGCGTTCCGTTATGAGCTGACCGAGCTGGCGCGCAAAGCGGGTAAACGTATCGTGCTGCCGGAAGGCGACGAACCACGTACCGTGAAAGCGGCGGCCATCTGTGCCGAACGTGGTATTGCGGAATGTGTGCTGCTGGGTAACCCGGAAGAGATCAAACGCGTTGCCGCCGCGCAGGGCGTTGAGCTGGGTAAAGGCATCGAGATCGTCGATCCGGTTGCCGTGCGTGAACTCTATGTACCGCGTCTGGTTGAGCTGCGTAAGAGCAAGGGCATGACCGAAGTGGTTGCACGTGAGCAGTTGGAAGACAACGTGGTTCTCGGCACCCTGATGCTGGAGAAAGGCGAAGTTGACGGCCTGGTTTCCGGTGCCGTTCACACCACCGCCAATACCATCCGCCCACCGTTGCAGTTGATCAAAACCGCACCGGGCAGCTCGCTGGTTTCTTCCGTGTTCTTCATGCTGCTGCCTGACCAGGTTCTGGTTTACGGCGACTGCGCGATCAACCCGGATCCAACCGCTGAACAGCTGTCTGAAATCGCTATTCAGTCTGCCGATTCCGCAGCCGCATTCGGTATCGAACCACGCGTAGCGATGATCTCTTACTCTACCGGTAATTCCGGTGCGGGTAGCGACGTTGAGAAAGTGCGTGAAGCGACTCGTCTGGCACAGGAAAAACGCCCGGATCTGATCATCGATGGCCCACTGCAGTATGACGCAGCGATCATGGCCGACGTGGCCAAATCCAAAGCGCCTAATTCGCCAGTGGCCGGTCAGGCGACCGTGTTCATCTTCCCGGATCTGAACACCGGTAACACCACTTATAAAGCGGTGCAGCGTTCTGCTGACCTGGTATCTATCGGGCCAATGCTGCAAGGCATGCGCAAGCCGGTAAACGACCTGTCCCGTGGTGCTCTGGTTGACGATATCGTCTATACCGTAGCCCTGACGGCGATCCAGTCGGCTCAGGCTGATGCACAGGCAGCTAAAGCCTGATGAGACAAAGGTGCCACTACGGCACCTTTAGACTCTGGTAATACCCATAACGGCCTGGTGATCATCACCGGGCCGTTTTTTTATAACTGCAGCTAAATATAAACCAGGTTAATAGACACACCTATCAATATTTGAATATTCAATATTTCAGCAGCTTGATAACTTTTTTATTTTTAACATGGAATATCCCTCGCAGAATAAATCAACGCCTAGGATTACTTTTTCTCCATAAATAAAATACTTTTACATCAGGAGAGTTAAAGAACCATTAAGGATATGACAACATTTTTCGATGAATTAGCAGCGTATGGTGAGCCTAAGCAGCATAGAGCTATTTTTAAGGTAAGCGGTGTGGAGTATGAAGTTTACTTTACGCAGATCACCGATAAAAATCCGTTTGACTGCACGGCAGAACTCCATCCTAGGTTTATAAAGCCGGCTTATGCTAAACACTATGAAATCGCCTTTGATGCAAAGCAAAACCGAGTTAACAAAACATACTTTCGCCGGGTCAAAGGCTTGCCACAAGGTAGTGCCATCCAGGTTATGAATTGCGTTGAAAGAATAATTTTTGACCACTATACTACTTTCAATGTGGGGCTCTACACCTACGCCCCGAATGATTTCAAGTTATCGAGTGTTTACTGCCGTCTCATATCGCGACCCAAACATATAGGATCTTCGATTGAGGTTGGTCTAGAACCGATGGGGAGGACGCATGTCTTACGAACGCCGTACTTCTATGCATAAATTAGAGCAACACCGTGCTCGACAAATAGCGCGAATGGAAGCCTTTGAGCGAGCTATAGAGGCTGGACAAACAACTGTCGTTGTTTCTGGAAGACCTCCTGAAGCCTCTCCTATGTTTAATAGCGTTACCCAAACGATTCCAAGCCATGCTTTGTTTAAAGGCAAGGATCCATTGTTGTAATGACTCGAACGATCAATATTTTGCCACTACGGCACCTTTAGCCTCTGGTAATACCCATAACGGCTCGGTGATCATCACCGGGCCGCTTTATTTTTGGCGTCAACAATGAGCAAGCAATACACCGCCTGATGCCCTCACCCTAACCCTCTCCCACAGGGCGAGGGGACCGATCGAGTGGATCTGAAAATTCGGTGACACACTTTGGATAAGATGACGATCGGCCTGAGAAATAGGCCGATCATCATGGCTAAAGGATATGAAAAGTGTTCACCATGTCCTTGAACACCTGTCTACCCTGTCCCCGGTCTGTACAGGGAAAGTGTTGAAGCAAGTTTGCTGAGATGACCTATTTACTTCCAGCAGAGCACCTGCTATCAGTTCCCTTTTCCCTATCGGGTAGTTGGGGGCTAGTTTGCTGAGATTATCTATTTACTTCCAACAGAGCTCGGGCTATCAGCTCCCTCTCCCTGTGGGCTGAGGAATCCCCAGAAAAATTGAGACGAGAAATAGGCTGTTTTTTACCCAAAAACGGACTAAAAAACAGCCTCAAGCAGACGAGAAGAAGTGGTTCGTCATTCTCTCACTGCCAATTTACGAACAAAATGGAACAGATTGATCGTAAAACACTCGCTCTAATTCTCTGAAACCACTAAGAAAAAATTAGTGGGGATTCCTCAGCCCTGTGGGAGAGGGTTGGGGTGAGGGGTCAACAACTCATCTGCCGCCGCCACAATATGCGCCGCCGTCAGGCCATATTCCTGCTGCAAGAACTCCTGCGTGCCCACTTGCCCATAGCGGCCTTTCACCCCCACCCGCCGCATCGGTACCGGGCATTCCTCCACCAGCACCTCCGCTACCGCCGAACCAAGCCCGTTATGAGTGCTGTGGTTCTCGCAGGTGACGATCCTGCCGGTTTTCGCCGCAAAGGTTTTGATGATTTCACGATCGATAGGCTTGAGCGTAAACATGTCTATCACCGCCGCGCTGATGCCACGCTTTTGCAGTTCCTGCGCCGCATGCAACGCTTCGGCGACCATAATGCCGTTGGCGATCAACGTAATATCGCTGCCGTCACGCAATAGATTAGCCTTGCCGATGGTGAAACGATAACCTGCGGGATAAATGCGTGTCGCCTGCTTACGAATGGTTCGTACCCAGTAGAAGCCTTGTAACTTCACCAGTTGCTGCAAAATATCCTGGAACATGGTGGCATCGGTCACCTCCAATACCACCGAATGCGCCAGGCCGCGCACGATCCCCATGTCTTCAAACGACATATGCGTGCCGCCGTTATGGCAGGCGCTGACCCCGGCATCGGAAGCGATCACCTTGACGTTGTTGCGCTGATAGTCCAACGACATAAACAGCTGATCGAAACAGCGGCGGCTGGCAAAAGCGGTGAAGGTGTGGACAAATGGCACTCGTCCGGTCAGTGATAAACCGGCGGCCACGCCAATCACATTGGCCTCCATGATACCGCAGTTGATGACCCGCTCAGGGTGATCCTTATGTACGCCATCCATCGCCATCGAACTCATCAGATCTGCTTCCAGTGCAATCACCGGCGTATCGGCTTCGGCCTGTTGGCGGATCACGCTGGCGTACACCTTGCGCATTTCTACGGCGTCTTTTTCCAACGGCATTTCCTGGTTAAACATGGGCGGCCTCCAATTCGGCAATAGCCTTGTCGATTTCGCTACGAACATCTGGCGTTAAACGCAGATGATGTGAGTTTTTCAGGTTCTCCAGATACGCCACGCCCTGCCCCTTGAGGCTATCGAGGATCACCACCAATGGCCGTTGCTCTCCACTGCGCTCCGGCAATACGGCATCACGGATCGCCGCAATGTCATCCCCACGAACGGTCTGTACCTCAAAACCAAAGGCGCGGAATTTACCGGCCAGATCGAAGGGTTTGATCACCTCATCCAGCGTGCCGTCCAGCTGCTGTTTGTTGTAATCAATAAACAGCGTCAGATTATGCAGATTGTGGTGGGCGATAAACTGGAACGCTTCCCAACATTGGCCTTCGTTCAGTTCACCATCCCCCAGGATGCAGAATACCCGGTTGCTGCGCTTTGCCAGTTGGTGTGAAAGCGCCATACCGGCAGCGATAGAGACCCCCTGCCCGAGCGATCCGGTGGTAGCATCCACCCCACGGGTTAGCAAGCGATCTGGGTGGCTCGGCAACCGGGTGCCATTCTGGTTGAGCGTTTGCAGCTGCTCCAACGGGAAATAGCCCTTAAGCGCCAGCACGCTATACAGCGCCGGACCAGCATGGCCTTTCGACAGCACGAAATAATCGCGCTCAGGCCAATCCGGGTCACCCGGATCGATACGCATCACTTCGCCGTATAACACCGCCAGCGTTTCAACCACCGACATACAGCCGCCGTAATGGCCAAACCCCAGCCCAGTGAGTGCCTTCAGCGTTTCCAGACGGATCGCCCCGGCCAATTTCGTCAAATCAGTCACGGTGTTGCTCATGAACTTTCCTCCTTATTTCTGGCTGGGGCATCTTTGCGTTTCCCCAAGAAGTTATGCGCGACCAGCAGGCCAAAGATGGCAACGATCGCGACCATGATCATTTCTTTGGTCAGGAAGCGCGCCATATTGCCCAACACGATCCCCACCACGCCGAAGTCCGTATCGGAGAAGGTAGTGTTGGCAAAACCCAGCGCGCCCAGTACCGGTAACAACAGCACCGGCAGGAAGGTAATCAACAGGCCGTTGGCAAATGCCCCCAGCATGGCACCGCGCCGCCCGCCGGTCGCATTGCCGAACACCCCGGCAGTGGCCCCGGTGAAGAAGTGCGGCACCACGCCCGGCAGGATCAGCACCATCTTCATTTGGCCGAGCAAGAACAGACCGGCCAGGCCACCCAGGAAGCTGAACAGGAAACCAATCAACACCGCATTGGGGGCGTAGGGATAGACCACCGGGCAGTCCAGCGCCGGGCGGGCATTAGGGACCAGTTTTTCCGAGAAGCCGGTAAAGGCCGGGACGATCTCGGCCAGGATCAGACGCACCCCTTGCAGAATGATGAATACCCCGGCGGCAAAAGTGATCGCCTGAATAATCGAGTACACCAGGTAGTTCTGCCCGCCACTCAATTGGCTTTCGACGTAATCCTGGCCCGCGCAGATAGCCAGGATCAGGTAGATCACGATCATGGTCATCGAGATGGAAATCGAGCTGTCACGCAGGAAGCTGAGGTTTTTAGGTAAGTTCATCTCCTCGGTGGAACGCGAATTTTTCCCCACCTTGGAACCGATCCAACCGGAAAGGACATAGCCCAAGGTGCCGAAATGGCCAAAGGCAATGTCGTCGTTGCCGGTAATGCGGCGCATATAGCGCTGGGCAATCGCCGGGAAGAACGCCATCACCAATCCCAGAGTCAGCGCTCCGGTGAACACCAGCTGTACGCCCTCAAAACCGGCCACGGTGAGGATGATGCCGATCATACAGGCCATGTAGAAGGTGTGGTGCCCGGTCAGGAAGATGTATTTCAAGCGGGTAAAGCGGGCCACGATGATGTTGGCCACCATGCCAAACGCCATAATCAGCGCGGTGGAAGCCCCGTATTTCTCGAGTGAGATAGAGACAATGGCTTCGTTATTGGGAATAATGCCCTGAATATTGAACGCATGCTCAAACATGCCGCCCAATGGATTCAGTGAGCCGACTAATACCGTCGCCCCGCCGCCCAACACAATAAAGCCCAGAATGGTTTTAACCGTACCTTTGACCACGTCAGAAAAAGATTTCTTTTGTGCCAATAGACCAATCAAGGCAATCACCCCGACCAATACTGCCGGGACCTTTAATATATCAACCACAAACCTGAGCGCTTCCTGGATAAACATATCCACCTCGCCAATGGGTTAGATTAAATAATGGAGTGTGCTGTGAAGTAAGCATGCAGTTTGGTTTCAAGCTCATTAATATCAATGATATTGCTGATCACCACTAACTGGTCGGCTGGCACACTGGCGCTAGCGGCAATATCTTTCGCCATCACGAAGATATCTGCCGCGCCCGGCGTTGCCGAGGAAAGATCGGAATGTTCAACCTCCGCCTCAATATTCATTTTTTTCAGCACTTTCTTGATGTTCATTTCCACCATAAAACTGCTGCCCAATCCTGAGCCACAAATAGCCATGATTTTCATTATTCTTACCTGCCAAATTTTATGTGTAGGATAGTGTCACCCGATATCTATCGGATGCTGAGTATTATCAAAAGCTGCGGGTATAACCGGTTAGAGATTAATAATTAGCGATAACATCCTCAATTTGCTGTTTGGTTTGCGCCAGAAACAGTTTCTCCATGGCTTCGCTATCAGAAAATAACTCGGCCAGCTGCGAGATCATTTCAATGTGGCTACTGCTATCCGGAGCGGAAAGCATCACCACGATGAAGACCGGATCGTTATCTTCGGACTGAAAATGCACGCCCTGATTGATCTTTAATAGTGAAAGACCAAGCGCTTTGGCGCCCTCCTCCGGCCTGGCATGGGGCATCGCGATACCGGGTGCCAACACGTAATAGGGCCCCAGCGCCTGATGTTGCTGAAATATGGCCGTCAGGTAATCGGCGGTGATCACACCACGCTGCAGTAGCGGCTGAGCACTCAGCGTGACCGCCTCCTGCCAGTCGGTAACCTGATCGCACAGTTGAATGTGGTCGGCGTTCAGCCAGTCGTTGAGCACATCTCCTCCTTATGGGGTTGTTCCCTTAAACCGCCAGAGTTTCCGAACCTAAACGGGACGAAATCTGTTGGCTATGGATCGTTTGATGGCACGTAGCCGTCATGGAAAAGCCCGGCGACGGTAAAACTTTAATCAACGTGCAGGGGTTAAACTGTGACTTATCGCACAAAGATAGCGCTACCAAAAATCCTTCATCCAGATCTGTGATAGCGCTATCAAAACTATCGGGGATGAAACCCGGTGGCTCAGTTTTTTTATCGATCGCCAAAGGAACGGGGTAGAATGGGCACAGAAGCGGGAACGACGAAGCCCAGTAATGGGTTTCAACCCATGAGCTCATTTATGCGTTATGCGCGCATTTCAGTCAGGATCAGCAATGTCGATCGGTAGAAAACGACGCAGTACCGGCCGGGTTACCCTGGCCGACGTAGCCCAATTGGCAGGCGTGGGCACCATGACCGTCTCGCGGGCGCTACGCACGCCGGAACAGGTTTCAGATAAGCTGAGAGAAAAAATTGAGTCGGCGGTCAGTGAGTTAGGTTATCTCCCCAACCTGGCGGCCAGTTCGTTAGCCTCGGCGTCTTCTTATACCATCGCCATGGTGGTGCCGAGTTTTTCCGAGTCCGGCTGTGCGGATATGTTTGCAGGGTTACAGCGGGTACTGCAACCGGCGGGTTACCAGATCATGCTAGCCGAGTCCCAACATCATATCGAGCGTGAAGAAACGTTGCTGGAAACCCTGCTCTCTTACAACCTGGCTGCGGCGGTGCTGTTAAGCATTGAGCATTCTGAAAATACCCGTCAGGCATTAACCGCAGCCAATATTCCGGTAGTGGAAATTGGAGCAATCCGTACCGACCCGATCGACATCAATATCGGCATCGATTACGTCGCCGCCATGTATCAGCTCACTCAAACCGTGATTGCCAGCGGGTATCAGAATGTTGGCCTGCTGTGCGCCAATCAGGAACAGTGGATTTTCCAACAGCATCTTCAAGGCTGGCACAAAGCGCTACTGCAAAACCACATGTCCCCTCATCGGGTGATTAATGCCGCACAACCCGCCAGCTTCAGCCTCGGCGCCCAGCAATTGCCGGAGTTTTTACTGGCTTGGCCAGAGTTGGATGCCTTGGTCTGTGCGTCTGATGAACTGGCCTGTGGCGCGCTGTATGAATGCCAGCGGCGGCGAATCAAGGTGCCGGAGCAGTTGGCTATCGTGGGGTTTGGCAACAGCGAGGTCAGCCAGGTCTGCCAGCCGCCGCTGACGACCATGACCGTGCCGCATAAGGAGATTGGTATCCAGGCAGGTAAGGCATTGTTGGCGCGCTTGAACGATCAGCCCTGGCAGCCCGAAGGTTCGATCCCTTCAACCCTGTGTCGTCGTAGCAGCTGTTAATCGCGATAATACCGGGAACCCGCAGAAAAGACGGCGTTCCCGGTAACTCAACTACACTTACCAGCTATAGTTTATCCCAACACGGTAGCGTGTTTGGCGGTTATCGTGTTGGCTATCTTGCTTCACGTTCCCCACTTCAACATAAGGCTTCCAGTTTTTATCCCACTTGTAAGCCAGCTTGACGTTATGTTCGTAATCGGTTTTGCCGTCATCAAAAATAACCTTGTTGCTGCTCTTATACACGTAGTTATATTCGGCCGACCAGTCTTTGTAGAAGTTATAACCTAACCAAAAATCGCCACGGTTGGTTTTCTCATCCCCCTCTGATCCTTTTGAGGTGGTGCGCTTATATTCGTAGCGATATCTGCCCGCCACATAAATGTCTTTGGTAAAGTTATACTGCGCACGCAGATAAGGACGATAACCGTTATTATTACTATTGGACTCTAACGAGACCCCAGGCTGCAGGGTGATCGCATCAAATTTATGCTGATAGCTGACGACGGCTTCTGTGCCATTACTGACCTGCTCGTGGAATGGTTTATCAGGCGTCGAGTCTGAAGAGTCCTGACGCCATTTTGCTTCCAGAGAGAATCCCAGGCCGTTATCGAAACGATGCGACACCAGCATTCTATTTTTATGGTCACCTTTGGCTGTATCCTGCCATTCATGGCGCAAATCAAGCGACATGGCCATTGCACTAAAGTTTGCCACAGAGGCTAACACCAGAGTCAATAATTTAAATTTCATTATTACTACCCTTATCATTAATTATAGAAAAGCATCCCCACTCTAATTAAGGGGGTTGTAGTGTTTTTTGAAATACTTATTACTCAAAAACGGAAATAGCGAACATATAACTTAAAACAAACTTTATCTTTTTTGATGAATAAAGATTACCCAACATAAATAGCCGTTTGTAATACCGCGCCACCTTAAGCCTCTGACAGATGGGTGCTATGCAGGTTAGCCGACCGTTGAGCGCATGGATGCGCGATTCGAGCCCCCAGGGACGGGTTCACGGCGTGTCGGCGTTCTGCATAGCTCCCAGCTGTATCACTATGACCAACAGCTATTTAAATAAGCCTTATCTCATGGCGCGTTTCAGAATACGGTCGCCCTGGCGCTGGAAATCTGCCGCCACTTCCTGCACCGTTTTCTTACCATAATCGATATTCTGAATGGCATCCTGGAACAGCACTACGATCTGCGGGTCGTCAAAATACGGTGAAGCGCTGATGGCATGCGGCAGTGATAACGCCAGTTTCAAGCCAGAAACGGCCGGATCGTTATCCTGGATCGCTCCACTTTCACGCAACTGGCTGACGGCCACTTTACTTAACGGTACGCCACGCTCCAGCTTCAGCGCCTCAACGCCTTCCTTGCTGTTTAACAGGAAGTTAATCAACATTGCCGCTTCTTTTGGATGCTTGCTGCTTTTACCAATCGAGAACATTTGCGACGGTTTGAAGAACAATCCGGCATCCTTGGCCCCAGGCAACATCGGGTATGGCCCCAGTTCAAGCTTGGCCGGTGCCTTCAGGTTGTCGGAATATTTGTTAATGGTGGAGTTCCACATATAGGTTCCGCCCCATTCCCCCGCAATCCAGGGTTTCATCTCATACATATTGCTTTTGCCGAACGAGGCATAGTATTTCGATGACGGCATGACGTGGCTATCCACCATGTCTTTATACATCTGGAAGAAATCGACCCATTGCGCTTCGGTGTAAGCAAACTTTTTCTTTGACTCGTCGATAATATCGACGTTATGTTTCTGGATCATATACGAGCGTAACAGCGCAAAAGTATCCTGGTGCTCCAACACCACCGGATAATATTTGTCGCCCAGTTTTTCGTTGAAGGTTTTACCGGCAGCGAGCAATTCATCCCAATTATTGGGATATTGCACGCCCGCGTCTTTCCAGGTGACATCGTTATAATAGAAAACGCGTGCGGTCACTGAGATCGGGATGCCGTTCAGCTTGCCGTCAATCGTGGTGGTTTGCAGCTCTTTGGGATCAAACTGAGTCAGATCCAGATACTCACTCACCTTGTTCAGGTCATAGAATCCGGTGCCGGTTTTTGAAAAGATCGGCAGCCAGTTCCAGTTGGTTTGCATCACGTCCGGCTCGGTGCCCCCGGCGATTTGGGTGGTCAGGCGTGAAAGGTGACCGTCCCAGCCGGTATATTCCGATTTCACCTTGATATTCGGGTTCTGCTTCTCGAACGCTTCAATCGCTTTCAACGTAACCTGATGGCGGCCATTGCCTCCCCACCAGGACATACGTAAATCAACCTGTTCCGCAGCAAAGGATTGATGGGCAAATATCGCCATGGATGAGGCTACCAGAGTACGTAAGACTATTTTTTTCATTATTGACCACTCCTGTTAAAGAGAAATATTCTTTTCTGTTTTCGCATCAAAAATGTGGCATTTATCCATATCGAATTTGAAGTAAACCGGACGATGCAGCCCATTTTTCAGGATCGGTTTGACGTCATCGGAAGGAATACGGCAGGTCAGTTCAAAATCATTCACCTTCAGATAAACAAAGAACTCATGGCCCATATTCTCGACGCGGACCAGTTCCCCTTCGGAGTGGTTGCCCTCAAACGGCGACTCTGAAATCGACACAAACTCGGGACGCACGCCAAAGAACACGTCCTGCCCAACAAAGCTGGCGACCTTATCCTGCTGATACTGGCTGAGGGTCAAGGTGTAGTTACCGACGGTAAGGCCGATTTTGCCGTCCTTCTCTACCAGCTTGCTCGGCTTGATGTTCATTTCTGGCGCCCCGATAAAGCCGGCGACAAACATGTTTTTCGGGAAGTGGTACAGGTTGTCTGGCGTATCCACCTGCATGATATGCCCCAGCTTCATCACGCAGATACGGTCGCCCATGGTCATGGCTTCGGTCTGATCGTGGGTAACATAGACGGTGGTCGCCGGTTTGCCGCTCTTTTTCAGCTGCTTGTGCAAATCGGAAATACGGATACGCATCGAAGCACGCAGCTTGGCATCCAGGTTAGATAACGGTTCATCGAACAGGAACACGTCTGGTTTTTTCACAATTGCGCGGCCTACGGCCACACGCTGCGCCTGCCCACCAGAGAGTTGGCGTGGCAAACGATCCAACAGCTCTTCCAGCTCCAGGATCTTGGCGGCTTCGTTGACCTGCTCTTCAATCTGCTCTTTAGGCAGCTTGCTCAGCTTCAAACCAAACGCCAGGTTATCTTTTACCGTCATATGCGGATACAGCGCATAGTTCTGGAACACCATGGCAATACCACGGGATTTAGGGGCCAGGTTATTCACCACGCGATCGCCAATGCGCACTTCGCCGCCGCTAATGGTTTCCAGCCCTGCCAGCATCCGCAGCGTGGTCGATTTGGCACAGCCGGAAGGGCCGACAATCACCATAAACTCGCCATCGGCAATGGTCAGATTGATGCCATGTACCGCCTTATAACCGTTGCTGTACACTTTCTGCAGATTGTTAAAAATGACTTCAGCCATGATAGATCCTCAATTAACCTTTAATTCCGCTGCTGGTAACGCCCTGCACAAAGTAGCGTTGGGCCAGGAAGAACACGATGATGGACGGCAGAATAGAGATGCTTGCCATAGCCAGGATTTCGTTCCACGGCGCACCTTCTGTCACGTCGATAGACATTTTCAACGCCAGCGCAATCGGGTACTTATCGACGCTGTAGACGTAGATCAACGGGCCAATAAAGTCATTCATCGACCACATAAACTGGAACAGAGCGACGGAGATAATCGCCGGTTTCAGGATCGGCACCACCACATACCACAGCACCTGGAACGAGTTGCAACCATCAATCTGGGCCGCCTCTTCCATATCCCGTGGTACACCGCGCAGGAACTGGATCAACATAAATACGAAGAACCCTTGGGTCGCAAATGCCAGCGGCAAATAGAGCGGCAGATAGCTGTCCAGCATGCCCATTTCACGGAACATGATGTATTGCGGGATCAGTAACACCGTGCTCGGCAGCAACATGGTGGTGATCAGCGTGGCAAACCAGAATTTCTTCCACGGGATCTCAAAGCGGGCAAAACCGTAGGCCACAATGGTCGAAGAGATAATGGTTAATAACACCTTGGGGATCACAAATTTAAAGGTGTTAAGCATGTAATGACCAAAGTTATATTCCGTGCCGGTTTTCCAACCGTTAACGAAACCGTCCGAGGTCGCATTGTCTGGCCACAGGCCCAGGGTGGTGAAGATCTCCTGATTGGGTTTAAACGAGGCCGAGAACATCCACACCAGCGGATAAAGCATCAACAATCCCACCAGCAGCAGCACGACGTAACGAATAGCGGCGCTGATTTTTTCCCGGCGCAATGTGCGCTGAACTTCACGCTCAGCGATTTCCTGCGCACTGGACATGGGTAATTGGTTCTGTTGCATGTCAGCCATTTTTGCCACCCTTGTCTGCCGAGTAGAAGACCCAATACTTCGATGATTTAAAGGCGATTGAGGCGAACAGGGCCACAACCAGGAACAGGATCCACGCCAATGCGGCACCGTAACCCATATCAAAATATTTAAAGGCGGTATCGTAGATATACAGTGAGAACAGATAGGTATAATGGGTTGGCCCGCCCCCGGTAATGACATACGGGGCAGTAAACTCTTGGAACGCCTGCGTGGTCTGCATAATAAAGTTGAAGAAAATCACCGGCGTGATCAGCGGTACCGTGACCTTCATAAACATCTGCCACTTGGAAGCACCATCAATCATGGCCGCTTCATATTGTGACTGTGGCACGTTTTGCAGCGCCGCCAGGAAGATCACCATCGCAGAGCCGAACTGCCATACACGCAGCAACGTAACCGACATCAATGCCAGAGAAGGCTCGCCCAACCAGTTGATCGGATCCATCCCAAAGACACCGATAAAGCTGTTTAGCAGCCCGTCGATGGCAAACAGAGCACGCCACAACACGGCGATAGCCACGCTGCTGCCCAGGATAGAAGGAACGTAATACGCCGTACGGAAAAAGCCGATGCCGCGCAGTTTAAAATTAAGGACAAAAGCGATACCTAACGCAAATGCCAATTTTAACGGGATGGTCAGAAACACATATGCAAAGGTGACGCCCATCGATTTCCAAAAAAGATGGTCTTCCATCAGCATATAACGATAGTTTTCCACCCCGTTAAACACCGGGGGATTCATCAGGTCATATTCCGTAAAGCTCAGCAAGAATGATGACACAAAGGGGAACGCCGTAAATATGATCAACCCTATTATATAAGGTGATATATAGGCTAACCCCAGCATTCTGTTTTCATTCATGGTTGTTACCCATAGCCATTTAAATAGAAAAAGAAATGAAATTAGTTAAGTAAAATTTAAGTAAGATTAAACAATAGAAATGAAAAGCCGGGCAGTCTGCCCAGGTTCAGCATCCCCCCCGTAGTGATAAATCAATAAATTTTTTCAGACGTTCGCTGGCCAATCTCAGCCAGTGATCAGCGGCCAATGCTCGCGTTGTCACTATGCCGTCGGGTTGCTTGCTACAGAAGGCTAAGTCCATTTTTCGGTCTCCCAGATGATTCCGGCATCTACCAACCAACAAACTGAAACACTATTTCAAATTATTATATCTGAAATTTTTCCAACGTCATTCAGTGGATGGCAAAAGTGTGACCAAAGTAGAAACGTTGTTTTGATTTTTTTGTTTAAAAACAAAAATTATCAAAACCAAACCAAAAATGACATGTAATGTAATGATAAATAAATATATTTTTTCTATGCGCATTTGTAGCGCCAAGGATAGAAATTTTGATGAGGTGGGTTAACTAATTGTAGGTAGATGAAATCAGCTGATTTGGGCCGAGAGGGAAAGTATGAATGCCGTCATTGATGGTAACATTTGTGATTTCAGATGGTTGGCAAGTGGGGAGGGTCTAACTGGGGAGAAGAATAGACGGCCTTGCTACTCTATGAGCAGCAAGGCCGTGCGTTAAATCAGGCGTCTTCCTCGCCAGAGCTGGCTCTGCTTTCGCGCGGCAGCGGCTTACCGTAGTCCTGGCCGTTATTACGCGTTAGCCACAGCGATAATGCCTTCAGCGAATCGGGGGTGAACTCGTCGCAGCGGGCGGTGATCTCCTCTGGCGTCAACCAGCTCACTTCAGCCACTTCTTCTTCCTGCAGAGCGAACGGGCCATTGGCGACGCAGCTAAACAACGCCCCCCAAATACGGCACTGTTCCTCTTCAAAGTAGAACAGGCCATGTTCGGCAAACGGGATCCCGGCGATACCCAGCTCTTCTTCCGCCTCACGGCGGGCAGAGTCCAACACGTTTTCCCCGCTTTGTACCACTCCCCCTGCGGTGGCATCCATCCAACCCGGGTAAAAATCTTTGGTGTCAGTGCGCCGCTGCACCAAAATTTTCCCCATGCCATCATGCACCACAATATAGGTCGCACGATGACGCAGCCGTTGGGCACGCATCTGTTGACGACTGGACTGAGCAATCACTTCGTTTTGCTCGTTGACGATATCAACCCACTCGGTATCTGCAGCCTGATCCTGTTCCGCCATCCTGTAAAACCTTCTTTTTTGGGCGCGATGCATGCCGCGCACGGGTTATGCTTCAATTATTTTTGGTATGTGCCCCTGCTCTGCCAAGCCACAACCATGGCTGCCACTTTCAAGCTATCGGGACTATAAAATTAGTGCGTTAACGCCACCTCTGCAACAACCTTGCCGTTGTGCAACTCGAGCACGCTCAAGACGTCGTCTGTCAGTATGCCATAGCTGGCAGGAAAACCCCCTTTCGGGATGCTGACCGAGCCTGGATTAAAACAGTAGATCTCCCCTTGCCTTTGTGCCTGGGGCAAATGCGTATGGCCATACACCAGCACGTCTCCGCCCGTTAAAGGCGGTAATGTGTTGGGATGATAAAGGTGCCCGTGGGTTAAAAACAATCGTCTTTTGGCTAATAGCACCTGCTGGTAAGGGGCCATCATCGGGAAGGTGAGCAGCATCTGATCGACTTCACTGTCGCAATTACCGCGAACGGCAACGATTTTGTCACTAACGTGATTCAATCGTTCGGCTACCTGCGCGGGCTGATAGTTATCTGGCAAGGCGTTGCGCGGGCCGTGATTGAGCAAATCACCCAACAGTATCAACCAGTCAGCCTGGCTTTGAGCAAACAGTTCGAGGATTTTGTCGGTGGCGGAGAGCGAACCATGCAGGTCCGAGGCGAACATCAGCTTCATAATCTTTCCTTCGGTGCGGAATATGAAACCATTTTAACGTAGCTGGGTTAGACAACAAGCGGTGGGGAAAACAGGTGGCCGATATTCGGCCACCTGAAGAACATCAGGCGCGGGCCAGCAGTTCTTTGACAAACGCCACAATCTCCGGCTTTTTGCCGTTGGAGAACAGGCATTCCTGGAAGCGAGGGCCGCTAACGGCGGTCTTCACCAGCTCTGGATCGATGGCACGCAGCGTATCAAGGTAGTTGTCTTTGATCACCGCCTGCTTAACCTGATTGAGGATACCGGCGTTACGAACCTGAGGTTCCTTACGCTCTACCGGATAACCTTCACCTTTACGCCCGGTAAAGGCCTTCTCAAAGATATAGCGCACGTTCAACTCTGCACCCCAGCCAAAACCTTTGGCAAACGGCAGGGACAGCGCATTACCGTTGTTGATCTGCGCGAACAGGAAAGCATCCGCAGGATCGATACAGTAACCGCACACTACGCCAGGATGGATGTTAAGTGACATCAAGGCGCCCTGCCCGGTACCGCAGCCAGTGACCACAAAGTCGACCGCTTCGGCGTTCAACAGAATGCTGGCCATAATCCCTAAGTGGATATAGGTCAGATGGTGATCCTGCTCATCGCTCATACCCACGTTGAACACCGCATCATGATTGCCAGCCGCAACCGCCTGCAATTGTTCGAGAACCAGTGCATTTTTACCCGCCTGGCTGTTTTCCATCATCAGTGCAATATTCATCTTTCGCTCTCCGCAAATAAAATCAATCGGTTATTCTTTGTCTAGTTAGCGAGCCAACCAGCCGCCATCTACCGCTACGGTGTAGCCATTGATGTAATCCGAAGCCGGTGAAGCCAGGAATACCACCGGCCCCATCAGATCTTCTGGCAGGCCCCAACGGCCAGCCGGGATACGCTCGAGGATTTCCTCGCTGCGAGCCTGATCGTCGCGCAGTTGGCGAGTATTGTTCGTCGCCATATAGCCTGGAGCCAACGCGTTCACGTTGATACCGTGGCTGGCCCATTCGTTGGCCAACAGACGGGTAACACCCATCACAGCGCTCTTGGACGCGGTGTAAGACGGCACACGGATGCCCCCTTGGTAAGACAGCATGGAGGCGATATTAATGATCTTGCCGCCGGTGCCTTGGGCAATAAACTGACGGGCCACCGCCTGAGACATGAAGAACACCGTCTTGATGTTCAGGTTCATCACGTCATCCCAATCTTTTTCGCTAAACTGCAGCGCATCCTGGCGGCGAATGATGCCGGCGTTATTGACCAGAATATCGATATGACCGAATTCGGCCACCGCGCGCTCCAGCAGCTCAGGCAGCACTTCCAGCTTGCTCAGGTCGGCTTTCAGGCTCAGGAAACGACGCCCCAGTGCGGTGACTTTGGCAATGGTTTCGTCCGGCTCAACCACGTTAACGCCAACGATATCACAACCCGCTTGAGCCAGCCCTATGGCCATCCCCTGTCCCAGCCCGGTGTCACAACCGGTCACAATCGCCACTTTACCCTGCAATGAAAAATTATCGAGAATCATGCTCTTGTCCTTAGTACTCAGGGCATCAGCGGCCCTTGTCAAAAGTGGGGATAGCGTTGCAATCCCGCCAGTGTCCGCAGCTTGCTGCCATACAGGGGGAGCGATATTGCTCGCCCCTGTCATCATGATGGCGCAAGTCTAACGCTTATCCCCGACGCAATCAATAAAATTGAAACAATGTTTTATTTTATGTGAAAGTAATTTTTGATTGTGTGATGTATGCCGTTTTCAGCGGGGCAAAAACGGCATAACCGGTGGGTTTATCTAAATCGATATCGCATGCAGCTTACCGGGCGCAGCATACAGGCCGGGCGCAGCATACAGGCCGAGCGCAGCATACAGGTCGGGCGCAGCATGCGGCGCCCCTACGGAGTCTCATTTCACTGCTGAGAACATGAAAGCATTGTTGTCGGCAATGTTCCCCACCACCGCATCGGCATATTCTCCCGGCTTGCTACGCAACGAGACGTTGCCGCTGAATACGCCCTGCTTATCCTGCGTGGTATAGGGGCCCGGGCGGAAAATGTAGTTAAACCTCTGGTTATCAATCGCCATATTGTTGGTGACTTGCAGGGCGCCAGGGTTGAAGTTGTCGGTAAACCCATCCATGCCGTTTTCAATGGCGAGGCTGTTAGTCACCTGATGGGCCACTGGTAACCCTTCTCCCCCCAGTTTGAAACCATTATTGACATTGCGCAGTGCGACGCTGTTCTCAATGATCACCTTACCGTTCGGGCCATCCTCGATCTTGTTAAACAGATCAAAGCCGTCATCCACGTTGTCATGCGAGAAGCAGGCGACCAGCCGATTTCCCTCACCCACACGCATTTTGACGGCAAAGCCATCCGCATTGATCAGGCCTGGGTCCTTGTTGGCGTATGATTCGGAATGGCTGATCAAGTTGTGGCTGGCCCACAATGGCCGATCGGCGTTGGCCGGGGAAGAAATGACAATCCCGGTATCATCCGCATGGTGTGCCACCACCCGGTCAAGGTGGTTATGGCTGCCCGCGATATGTAGGCTTTTTTCCGTTACCGTGATGCCCTGAATATCCCAATAGCTGGCTTCCAGCTCCATCCCGCGCAGCACCACACCCTCCCCAAGCGGCCGGAGCTTTTTGGCATGCGTGGCGGTGCCACTGGCTACGGCTGGTATGACAGCCAAGGGGTAATCTCCCGCTGCCAGCCAAAGCGTGCCACCCGGCGTTAAGGATTGCACGGCGGTGGCAAAATCCAGCGGATGCTGCTGGCTGCCATCATTTTCGGCTTTGCCCTGTGGCGCAGCATACAGATTAGCGGCGTCGGCATAACGCGCTTTGCGCACTAGCAACTTGTCATTCTGAGCGTTGCCTTTTGCCGTGGTGAAACGGTAATCCAGCGCAGTTTCCGCCTTCTTCAGCGCAACCTTCACCGCCAGCATCTCTCCGGCCTGTACCTTACGCTCTGCAGCAATGACCACGCCGTCCTGGCTTAGCGACAGAGTGCCACTCTCATTGCTGCGTAGTTGGAATACGTAATCATCCGTGGCGGATATTGGCGCAGAACCGATCTCGATCTGCAGCGGCATTGCTTTAACCGCAAACTCTTGTGCCGCCGGAAGCTGGCTTTCGCTGAGCGTCAGGCTGACCTGGTTGACGGTAATGCGTGCGTTACGTGATGCAAAGAAGCCCACGTAGTAACCTTCAGGATCCAACTTGGTGACGCGGTGCGGATCGTTGGTGGTTTTACTGACCCAGTTGTCGCTGCCCAGCGGGGCATAGGCTGCGGTAAACCCCTGATCCGTACGAGCCAAACGCAGCCGGAAGGTTGGCGTTTTCTGCAGATCGACCTCAGGTTGATAACCCTCACGTTTGATCTCGACGCCCGCGTTACCCCAGGAATTGAGCACGCCGTTGCGGGAAATCAGCGTCATTTTGACCCGCTGATGATCTTTTTTATCCTGCGTCATGATGGCATTCATCACCATATTGGATGCCGCCGGAAACTCCTCATAACCCTGCTGGACCTTTTCCAACCTTGGTTTGCCGAGGATATCGCGGATCAGCAATCCCGCCCCCTCCTGCCCGGCGGGCAGAGCCATATTTTCCGGGCCAAACTGATCGACCGTCACTTCCGCCTCCAGAACCACATTGGCATTGGCGGGAACGCGCGTGTAGTAGAAGGTCAGGCCATCATGGCTATTGCCGATTTTGCCCCCCCGACTTTCGACGTGGAACGGCATTTTCAGCGGCCCGGCCTGCATCGGCTTGCCATTGGCCATCGTCACCTGATTGGTGCCCACTTTTTCCGGCAGCACGTTGGTGGCAAAGTTGACATCCGTTGACTGGCCGAAAGCGATGGCCTGCCAAACCAGTTCATTAGCGGCAGGCAGCGGTGCGGCGACACCGTGATGACACACGCTGGCCAGAGCAATTAATAACGACAGAGGTACGATCTTCATTTCCCTTTCCTTGTTTTTAATAGGTAGGGATCCCCCCGCCGTGTTAGCGAGAAGATCCTATTACTGGGTTTTGGGGAGATCTGGCCCGTTAGGCCGGTTTATACACAGGGGTAGCGACTTCAGGGGTGATGTTCATCTTCTGGCAGATCTTGCTGTTGCCCCAGCATTGTTCGTAGGGCAGCCCTACCAGCTTCTCAATCACCAGACGAACTTCGGGTTTGATATCGCCGATCTTGCCGCCAGCCTTGATGCGGGCCACTTCGTATAGCACCACCTGATGGGTCTGGCGGTTAAGCGTCATCTGGCTGCTGAAGACAATCGCCATCAGCGCCAACAAGATCACGCCAGCAAAGAACACCCAGGAGATCGCGGTAATGGCAGTTTCCGGCTGAGTGTGAGACTTGGACTGGAAGCCGTAGTAACTGAGGATCGCCCCCATGGTGAAGACGATTATCGAACGCATAATCTTGCCGGAGAAGGTCATCGCCCCAGCATAGATCCCTTCGCGACGGCGGCCGGTAAAGACTTCGTCCACGTCCGCCAGGAAGGTATACACCGTCCAGGGAATGTAATACACGCCGCCGGTGCCCAGGCCGAAGATTACGGTGATACCGATGATGGCAGCAGTGGCAATATGCGCAGGCAGGTTAAAGAAGTGCAGCAGGGAGTAGCAACAGACCGCAAACATCACGATACCGAGCGCCCAGGAATAAGGTTTACTGAAGCCTTTTTTCACGCACAGGCCAATAAAGATGGCGGTCGATATCAACTGTAAGATGGCATTCAGGCTGTTCAATCCGGCCAGAATGGCGGGATCGTATTGCAGCACGAAGATCACGAAATAGGTGAATACCGAGGCAAACAGCCATTCCGCACCGAAACCGAACAGATACATGCCCAGATGCTTGCGAAATACCCGCAGGTAGAAAGTCGATTGCATATCCCGCGCCAATGAAGCCAACGTTTTGAGCAGCGATTTCTTATGCTTAACCTCCGCTATTGCTTCATCCTTGCGCTCCCAGGAGAACAGATACAGCACGGTGATGGCAATAAACAGGATCACGCCGTAGGTGATACCGGTATATAGAAAAGGCTGGGCCGACTCTTTACCGTAGAGCAGAATAAATTGCCCTGGGATAAACGCCGCCAGGAAGTTGGCCATCTTGCCAAAAATCGCTTTATAGCCGGTCAGCTTGGAGCGCATGGCAAAATCATCGGTCATTTCGGTCGCCAGCGTCTCATAAGGCACCATCACCGAGGTATAAATCAGTTCGAAAATGACGTAGGTGGCGAGGTAGTACCAAAAACCGAAGCCCTCAACCCACAGCAGAGGGTAAAAGACCATCAGTGGCGCGCCAATCAGCAAGAAGAAACGCCGCCGACCAAAGCGCTTACCGAGCCAGGTATTGCCAAAGTTATCGGTCAGATAACCCATCACCGGGTTACTGATAGCATCGATGACGCTCGCAACCGAGAAGATAAATGACGCCTCCAACAGCGTCAGCCCACAAAACGTGGTGTAAAAATAGAGCAGCCAGGCACCGCTGATCGCCAGCGCACCGCTGCCCAAGAGGTTACCCCCGCCATAAGCCAGCTGATGCCCTAGCCTGACCGTTCTTCCCTTACCCAGAGCGTTAATACCATTAGTTGTCATCGTTTCTTCTCGCAAACAAAAATAATGAACTGCAATTTCATTTTTACAGGAATAACGTTTTATACTTTTAGGCGAGTTATAATGTTGTGATGAAAGTCACATAAAAAATAAGGGAATCTCATTTAGCCCGCTTTAAAACGCGGGCAGCATCTGGCCGCAGTCCCCGCATCAGGGATTGCCCATACGTGATCTTTCTATAATGGCGAGCATGCAACGGCGTCATGCTGGTTGGCTATGAGCAAAACCGCGATCTGCCATCAATTGGGCAAAGCGCAACGATTTATGCGATGTAGCTCTCATAAATCACCCGTTCGGGTTGGCCTAATCCGTCACTTTGATATCATTTTTCTAAATTTATGAAACAATGTTTTATTTAATTAAAGGATCGCCTGAACAGCGGCGGTTTATCGATAAGGTTAAGGGAGGCCATCGTGGCTAAAGGTTCAATCCACCAGTTCAATTTCCATCGTACAACCGATGCCGGTACCGGCGCACAACTCACCCGCCTGACACCGCCTGAAGTGCTGTGCCACCGCAACTACTTCTACCAGAAATGTTTCACCAACGACGGCAGTAAGCTGTTGTTTGCTGGCGAATTTGACGGTAACCGCAACTATTACCTGTTGGATCTGCAACTGCAACAAGCGGTGCAGTTGACCGAAGGCCCGGGCGATAATACCTTCGGCGGTTTTTTATCCCCGGACGATCGTTTCCTGTATTACGTGAAGAATGAGCGTGAGTTGCGCCGGGTAGAGCTGAGCAACTGCAATGAACAAACCGTGTATCGCGTGCCTGAAGAGTGGGTTGGCTACGGCACCTGGGTTGCCAACAGTGAATGCACCAGCCTGGTGGGCATCGAAATCGATCGTGAAGATTGGCAACCTCTGACCGACTGGAAAATTTTCCACAGCTTCTTCACCAAAAACCCGCATTGCCGCCTACTGCGTGTCGATTTGGCCAGCGGTGAATCACGTGTGATCTATGAGGATCGCCTCTGGTTAGGCCACCCAATCTATCGCCCATACCATAGCGATTGCGTCGCCTTCTGCCACGAAGGGCCACACGATCTGGTTGATGCCCGCATGTGGCTGATCAACGAAGACGGCAGCAATATGCGTAAGGTAAAAACTCATGCCCCAGGCGAGAGCTGTACGCATGAATTCTGGGTGCCGGATGGTTCAGCCCTGATGTACGTCTCTTATTTGAAAGGCCAGCAAGAGCGCAACATCTGCCGTTACGATCCACAAACCGGGCAGGACGAAATCGTGATGACCATGCCAGCCTGTTCGCACCTGATGAGCAACTACGACGGCAGCCTGTTAGTGGGTGACGGTTCGGCTACGCCAGTCGATATCAAGGATTCTCAAGGCTACACCATTGAGAACGACCCGTGGCTTTACGTGTTCGACGCCAAACAAAAACGTCAGGCACGCCTGGCCGCGCATAACAGCTCATGGCGCGTGCTGAATGGCGACCGTCAGGTAACGCATCCGCACCCATCCTTTACCCCGGACAACCGGCAAGTGCTCTTCACCTCAGATTTTGAGGGTGAACCTGCGCTGTATCTAGTCCGCTTGCCGGAAGATCTCTTTGCTTGATGGCGCTGGCAGCCCCTACAGGCTCAAACCGTAGGGGCGCTGCATGCTACGCCCGTCTTGATAATCAGTGGGTTAGCCCAGAACAATTCAGCATCATTGCGACTTTGTCAGCAATCTGCACGAGTCTATTTTATTGAGGAACAGCCATGTTTATCTACAAACAGGATTGCGCGTTAGAAGATTTAGGGAACGGAGTGACACGCCGTATCCTCGCTCATGGCGGCACCATGATGGCGGTGGAGGTCAACTTTAGCCAAGGTGCTATCGGCCCGTTGCATAGCCACCCGCACGAACAACTGACCTACGTACTTTCCGGCCGCTTCAGCTTCACCATCGATGGCGTCACCAAGGAAGTGGCTGCCGGAGATACCTTGTACAAAAAGCCCGACGTGGTACATGGCTGCGTCTGCCTGGAGGCCGGAACCTTACTGGATACCTTCACTCCACAGCGTGAAGATTTCCTGAAGTAACCTCATGTGTTCCCGGCCATCATACCGGGAGCATTTGGCACCCAATAAGCTGTAGCAACTCCCCCTCTCTTCTTGCAGAAAATTACCCTGTTCCCCTTGCCTACCCCTATCAATATGCCTGCCACCAAACCGACCACAGACGAGAAATATCAATAATTCATATTTCAAACAATTAACCATGAATACATACACCAAGTGAATGTATATGTGTAATTCTCAGTAATTGATCGGTAAGTTAATGGCCAGTTCTTATCTTTTGATTTTATTGAAATAATTGGTAACTTATCGATAAAATCAATTGTTTTTATCATATCGATCTATTTTATTGATCATTAAAAACAACTCTGCTATCCTATGTAATATAAATTTTCAATATAAATCAATGGAATGAGTAAATCTCATGGCTTACTGCGAGTATGTCGCCTATTGCCCACATTGTGATATTTCCATCGAGTTGACAGGGAACGTTCCCCCCTACGTTGAGGGGGCGGGTAGTTGCTGGATGTGCAGTAAGAAACTCATCCTGATTTTCAGAAAGTCGGCAAAAAACCGTGCACGCCATCGACAAGATTGCGGCTCATCCGCCAACCCGCGCACCAGCTAGGATTATTACTGATTAGGACGATCAACTATGCCTGATATTCATATCTACACGGTGAGTAATGACCGCTATTTCTCTGCTGGTTTGCATGCGCTGCTCAGGCACGGTGAAACCTTACCCCACAATAAAATTGCGTTGCATGAATTGCCCTTCGAGAAAGAGACATTTGAGGTTCACACGCTTTCAGAGCTGAGAAATAGCGCCTGTGACTTTCTGATTTTGGATTGCAGCTGCGGCTTTATTAATTATTACGGCGCCTGTTCTGCGCTCTATGCCGCCCTGGAACAGGGCAAGCTGGAGGCCAGGATCATCTTGATGTACGAAAACAGCCTGTGCCTGACCAACCCGGATATGTACAACCACTTTATCACTCTAGATAAAAATGCCTGTGTGGAGGATATCTTGCTAGCGATTTTCCCTCGCCAAACGGTGCAGGATGATTTTGATGCCGAGGTAGAGGAAGCCATGAGCCGGCAGTATCTGACCGGCCGAGAGCTGATCGTCATCAATGAAATCTACAGCGGTGCACAGCCTTATGAGATCGCCAAAAAGCTCAAGCTCAGGCTAAAAACCATCAACTGCTATAAAAACCGGGCGATGAAAAAGATCTGTAGCAAAAGAACGTTGGATGTATACGCTTAACGGCCTGTTCGCCAGGTTGGATCCCCTTTCATCGGCGACGTTTTCACCTTGGTCAGAAGTTGCTTCAAGAGGGTTGTCCTCATAGACCTCGTCTGAGGTACGCCGCACCACCAAAGTCGGGAGCCAACATCACTCGAATTTATAATCTGTATCGGCATCCTCTGCATCCTGTCCTACAGGTCTGATGAATCAAACAAAGGGGCGTGAAATCAACTCCATTCCGAGCACAATCAGAAACAGGAGAAAACACTGCCTGAAACGTTTGGCACTAATGCGCGCCCGCACTTTCTGCCCCAGCCACATCCCAACCAAAGCAGGCAATATAGATAAAAAGGACAGTGAAAACTGCTCTACCCTGAAAGCATCATGTAGATAAAGCCCCACGGCCAGCGCCACGGTAGAAACTGTGAATGACAGCCCCAGGGCCTGAACGAGTTCATCTTTACTGAAGCGAAGCGACTGAAGAAAGGGAACGGCTGGCATAACGAATACGCCTGTCGCACCGGTGATTATACCTGTCACGCCGCCAATAACCGGGGAAAGCCATTTCTCCCTGGCTTGAGAAACCGTAAACGACGGTGAAACCAGCGCAAAAGCAGCATAAACGATTAAAGCCACGCCCAGAGCGAATGCTGACCAGGCCGGATTAATGGTGATAAGAAGCGAAGATGCTGACACTGTACCAGCTACAATAAGCAGCATCATCAGCCACAGACGGCTGATAATCAGCCTCACTGAGGGGCCGGTAAAAAGCTGCAGCATATTCGTCACGAAAGAAGGAATTACCAGCAATGCCGCCGCGATCGGAAGTGGCATAAACATGCCAAGCAGCCCCATTGCTACTGTTGGCAGTCCCATTCCGGTCACGCCTTTTACAAAACCGGCAAGGATAAATACTAATGAAAGGTAGATATACAACTGTTCGCTCACAAAGTTTGCCCTGACATAGGATTTTCAGTGATTCAATCATCTCACCTGTTAGTAGACAATCTGGTTTAAGCGGGTCATGCTTCGGATAACCCGAAGGATGAGGTCAATATCCCTATGAGACTGGATCTTTATGATTTGAAACTTGTCGTCTGTATCGCTGATGCCGGAAGCATTACCCATGGTGCACGATGTGCCAACCTGGCCGTTGGTTCGGCCAGTGAGAGACTTAAAAACATAGAGGACGATACCGGGGTGAAGCTGTTTTCACGACATCCGAGGGGCGTCAGCCTTACAGAAGCCGGTGAGGTCCTCGTACGCCATGCCCGGGAAATACTGTCCCAGCAGGAGCGGCTTCAAGCTGAGCTCGGCGCTTATGCAAAAGGAGTCAGAGGAAAAATAAAGTTATATGCCAATACCTCAGCGATGGCTGAGTATCTGCCCGGCAGGCTTGCAAAGTGGCTTTCAGAGCACCCGGATGTGAGCATTGAGCTGGAAGAGAGAACAAGTGCGGATATCATTAACAGTATAAGTAATGGTATAGCTGAAGCAGGACTCGTTTCAGATGCGGTAGACGCCCGGGAACTCATGCTTGAACCAATGACAGATGACAGACTTGCGCTTATCGTCCCACCCTCTCACCCGTTTGAACGCAGAGATAAAATCTCTTTCTCTGATGTGATCACAGAGCCTTTCATTGGTTTATACCCCGGTAATGCGCTGCAGGACTACATCAATGAGCATGCCGAAGACCTTGGCCGCCCATTGACTTATCGCGTCAGAATGAGCAGTTTTGAAGGGATTGGTGAGATGGTCAGTAGCAGTATTGGCGTAGGGGTTCTTCCTGTATCAGTAGCTGAACGCTTCAGTAAAAAATTTCATTACCATATATTACCGCTAACCGATCAATGGGCACGACGGCGAATCTGCATTTGCTATAAAACACCGGATTCACTGAGCCCAGCCATGAGAGAATTGATCGATTTTCTCAGGGTACAAGATTTATAAACTTCCCTGTTATGCCAGATTAACGCTGTCCTACTCAGCCTCAGGTGGTGTTAAAAATTTTGTACCAGACTTCGGTGCTGTTCCAGCTCATAATCAATAAATGCGTTAATCATCGCACGGTAAACTTTTTCAATAATGTCTTCGGGGAGTCCAACCACAGCGGCTTCTGCCCTCACCTTATCAATGACCCTCTGAACCCTGTCAGGCGCACGAACAGCATCCTGATCTTTTTTGAATCCAGCGGCTGCTTTCACCAACCGGCCACGTTCGGCGATGAGTGAAACAAGTTGGGAGTCGATGCCATCTATGGCATTTCTTACGTCTTCGATAGTAGAAAAACTCATTTATTGTACTCTCTAACTAGTGTTAGAGTGCACGTTATCATATGTTCGCACTTGCAGCTCTCTATTGTGATGGTATCGACGTGCGCAGTACATGCTTCATAGAAAGACCTCATGCCCTATCCGAGGTGTCTCCGTAAGACCAAAGCCTGGATCGAACATCACGCGATCGTATAAGCTGTATCCGTACCCTCTGCATCCGTAATTGGGCCATGTTCGATAAAACCCAAGCGGATGCTCGCATAGCCTCAAGCGAACCAACCGATCTATGCTCATCTTATCTTGATGTTTTATAAGGAGTATTATCATATGATTGATCTGTATTACGCACCGACTCCCAATGGGCACAAAATTACCCTGCTTTTGGAGGAGGTTGGGTTACCTTATCGTATCCATCGCGTAAATATCAGTGCTGGCGATCAATTCACACCAGCGTTTTTAGCCATTTCCCCCAACAACAAAATCCCAGCCATCGTCGATCAACAACCCGTTGACGGTGGGGCCCCCATCAGCCTGTTTGAATCGGGCGAGATCCTGCTCTATCTGGCAGAGAAAACCGGTAAACTGCTCAGCAAAGGGGTTCGCGAGCGGGCAGCAACGCTACAGTGGTTATTTTGGCAGGTTGCCGGATTTGGGCCGATGCTCGGGCAAAATCATCACTTCAACCACTATGCACCGCAACCAGTCCCCTACGCGATAGAACGCTACCAGCAGGAAACCAAACGCCTGTATGGCGTACTGGAAACCGAGTTGCAACGGCACCCTTACCTGGGCGGCGACAACTACAGCATTGCCGATATTGCGACTTATCCCTGGGTAGTGTCTCATCCGCGTCAGCGCATCGATCTGGCGGATTATCCGGCGGTACGCAACTGGTTTGAACGCATCCGCAACCGCCCGGCAACGGAACGCGCCTACAAATTGGCAGATCAAGCCTAACGCTGCCCTTCCCCTCTCTTGCATCGTGTATACATCGGAGGGGGGAAACCGGTGTGATCTCCCCCGCGTTGCTCTCTTTAAGCTGCTGGCTACATTATCTTTTCTTCACTTTCCGTGTATTCTGAGTACAAACAATCAGACCTCCGGAGAATCTCTGATGCCATGCCAGCAACCCGATGCCATTATCCGTATTAAAAACCTGCGGTTACGCACCTTCATCGGTATCAAGGAAGAAGAAATCAACAACCGTCAGGACGTTCTGATCAACGTGGCGATCCACTACCCGGCAGACAAGGCGCGTAACAGCGAAGACATTAGCGACGCCCTCAACTATCGCACCATCACCAAGGCGATCATTCGCCATATTGAAGACAACCGCTTCGCGCTGTTGGAAAAATTAACTCAGGATGTGCTCGACATAGTGAAACAACATCCATGGGTAACCTATGCTGAAGTAGAGATAGATAAATTGCTGGCCCTACGTTATGCCGACTCGGTTTCCATGACCATGAGTTACCGACGGGAAACCGCTTAGCACTCACCCTACCAGGGAGGCCGACCATGAAGATCCTGATTACCGGCGCAACTGGGTTGATCGGCAGTAGCCTGACCAGGCAACTGCTGCACCTTTCGCATGAACTCACCCTGTTGACGCGCAACGTCGCCAAGGCACGGGATAAGTTTGGCGATCGGCTCAGCTACTGGGCTTCGCTTGATGAACAACGTTCTCTGGACGGTTTTGATGCCGTGATCAACCTGGCAGGTGAGCCGATTGCCGACAAACGCTGGAGCAAGGCGCAGAAAGAACTGCTTTGCCGCAGCCGTTGGGATTTGACCGAACGACTAGCCACGCTGATCGCCGCCAGCAATACTCCACCTTCGGTACTGATTTCCGGCTCGGCGGTCGGTTATTACGGCGATCAGGGCCAGGCGGTGGTAACGGAAGAAGAACCTCCGCACGATGAATTTACCCACCAGTTGTGCCAACGCTGGGAGGCTCTGGCCCTACGGGCGCAAAGTAGCTACACGCGCGTTTGCCTGCTGCGTACCGGCGTTGTCTTGTCGCCTAAAGGTGGAGCGCTGGCGAAGATGCTGCCGCCATTCCGTATGGGGTTAGGCGGGCCGATCGGCAATGGCCGTCAATATCTGCCCTGGATCCATATCGACGATATGGTCAATGCCATCATTTACCTGTTGGACAACCCTCCGCTGCGTGGGCCCTTCAATATGGTGGCACCTTATCCGGTGCATAATGAACAGTTCACCGCCACCCTGGCCAAGGTGCTGGATCGCCCGGCGTTTCTGCGTGCGCCAGCCTTTGCCATGCGGTTACTGATGGGTGAAGCGGCGGTGTTGGTGTTAGGTGGGCAACGGGCGGTGCCGAGGCGGTTGGAAGAGGCGGGATTTGTTTTCCGTTTCTTTGAGCTGGAACAGGCGCTGGATGATGTGATCAATCAGCAGGCTTGACCCCTCACCCCAACCCTCTCCCACAGGGAGAGGGAGCTTTTAGCCCCCTGCTCTGTTGGAAGTAAAAGAGGTTATGTCAGCAAACTTGATGGATTAGTAATAGTTGATCGTAAACACCACTTTGCCATTTGCTTTGCCCGGCGTAGGAGTCGCAGTCGTTTGAATATAACGGGCAGCCAGGGGAACGCGAATTGCCGAGTTGCCGTCTTTCGGTAGCATCATTGATTGTTCCGCCGCAAGGTTAAACAGCGTCGGCGTTTGGCTGCTCTCCCCCCAACCTAATTGTATCCCTACGCCTGAGGCAGCCCCAGCGATCGTTGGATCGATAGCCATAACACCATTGGCGGCATCCAGCACTTCGGTGGTCGGTGTCAGACGCACACCAATACTGTTATTGGTTGATGATGTATCAGGAGTTAAGCCTGTATTGAAATTTATCATCTTCGCAGGGTTGCTCTGATTATAAAAACCGTGGAATATCGGGCAATTAGTCAGGGTAATTGAAGCATCAACCCAAGGAGTGGTGGAGTTTATCATTGTAAAATAGTCATGTATTTCGTAAGACCCCAAAGTAACAGCAACATTAGGGGTAGCGCAGGTCTGTGTCGAGACGGTCAAGTTTCCCTGAAACGTGACGTTATTGAGCCGAAGGGGTAATCCCTGGATAGGGCTGGCGAAACGTGAATTCAATATATCATCACTGGCGGTGGGGAAACTCGATGCTTCAATCGTGTAACTTCCTGGCGTCAGCGGACCGATTTTGATCAGTGAAACGTAGCGTGTTGAACTACTTAACGTGGCGAAACTCCCACCATCACCGATCTCGATATCCTCATCACGATATCCCGGGGTCCCCATTACTGCTGCAGAACGATCGTTGTAGCGCGATATGGCAACGCCAATCCCAGGAATATTAGTGTTATACACGGCCCCGGCAAATAGCCCAGTATTTAACCCACTGAGTCCAAGAGGGGCATGAACAATACTGACCGCCCAGTTATAGTAAGCTGGGGGTTGATCGATCAAACACAGCATATATGAGGGAGTATTCGTCCAGGCGCCCTGATAAATAATGGTTCCTATCGGAATATCTGCGCCAACTGAAATTACCCCTGGGTTCAGTGGCACGATAAGTGATACGGTGCTTGACCCCTGATCAAACGCACACGATTGTACGGCCCATCCACTGTAACTAAATGTTGTTAACAATCCACCGCCGAGCAATATCAAAATCTTTTTTATCGATAATTCCATGATATTAATCTCCCTTTTCTAGTAGGTCCTACCGACCAGAAAAGTCATTGGCGAGGTCAGACCTATATATGTTCTGTGGCCGTAGGCATTAGTATAGACCAAAACACATGTAGTCACTCACCGTACTCCTTGGTCTTGCGTTATACGCATATAAGGTGCTCGATCCCAACCTATTGGTGAGTGTTGACAATATCTAGTATCTTTTTATTTTCAACATTCAAAAGACATCCTTATTAAATAACATCACCACATTGAACATGAAAACCTTCTGTTATTATCTAATCAGAAGGTTTGGCAATTGATTAAATACCGCACCAAAGATTGAAATAATTACCAGGTAGATCCCATAGCATATAGTAATAACAATTCCCGGTTGTCGATATCATTATATAATCAACTCCCTTCATAGCAACCTATTTGAAGCAATAACATTTAAACGTAAAAAGAACACAAAACAGAACTTAAAACCAAATATAAGAACAAAGTAAAAGTATAAGCCCAACAAATAACCCTCAAGCAGTTATTTATATAGAATATACTCCGCTACGTTTGTTAGCATAATAGACTTTAAATTTACAAATAACAGACTAGTCATCTACAGCCATTATAAAAATATTTAAAATCAATAAATTAAAAAAATCAACCGATCGAGAATTATCTGTAAGGAAAGGTAAAAAAGTAGTTAACAAATAACTTGCTATTTCACATTAACCACTTGTTTACCGTTAAAATAATATGAGTAACAAATGGAATTCGACGAAAAAAATTCACAACTCTTTTTAATTAGATGAATTAAATTAATTTTATTAATATTTCACGCTAAATAAAATCCACCATTTTTCACGTAATCACGCCTTATCCTTAAAGGATAGATAGTATGGCATCTATATGATTAAAATAAAGAAATGGGTCATATTAGAAAAGAGAGCAGGATTGCCCCCTCTTCACGCTTGAGGGGGCAAGAGTAAAATTCTTACTTCAGAGCACCAGAAAGGAACTGTTGTAAACGCGGGCTCTTAGGGTTACCAAACAACTCCGCAGGCGGCCCCTGCTCTTCAATCAGCCCCTGATGCAGGAAAATGACGTGGCTGGAGACATGGCGCGCAAACTCCATTTCGTGCGTCACCACCACCATGGTTTTCCCCTCTTCCGCCAATTTCTGCATAATGCGCAGCACTTCGCCCACCAGTTCAGGATCCAGCGCCGAAGTCGGCTCGTCGAACAGCAGCACTTCCGGCTCCATTGCCAACGCCCGGGCAATAGAAACGCGTTGCTGTTGCCCGCCGGAGAGGTGCACCGGGTATTTGATTTGCGCCCGCGCGTCAATGCCGACCTTATCCAGATAGCGCACCGCCCGTTCGCGCGCCTCAGCCTTGCTCAACCCCAAGACCTGGATTGGAGCTTCCATCACGTTCTCCAACACCGTCATGTGGCTCCACAGGTTGAAGTGCTGGAACACCATGGTCAGGCGGGTACGCAGCAACTGCAGCTGTTTCTTGTCAAAGACTCTAAGCTGGCCATCCTTGTCGCGCACCATACGAATATTTTCATTATTCAGGCTGATGGTGCCTTCGCTGGGCTTCTCCAGGAAGTTGATGCAACGCAGAAAGGTACTTTTACCGGAGCCGGAAGAACCGATAATGCTAATCACATCGCCCGCATTGGCCGCCAGGGAGACCCCTTTCAGTACTTCATGGTCACCATAACGCTTGTGCAGTTCGGTGACGGCTAATTTTTGTTCAGGCATGGTGGATCCCCGTCATTCATCGATGAGTTACGTGTGCCATCCAGCGTTTTTCTGCCCTGCGGAACAGGCTGATCAACGTATAGGAGATAATCAGATACAGCACGGCCGCAATGCCAAAGGCATAAAACGGCTGGTAGGTCGCCGCGTTGATATCGCGGGCCACTTTCAACAGGTCCGGCACCGTGGCGGTAAAGGCCAGTGCGGTCGAATGCAGCATCAGAATAACTTCATTGCTGTACGCCGGTAATGCCGAGCGCAGCGCCGAAGGCAAAATAATGCAGCGATACAGTTTAAAGCTGGAAAACCCATAGGCCCTGGCCGCTTCAATTTCCCCATGCGGCACCGAACGAATGGCCCCGGCGAAAATCTCCGTGGTATAGGCACAGGTATTCAGCGTTAGCGCCAAAATGGTGCAGTTTAATCCGCTGCGGAAAAACGCATTGAGCAGCTCCGTACCCCGCACGATTTCCAGGCTGTACATACCGGAATAAAACACCAACAGTTGTACGTACAGCGGTGTACCGCGGAAAACATAGGTATACAGCCACACTGGGTAGCGAACCCAACGGGTGGAAGAAACCCGAGCTACCGCCATCGGGATGGCCAACAGCCCGCCCATGACCACCGAGGAGATCAGCAGCCACAGCGTCACCGCCACACCGGTATAGCGATAGCCATCGGTCCACAGCAGTTGCTGCCAATACTGATGCAGGATATCGATCATAGTTCGGCCCTTTTGACGCCCAGTGAATAACGCCGCTCAAGCCACAGCAATACGCCGTTGGAAATCGTGGTGAACAACAGATACACCAAGCCTGCGACAATGGCATAGAAGAAAGGCTGATAGGTGCCCTTTCCTGCCAGCTGCGTGGCCTTTACCAGATCGTTGAGTCCAAGAATGGAGACCAAGGCCGTCGCCTTGAGGATCACCTGCCAGTTGTTGCCGATGCCGGGTAACGCGAAGCGCATCATGGCCGGAAACAGAATGCGGCGGAAAATCTGCGCGTTGGAAAAACCGAAGGCGGTAGCCGCCTCGATCTGACCACGAGGCACCGCCAGGTAGGCTCCCCGGAAGGTTTCGGTAAAATAGGCTCCGTAAATAAAGCCCAGGGTAATGATGCCCGCCCCCAGCGGATCGATATTAATCTGTGAGAAGCCAATAAACTCCGTCACGCTGTTGAGGGCAATTTGCAGACCGTAGAAGATCAACAACATCAACACCAGGTCCGGCACGCCACGGATCAAGGTGGTATAGGCACCAAAGATCGTGGAAATAACAGGGTTTTGCGAAAGTTTACCGCCAGCGCCGATCAAACCAATCACCACCGCCAGCAATACGGAGCTGAGGGCCAGCTCCAGCGTCACCAGAGCCCCCTCAAATATCAGTTGGGAGTAACCTTGTAGCATTTACGTCACCCTGTCGTCATTGAGCACGTCATGACACTCCAGCCAGAACAGGCCCGGAAAACCGGGCCTGTTGTCATAGAGAGTACCCGACAGGAATTAGCCGCCGTAAACGTCAAAGTCGAAGTATTTTTTCGCGAACTTATCGTAGGTGCCGTCTTTGCGCATTTCGGCAAAGGCTTTGTCCAGCGCCGCTTTCAGCTCGGTTTCATCCTTGCGCAGGCCCATACCGGTGCCGACACCAAAGAATTTATCGTCCTTCACCGATTCACCGGCAAACTCGTACTCTTTGCCTGGAGGCTGCTTCAGGAAACCTTCGCTCGCGGCGACTTCATCTTGAAACGCTGCGTCAATACGCCCAGAAGCCAAATCCGCATACACCAGATCCTGATTCTGGTAAGGCACCACGGTCACGCCTTTTGGCTGCCAATTGGCATTAGCGAAGGCTTCCTGGGTAGTACCCTGCAATACGCCGATGCTTTTGCCCTTCAGCGCATCGACGGTTGGCAGGATCTTGGAGCCTTTTGGTGCGATCAGGCGTGAGTTGGCCGCAAACAGCTTGTCGGTAAAGGCAATTTCCTGCTGGCGTTTTTCGGTAATGGACAGAGAAGAGATGATGGCGTCGATTTTCTTCGCTTTCAGGGAGGGGATCAGCGCATCAAAATCGCTTTCAACAAAGATACACTTGGTGTTTATGCGTTTGCACAGCTCGGTGGCCAGATCGATATCGAAGCCAACCAGCTGACCCTGCGCATTTTTCGACTCAAACGGCGCATAGGTGGGATCGGTACCGATTTTCAGCGTGGAAGGTAATGCGGCGAATGCACTGCTAACCGCGCTCAAAGCCAAAACTAAAGGGAGAACTTTAACAAGCTTTTTCATAATTACCCTCAAATGGATATTTTTGCCGATGCCACTACGGGCATTACTTTCATCACACACAGGATCTGCAGTAATCATGCCACTTTGTCATTAGCGAGCGCGGGGAACGGCCACGCTCTGTTCAAAGCTCTTCCCAGAGACAATGAACGACAAAATGAACGGCAAACTCGGGCTTCGCCATGGTTAACCTACAAGTTACTGAAACAGAGTGCATGGGGAAGCAGGATCATTATGATGCATCAATCGCACTAAATCAGTGCGATGTTGCACAAATGTATAAATTTGAGGGTGAATTAGTTAATTAACGCCTTGCCAACGCGTGAAGAGATCTTGCGGCAGTTCGATATCAAACTGGTCGATAACCCGATTAACGGTCTGATCGATAATATCATCAACGGTTTGCGGACGATGATAGAAGGCCGGTACCGGCGGCATAATCACCGCCCCCATCTCCGCTGCCTGGGTCATCAGCCGCAGATGGCCCAGGTGCAACGGCGTTTCACGCACGCAGAGCACCAGTGGCCGACGCTCTTTGAGCACCACATCGGCGGCACGAGTCAGCAGCCCATCGCTGTAACTGTTGACGATGCCAGATAACGTTTTGATTGAGCATGGCAAAATCACCATCCCCATGGTTTTGAACGATCCGGAGGAAATACTGGCGGCAATATCACGCGCATCGTGCACTACATCGGCCAAGGCCTGCACGTCACGCAGGCTTAGAGAGGTTTCCAACGCCAGCGTCTGGCGTGCCGCGTTGCTCATTACCAAGTGGGTTTCCACCTCTTCTACACCACGCAGCACCTGCAATAAGCGCACGCCGTAGATAGCGCCGCTGGCGCCGGAAATACCGATAATGAGTCTTTTCATCAAGCTGGCCTTTGTCGGGAAATATGCCGTAAGGATAGCCGAAGAGGGGTAGGTTTGGCAGCAACCTTCGTAGATTCGAGGTGGGAATAAGACAATGCACCGTAACCAACGCTACGGTGCACCGTTTTGGTGAGCTACGCGGGCGCGTTAGCCCTCGTTATGCATTTCCAGATTTTCTGCTTCCGTCTGGCCGCGCAACGCTTTGGCATCGTCATTACGCAGCGTTTCCAGATATTCCAGATAGCTCTGGTCAACGTCTTTGGTCACGTAAATGCCGTTAAACACCGAGCATTCAAACTGGGCGATGTCCGGGTTCTCTTCGCGTACTGCGGCGATCAGGTCGTCCAGATCCTGGAAAATCAGGCCATCGGCACCAATAATCTGGCGGATTTCGTCCACTTCACGCCCATGGGCAATCAGCTCCGTTGCGCTCGGCATATCGATACCGTACACGTTAGGGAAGCGGATCTCCGGGGCGGCAGAAGCCAGATAAACCCGTTTGGCCCCGGCGTCACGCGCCATCTCTACGATCTGCTCAGAAGTGGTACCGCGGACGATGGAGTCATCAACCAGCAGCACGTTCTTATCGCGGAATTCGGCACGATTGGCGTTCAGCTTGCGGCGTACCGACTTACGGCGAGCCTGCTGACCCGGCATGATGAAGGTGCGGCCAACATAGCGATTCTTGACGAAGCCCTGGCGATACGGCTTATCCAGAATACGGGCAATCTCCAGCGCGATATCGCAAGAGGTTTCCGGGATCGGGATCACCACGTCGATATCCAGATCTTCCCATTCGCGCGCAATCTTCTCACCCAATTTCTGCCCCATACGCACGCGGGCGCTGTAGACGGAGATCTTGTCCATAAAGGAGTCAGGACGGGCAAAATAGACATACTCGAACAGGCATGGATTGGTTTTTGGGTTCTCCGCGCACTGGCGAGTGAACAGCTGGCCTTTTTCGGTGATGTACACCGCTTCGCCCGGCGCTACGTCGCGCAGGAAGTCGAAGCCCAAGGTATCCAGCGCCACACTCTCAGAAGCCACCATGTACTCACAGCGGCCATCTTCCAGCTCACGTTTGCCGATCACCAGCGGGCGAATGCCGTTAGGATCGCGGAACGCCACCAGACCGTGGCCGATAATCATGGCTACGCAGGCATAAGCGCCACGCAGTTGCTGATGCATCGCGGCAACGGCGGTAAAAATGTTGTCGGACTCCAGTGGATAATGCGGGAATCGGTCTAGCTCGGTAGCCAGCACGTTCAGCAGGATCTCGGAATCGGAAGTGGTGTTGACATGACGGCGGCCACGCTCAAACAGCTGTTGGCGCAGTTCGTGGGCGTTGGTCAGGTTGCCGTTGTGTGCCAGCGTAATGCCGAACGGCGAGTTGACATAGAAAGGTTGAGCTTCTGAAGCGCTGGAGCTGCCAGCCGTAGGGTAACGCACATGGCCAATGCCCATGTTGCCCTGCAGGCGCAGCATATGGCGGGCTTCAAATACATCTTTCACCAGACCATTTGCCTTGCGCAGGCGGAACCCATTATGGGCATCAATAGTGACGATGCCAGCGGCATCCTGTCCACGATGCTGGAGCACCATCAATGCATCATAAATCGACTGGTTTACCGGCATAAAACCGGCGATACCGACAATACCGCACATGTTGTCTTTTCCTCTAAGCCGCTACCGCCCCGGTAATTGGGTTGGTAAGAAACTCGACGTGCTTTGCAGATAGTCAAAGAACCATCTGATGATGTAACTGAACTGGGGGATCAGCTGTGACTGTTTCCAGTCCGCACTTTGCGACAGGGTGGTAAAGGTATCCAGGAAGAACAGTATCGCCGCTACGATCAACACGCCGCGCAGTGCGCCGAAACACACGCCCAGCACCCGATCGGTGCCCGATAACCCGGTTTTCTCTACCAATGACCCAATCACATAGTTAACGATAGCGCCCACAATCAGCGTTGCGATAAACAAAATGGCAATCGCAATGCCGTTACGTACCAGCTCATCTTCAAAACGGGTGAAGTAGGCTGCAAGGTATGGGTAGAAATGGCTGGCAACAAAGAACGCACATCCCCATGTCACAAGTGACAATGCTTCGCGAACAAAACCTCGGATCAGGCTCACCAGAGCCGAAAATCCAATCAACGCTATAATGACGTAATCAATCCAGACCATGAACTATTCCAATGATGAATCGCCCCTGCATCCAATCGCGGCGAATTCTAACAGAAAAAGAAAACGTTTGCGTAGCGGATTTCCCACCACGTAACAAATAAAAAACGGCGATGTTAAAATTGCTAATCGCCGCGCCTACATAGGATATCCGGCCCCTGAAAGGCACAATTTTAGTGGTGATTTGGCAATCCTCCTCCTTGAGCACTGTGGCCCCTCACCCTAACCCTCTCCCACAGGGCTGAGGAATCCCCACTAATTTTTTCTTAGTGGTTTCAGAGAATTAGAGCGAGTGTTTTACGATCAATCTGTTCCATTTTGTTCGTAAATTGGCAGTGAGAGAATGACGAACCACTTCTTCTCGTCTGCTTGAGGCTGTTTTTTAGTCCGTTTTTGGGTAAAAAACAGCCTATTTCTCGTCTCAATTTTTCTGGGGATTCCTCAGCCCACAGGGAGAGGGGATCGTCCAAGTCGCGGTTAACGGTTGTGACACAATTCCGACTTTCCCCGAACCTTCTCCCACAGGAAGGGGATCGTCCGAGTCGCGGTTAGCGGTTGTGACACTACTCCAGTTCCCTCTTGATATTTTACAAGGGCATAGGAAAAACTACTGGCTTATACCCTATGGATTTCGAGTTGCAGCTAGGCGCCAAGCTATCTCATCCCCAGGAGCTTACTTTTGTAAGTGACTGGGGTGAGATAGTGCAGGTAACAACGCTGCAGCTCGAAAGACGACGGGTATATCAACGCGCGCTATACGCCTTCACCTGCCCGCTCAACCCACTGATCCCATTCAGCTCCGCCAGCGAAGCCTGCAGCTTCTGCTTCGAGGCATCTGGGCCAACGTAGATGCGGGTGATCTCACCCTGCACCGGCGTGGATGGCACGGTATAAGCCCGGTGCCCAGACAGGCGCAGCGAAGCGACGATCTCATTGACCTTGGCAGCATTCTTCAACGCCCCCAACTGCACCACATAGGCCTGACCAGCCGGTGCCTTTTCTTCAACCGCAGGTTTGGTTTCAGGCTTCGGCTCTGGTTTCACTTCCGGCTTTGGCTCTACCTTTGGCGGTGTTGGCACTGGCTTAGGTTTCACTTCCACCGGCTTCACTTCTACCGGTTTAGATTCCACAGGCTTGGGTTTGGTTGGCTGAACCGGTTTGGTTTCGATAGGTGGCGGAGCAACAACCGCAGGCTGCTGCGGTTGAGTCGTTTGATTAGCCGCCTGCTGGGCGGAAGCCTCGGCGGCGGCCTGCTGCTGCTCAACCAAAGCACCAGCCCCCTCCGGTGGAACCGAAGGTAGCGCCTGATTGGCCGGCGGGATCACGTCGATTTCATGAGCATCCCCCGGTTTGGGCACCAACGGGATCGCCGCAAACTCATCCTCATAATGCTTCTTTTTGCCGTCAAGCAGCCCCGGCAGGACAATCACCCCCAGGGCAACCAAAATCACGGTTCCAACCAGTCGATTCTGAAATTTACTTGCCACTCACACTCCCCGCCTCTCGTCTAACGCCGCCATCACGTGGGCAACAGTGTGGAAAGACCCACAGACGATCACAATATCCTGAATATCCGCGTCCTGCATAGCCTGACGCCAGGCAGTTTCGACATCGGCAAACTTGCGTGGTTCCGTTAAATACTGTGCCAGCAGCTCAACGCTGGCCCCGCGCGGGCCTTCCAGCGGCGCGCAGTACCACTCGTCCACCTGTTCGCTCAGGCAGGCCAACGTACCGGCAATGTCTTTGTCCGACAGCATCCCCACCACCGCGCGAACCACACCGCCATTGCGGGGGAGTTTCGCCAATCGCCCAGCCAGATAGGCCGCAGCATGAGGGTTGTGGGCAACGTCCAGGATCAGCTGCGGGTTCTGCTGCACGATCTGAAAACGCCCTGGCAAAGCGGCCTGCTGTAGACCGGCAAAAATCGCCTTCTCGTCAATTTCCAGCGCCGAATAGTGCAGCGCAGCCAATGCCGTCGCCGCGTTCGCCAAGGGGACGTTAGGCATAGGAAGATCGGTCAGGCGTGTACCGCCCCCTTCCCATTGCCAGCGTTCGCCCTGTTCGCTGAACGACCAGGCTTCATCGCGGCGGTACAGTTGAGCGTTGAGATCTTCCGCTACCTGCTGGATGCTATGTGGCATATCTGGCTCACCGACCACGGCAGGTTTGCCGCCACGGAATATCCCCGCCTTCTCGCGGCCGATGCTTTCACGATCGTGGCCTAGCCAATCGGTGTGATCCAAGGCAATGCTGGTCACCACGGCGACGCTTGGCTCAACGATATTGGTCGCGTCCAGACGCCCACCCAGGCCCACTTCCAAGATCACTACGTCGAGCCTGGCCTGCTTAAACAGCTGTAACGCCGAAAGGGTGCCAAATTCGAAATAGGTCAGCGAGGTTTCCCCCCGGCCAGCTTCAATCGCGGCAAAGGAGCGGCTGTGTTCAGTCTCACTCAGCTCTTCACCCTGTATGCGCACCCGTTCGGTGTAACGCACCAGATGCGGTGAACTGTAAACCCCGACCCGCAGCCCGGCAGCCAGCAAAATGGCCTCTAACGTGCGGCAGGTGGTGCCTTTGCCGTTAGTACCGGCAACGGTAAATACCGTAGGAGCAGGAGTGAGAAGGTCAAGGTGCGCCGCAACGTGTTGCACACGCTCCAGGCCGAGTTCGATCGCCTGGCTATGCAGACGTTCCAGATAGTAAAGCCACGAGCTCAATGGCGACGTGGCTTGGGGAATTTGGTGGTTTTGCATGAGTCCCATCACTGACTTTGGGTTCATAAATCCGTAAGACGCATCGCCCTGACGACGTCAAAAGCGATGCTCTTCGTTTCCCGCCGCAACTTAGCCACAAAATGGCGGCGGAACCCGGCGCAGGCTTGCACCTATACCGGGTCTTTGTCTGCTCCTCAGGCGTCGGCCTGATTTTCCTGAGCGATGACCGGCGCGGCCTCATCGAAATGCGGCTGCGGCTGGTTGGTCAGCTTGGAAAGAATGCTGGCCAGGGTCTGACGCATCACCGGACGGCGCACGATCATGTCGATGGCGCCCTTTTCAATCAGGAACTCGCTGCGCTGGAAGCCCGGCGGCAGTTTTTCACGTACGGTTTGTTCGATAACCCGTGGCCCGGCAAAGCCGATCAGCGCTTTTGGCTCGGCAATGTTGATATCGCCCAGCATCGCCAGGCTGGCGGACACGCCACCCATGGTCGGATCGGTCAGTACCGAAATATACGGCAGGCCACGCTCTTGCAGCTTGGCCAACGCGGCGCTGGTTTTCGCCATCTGCATCAGCGACATCAGCGCTTCCTGCATACGCGCACCGCCACTGGCAGAGAAGCACACCAGCGGGCAGTTATCTTCCAACGCCTGTTCAACCGCACGCACAAAGCGCGCACCGACTACAGAAGACATCGAACCACCGATAAAGGCGAATTCGAAGGAGGCTGCAACGATCGGCATGCCATACAGCGTGCCCTTCATCACCACCAGCGCGTCTTTCTCGCCGGTTGCTTTCTGTGCGGCAACCAGACGATCTTTGTACTTTTTGGAATCCTTGAACTTCAGAACGTCTTTCGGCTCCAGTTCGCTGCCCAGTTCCACTTCACTGCCTTCATCCAGCAAGGTATGCAGACGCATACGGGCTGACATGCGCATGTGGTGGTCGCACTTGGGGCAGACCTCAAGGTTACGCTCCAATTCGGCACGGTAAAGGACCTGACCACAGCTATCGCATTTGGTCCAGACCCCTTCAGGAATGCTCACCTTACGGGTTTGCGTAACATTGCTTTTGTTGAGAATTCGTTCAATCCAGCTCATCGATGACCTTTCTGTTTGAACCTGGCAGACACCCGTCCGCTGTTCATGCCTTAACAATCCTCCCGAAACACACCCAATGCAAAAATGCCGAGCTAAGCGCAACAGGTACGCTACCAGGGCATTGGCTTCAGGGTCGTTCGCGGGAACAGACCATAAATGTCGCTCATTAAACCATATCGGCCCGATTGTGTGGACAAAAAACTGGTCGAACCGACGGGTTAAGCGGTGTTTTTACTGTTTTTGTTGGCGGGCAGCCGCGCGTTTATGGCGCCAGATTTCAATAATGCCCGGCAGAATTGAAACCAGGATGATGCCAACAATCAACAACTTCAAGTTTTCCTGCACGATCGGCAAGTCGCCAAACAGGTAGCCAGCATAAGTGAACAGCAGCACCCAAAGTAGCGCACCAATCACGTTATAGGCAGCAAAGTGGCGATAGGACATATGCCCCATACCTGCCACGAACGGCGCAAAGGTGCGCACGATCGGCACAAATCGCGCCAGAATAATGGTTTTTCCGCCGTGTTTCTCGTAAAACTGGTGGGTCTTGTCCAGATAGCTACGACGGAAAATTTTCGAGTTCGGGTTGCTGAACAGCTTTTCGCCGAACAGCCGACCAATAGTGTAGTTGACGGCATCGCCAATCACCGCCGCAATCACCATCAACGCCACCATGGTATGCACGTTGAGATCGTTGGAAGGCAGCGCGGCCAGCGCACCGGCGACAAACAGCAGAGAATCCCCCGGCAGGAACGGCGTAACCACCAGCCCGGTTTCACAAAACAGGATCAGGAACAGAATACCGTAAACCCACATACCGTATTGCGCGACCAGTTCTGCCAGGTGCACATCAATATGCAAAATAAAATCAATCAGAAACTTGATGATGTCCATAAACACTCTCAATTGACCGGGTGTCTCTCTCACCCGGCGTTGGCACCCATAAATAACGTATTAATCAGCCAGCCTGCCAGTTAATCGTCGGCTAAAAACAACGGCCCCATCGGTGGCCGGGGTAAGGCAAACGACTCTGGATAATCAACCGCGACCAGATACAGACCTTCAGCCCGTGCGGTTGCGGCCGCCAGGCTGCGATCTTTGAGCGCCAACAGCTCGCCCATCCAGTTCTCATCCTGATTGCCACAGCCAATCTCCATCAGGCTGCCAACAATGTTGCGCACCATATGATGGACAAAGGCGTTGGCCTTTATATCTACCACGATATATTCGCCATAGCGCGAAACCTTAACGTGTTTTACGTTTCGCCACGGCGTGCGTGACTGGCATTGCACCGCCCGGAATGAGGTAAAGTCGTTTTCCCCCAGCAAAGCTTGCGCGGCACGATGCATGCGATCGGCGTCCAGCGGATGATAAAAATGCGTCACCCCCTGCTGCAAGACCGCCGGGCGATAGCGGTGATTATAAATAATGTAGCGATAACGCCGCGCGGTGGCGCTGAAGCGAGCATGAAAATCGCTGCTGACCTCTTTGACCCAGCGTACCGCGATATCCGGCGGCAAGTGGCTATTCACCCCCATCGTCCAGGCGGCGTCTTTACGCTGTGCGGCGGTTTCGAAATGCACCACCTGCCCAGTGGCATGCACCCCGGCATCGGTTCGCCCGGCGCAGAATACGCCGATCGGCGCATCCGCCACCTTGCTTAACGCTTTTTCCAGGCAGGCCTGGACGCTGGTAACCTCTTGCTGACGCTGCCAGCCGTAATAACGGCTGCCGTCATACTCAATCCCCAGCGCAATTTTCAGCATTGGCTGGGTTGGCAACTCCACCTCGGACATCAGTACATCTGCTCCTGCAACAGCCGTTCTGCGGTTTCGATCGCCATCAACGCGCCACCAAAGCGCACGTTATCGGCCACCGACCAGAACTGCAGCATCTCGGGGATACCGTAATCATTGCGCAGACAGCCAATGCTCAGCATATCGCTGCCGGAAGCTTCGGTAACCTGAGTCGGATAATCGTCTTCTTCGCTTAGTTGGATATCTTCAGCCTGCTCCAGCTCGTGGCGAGCTTCTTCTGCCGCGATTGGGCGCAACGCTTCCAGATGCACCACTTGCGCATGGCCGTAGAACACCGGCGACTGAACGCAGCTTACCGAAATCGGCAGCCCTTCATCCTGCAACACTTTACGCACCTGATCGACGATCAGACGCTCTTCGCGCACGCTGCCCTGCTCATCGGTCATCAATGGCAGCAGGTTAAACGCCAACTGCTTGGCGAACACGCCCGGCTCTGCGGGGATGCCGTTCAGCAGACGCGCACTCTGGCCAGCCAGATCGTCCACGGCAACCTTGCCGCGTGCCGAAACCGACATCAGCGTGGTGACGTGCAAGCGGGAAAGTCCGGCCTGTTCGGTCAGCGGCTTAATCGCCGTCAACAGCTGGCTCACCATGCTGTCGGCAACCGCCACAATATTGCGGTTGCGGTAATCCGCCAGCACCTGTGGGTTAACGCCTGGCACCACCAACGGCACGTCCGGCTCAAGTGCAAAATGGCCGCTGGTGTCGATCACCAGGCAGCCCATGTTGCCCGCATCATCAGCGTAACGGGCCGCAGCTTCGCTACCGGCCACAAAAAACGCCAGTTGTGCCTGCGACCAGTCGAATTCTTCTACGTTTTCCACCAGCAAAGATTTGCCATTGAAACGCACCGTCGCACCAGCACTGCGTTCGCTGGCTAAAGGAAAGAGTTCACCCACCGGGAACTGGCGTTCCTGTAGCAATTCCAGCAACGCTTCACCTACTGCGCCAGTGGCACCGAGCACAGCGATATTCCAGCCGTCAGACATTGGGTTTCTCCAGAGTATTTGATTCAAATGCAAAACGGGCGATGCAGTCACCGCCCGATAAACTTTACCGCTTATTGCTTAAGGCAACCTTACGCGTTGTCCTTTACAGGACGCCGAAGCCCAGTTTGTGCAGCAGTTCCGCACTGGCGCTGTCATCGCACTGCACCCGCAGTGAAGACCATTCCCGGCGTTCCTGATAATGCTTGCGCAAGCGATCGAACTCACCCGGCAACCCGGCAACTTGCCGCAGCGGCGCATCATCGCGGCGCACATCATACACCAAGTGCATCAATCGTTTTAACTTGCCTTCGTCCAGCGGCCCATTGAGGCGGATTTCGCTGAACTCTGGCACCGGCAGCAGAGAGGCCAGCTCGATAGCTTGCGGCTGCCCCAGATGCTGGGCAAAGGCTTCAAACACCTGCGTAGTACCGCGCGCCTTACCTTCCAGCGTATAACCGGCGATATGGGCGGTGCCGATATCCACCCGATCCAGCAACGGCACGCTGAGATCCGGCTCTGGCTCCCACACGTCCAGTACCGTACTCAATCGCTTACCCCGCTCCAATACGTTAAGCAACGCGGCGTTATGTACCACGGCACCCCGGCAGGCGTTGATCAGAATGCGATCGTCGGGCAAAGCATCCAGCAGATCCGCGTTGGCCAGATGCAACGATTTATACGGGCCAGTCTTGTTCAACGGGGTATGGAACGTCAGCACGTCGGCCTCTGCCACCAGCTTTTCCAACGGCCAGAATTCGCCGCTGTCCCCACGATCGGCGCGTGGTGGATCGCACAACAGCGTACGCACGCCCATGGCTTTCAGGCGAGCATCCAGCCGGGAGCCAACATTGCCGACACCCACTATCCCAACGGTTTTATCACGCAAAGAGAAGCCATCGCGCTCCGCCAACAGCATTAATGACGAAAGCACATACTCCACCACCGCAATGGCATTGCAGCCAGGGGCGGCCGAGAAACCAATCCCCGCCTGCTGCAACCACGCCTCGTCCACATGGTCGGTCCCCGCCGTAGCGGTGCCAACAAAACCGATCTTGGTGCCAGCCAACAGTTCCTGATTCACTTTGGTCACCGAGCGCACCATCAAGGCGTCGGCTCCGGCCAGTGCATCGGTTGGGATCGGGCGACCAGGCACGGCCTGCACTTCCCCCAAACGGCTAAATAGATCCACCGCATAGGGCATATTTTCATCAACCAGTATCTTCACGTCACTCTCCGACGGGTATAGGTAAGCAGTAACTACAAAATAGTGTGCCACCGAATGGCTCGGAAACCCAAGCTTGTTATGCCCAGTGAAATAACGATGTTTTTCTTCTAAGCTTTATTGAGTTCTTTCCGATAATTATCACGCAAGGAGGCGAACCTTCACGTTAGCGACCGGCTAACGGGCAGAAACAAATCGAAAATCAAGGGCGTTATCCATGAAAAAAGCGACACTTGTTCTGGCGATCGTTGCAACACTCACAGCCGTTGGTAGCGCTCAGGCTGAAAACGTGACTACACAAGCATTAGCCACCTGGCCTGCAATAGCGGTGAAAGACTCCGCCAGCCAATTGGTCGTTACGCCCATTGGCAACCTGTATTTCCAATATGCTGAAGGCGTCAAGCGCTTCAACAGCCAGCAAGGCGTGTTCGACGTGGCTCTCGAAGGCGAAGGAACCGCAATTAAACTGACCGCCAAACTGGTTTCCAATACCCTGACTCAGTTGGGCACCTCCGGGTCTACCCTGGAAGTGGGAGTTAAACATCACGGCGCTGCGATAACAAAAACCGCTCAAACCACCCTGATTGATACTTCTGCCAGTATGTCAGGCGGTAACCTGAGTAAACTTGCCAACGCTGACAAGCAGCCTGGTCGCCGCAGTGCGCAAGACCACTTCGATTTCAATATCATCGGTGCGACGGCTGATGGCACGACCCCGGTGACCGACTTCAGCACCTTGCCGGCGGGCACCTGGAGTGGTGATGTGAACGTTCGGTTCGACGTAACCTGGGCCAGTTGATGTCGTGTCGGGATTATCATGCCCGGCGGAAACGTTCTGGCGTGGTGCCGGCGATCTGCTGGAACATCACAATAAACGCGGAAGCCGAGCTGTAGCCCACATCTAAAGCCACATCCTGCACGGTTTTCCCCTGTTCGAGCAGGGAGAGCGCATGTAAAAAGCGCAGGCGCTGCCGCCACTCGCTAAACGACATGCCCAGTTCCTGCTGGCAACGGCGCGAAAGTGTCCGTTCGGTGGTATACACCTTGCTGGCCCACACCGCCAATGAGGTGTTATCCGCAGGACAACGCTCCAGCGCCTGTAACACTGGCCCCAAAAACTTATCTTGTGAGGTCGGCAGATAGGTCTGTTGAACCGGGGAAATCCGCAGTTGGTCGATCAGCACCCGGCAAAGACGCAGATCCTCCTCGCTAGTGGGCTCCAGCATTTTGCGCCCAAGGCAATCTTCTACAATGGCGCTGAACACCGGCGATACGTTGATCAAACAGGCCTCTTCCGGCAACCCGGCGCACAAGGATTTGGCGATATTGATGGTGCGGAACAGCACCGGTTTGCGGTTATGGCTGGAATGCTCCATCCCCGGCGGCAGCCAGACGGCAAACTCCGGTGGGGCCAAAAAGCGCTGCCCGGCAATATTCAGCGCGATCACCCCGGTTTTGACGCAGATCAGCTGCCCCCAGTCGTGGCTGTGCGGCAGATATTCGGTATCCGCATTGGTTTCTTCGCAGCGAAAAAACAGCGTGCGCGGAGCAGCGACGTCTGCGGTGGGATAATTACGGGTTTCGGCCATGATGAAGTTGTCTTGATTTCGCGAAATGCTGTCTGATTTTGACTATATATAATAAACCGGACACAGGTAGACTAGCCAGCATGTTATTCGTTGTTGAGAATTATTATCATGAACGTGCTCTTTCCCCTGCTGGCGGTGCTGATCTGGTCGATTAACGCCGTAGTCAGTAAAGTATCGGCAACCGCCATCGATCCGGCGGCCATCTCCTTCTATCGTTGGGCATTGGCGCTGATCGTGCTCACCCCTTTCGTGCTGCCGGGAGCGCTCCGCAATTGGCCAGCCATTCGCGCCAACTGGTGGAAGCTGATGATCCTCGGTCTGCTAGGGATGGTCCTGTATCAAAGCCTGGCCTATTACGCCGCGCATAGCGTCAGCGCGCTGTTTATGGGTATCCTCAACTCCCTGATCCCGCTGTTGACGGTGTTAATCGGTATCTTTGTCCTGCGCGTTGCCCCCACCGTGGGTATCGCACTGGGCAGTATCCTGTCTCTGGGCGGGCTGGTGTGGCTGGTTAGCGCGGGGCAACCCGGGCTGCTGCTGCAACACGGCATCGGCAAAGGTGAACTGATGATGTTCGCCGCTTCGGCCTCCTACGCGCTATACGGCGTGTTGACCAAACGCTGGGCGATCCCGTTGCCCAACTGGCAGTCGTTGTATGTGCAGATCGTGTTTGGCGTGGTACTGCTGTTGCCGAACTTCCTGATGGCACAAGACGTGCAGCTTACCAGCCAGAACATCCCACTGGTGCTGTTTGCCGGTATCCCCGCGTCGATTGCCGCGCCGTTCCTGTGGATCCAGGGGGTAATGCGCCTGGGGGCCAACAAGGCGTCGATCTTTATGAACCTGGCACCGGTGTTCACCGCGATAATTGCGGTCCTGTTCCTGCATGAACAGTTGCATAGCTACCATCTGATTGGTGGCGGTGTCGCTCTGCTGGGGGTGATCCTGTCACAGCGCCTGCGCACGCCGTTAGGGCGTAGAAAAAGCACCGTAACACCATAAGACTTAGGGGGGAAATACGCCCCCTTTCACCCCAACAGCTTAAAGCGTACCCGCACCAACAGACCGCCTAGTGCGTCAGAACTCAGCAGTTCCGGGCGGGTGCCGTGATAAGCGGTAATATCTTTAACCAATGCCAGTCCCAACCCAGCCCCAGGCTGATCGCCAACGTTATCCAACCGACGAAACGGTTGCAGCGCAGCGACCGTCTGATCCTGCGCAATGCCTGGCCCGCTGTCTTCTATCTCTAACAACCCCTGCCCATCCACCATCAATAAACGGGCGGTCACAATCCCCTTGGCTGGCGTGTATTTCAGTGCGTTATCCAACAGGTTGGCGCAAAGCTCCGCCAACAGCAACGCCTCACCGCCCACCCAACACACTCCCGCTCCTTCGTAGCCAAGATCGATCCGCTTGCTGCGAGCCTGCGGCAGGCGCGAAAAACAGGCGTCGCGTAACACCTGTGCCAGATTAACCGGCTGCAACTTACGCTCGGCCTGATGCTCGTGCGCCTTCAGCCGCGAGAGGTATAGCAGGCGATCGGTCAACGCGACGGTACTGTCCAGGGTGGCGCTCATCCCTTCCAGACTCTCACGCCATTGCTCGGGCCGTTCGCTGGCCAATGCCACCCCCACCTGGGTTTTCAAAACCGTGAGCGGCGTACGTAGCTGGTGGGAGGCATCGGCACTAAAGCGTTCCTGACGCGCCACCATCAACCGCAGCCGCTCAATATAGCGGTTGAATGCCAGCAGCAGCGGCTGCATTTCCGACCAGGGCAGCACCATCGGCAAAGGCGTCAGTTCCCCCGGATCGCGCCGCAGCATCATGCTGGACAACTTACGCAACGGTTGCAGCAGCTTTTTCAGCAGGATGTAAGCCAGAGTGAGCGTCAATACCACCACTGTCCCCTGGCTGAGCAGCGCCGCCAGCAGCATCTGCCGCGCCAGATAGCGCCGCGATTCTAACGTCTCCGCCACCAGAATGGTCGCCATCCCCATCACCCCGCCCTCATTCACCGGCTGGAACAGCGCCGCCACGCGGATTGGCTGCCCGCGATAGTGCGCATCGTAAAAATGCACCAGGGCCGGATAGAGGTTGGAGCGGGGAATATAAGGTGGCATCTTGGGCAAATCGTTATAGCCCGAAATATTCCGTCCCTCGGGGGAAATCACCTGATAGTACAGCCGGTCGTTCATATTGCGCTCGAAGCTGTCCAGCACCACATAAGGCACATCTACCTCCAGGCGCTGATTGCGCACTACCAGCCGCTCCGCTACCGTGCGGGCCGACGCCAATAAGGTGCGATCGTAGGCCATCGTCGCCGCACTCATCGCGCTGAAATAGTGGGTGTAGATTGAGATCCCACCCAATACCAGCAGCGGCAAACCAAAGAACAGCAGCAACTGATAGAACAACGAACGCGGTGCTTTAAACCACCTCATCGCACAGCTCCAGGCTGTAGCCCAGGCCCCGCAACGTCACGATCGCCACATTGCTCCCCTGGAGTTTCTTACGCACGCGATGGACGTAAAGTTCGATGCTTTCGGGATTAGCCTCGTCTGACAGCGTAAACACCTGCTCAAACAATTGCTGCTTGGCGACCGGGCGGCCACGGCGATGCATCAAGGTGGTCAACACCGCCAGCTCACGGGGAGTTAACGACAGAGGTTTCTCCGCCAACAAGAAGTAGCCCTCGTCGTGATAGGTCAATAAACCGTATTGCAATGCCTGTTGCGTCACGCCAACGCTGCGGCGCAGCAACGCCCGGATGCGTGCCTCCAATTCATCCAGTTCAAAGGGCTTGGTGAGGTAATCGTCAGCCCCAAGATTCAACCCTTTAACCCGATCGGCCACCTCGGTGCGGGCCGTCAATAGCAATACTGGCAGAGTCTGCCCACGCTTACGCAACCGCGCCAACAGCTCCAGCCCATTGAGCCGGGGCAGTGCAACATCGAGCACCACCAGCGCATAGCTTTCATGCAATAACAGATGGTCTGCCGCCACGCCGTCTATCGCCACATCCACCGCAAACCCAAGACCGGTAAGGGCTTTCTGCAACCAATGAGCCAGCTCGGGGTGATCTTCCACTAACAAGAGACGCATATCACATCCTGTAAACTTTCCCGGTCGCTGAAAGGTAAATGAAAGGTTTATGTTTTAACAATTTGGCAACCCCGTGTCAGCGGGGATTCTCACAAACTGAAACAAAACCGATGGGGAAACGTCATGAAAACAATAATTACCCGTACGCTTACCGCCACTGTTCTGCTGTTCGCCGCCAACCAGGCGTTCGCCGTGGAAGCGCCAAAACGCACCGAATGTATCGCCCCGGCCAAACCCGGCGGAGGCTTCGATCTCACCTGCAAACTGATTCAGGTCTCGTTGCAAGAAACCAAGGCTATCGATAAGCCGATGCGCGTCACCTATATGCCCGGCGGCGTGGGAGCCGTTGCCTATAACGCCATCGTTGCCCAGCGGCCAGCCGAATTTGGCACCGTGGTGGCGTTCTCTGGCGGTTCCCTGCTGAACCTGTCGCAAGGCAAGTTTGGCCGCTACAACGTGGATGATGTGAAGTGGCTGGCGGCAGTGGGCACCGATTACGGCATGATCGCCGTACGCGCCGACTCGCCTTACAAAACGCTGAAAGACTTGATGACAGCCTTCCAAAAAGACCCGAACAGCGTGGTATTTGGTGCTGGAGCCTCCATTGGCAGCCAGGACTGGATGAAAACCGCCTTGCTGGCCCGTGAAGTTGGCGTAGATCCCCACAAGATGCGCTATGTGGCGTTTGAAGGGGGCGGCGAGCCGGTGACCGCGCTGCTGGGTAATCACATTCAGGCGGTCTCCGGCGATCTGAGCGAGATGGTGCCTTACCTGAAGGGAGATAAGCTGCGTGTGCTGGCAGTGTATGCCGAAGAGCGCCTGCCGGGAGAGCTGGCAAACGTCCCTACCGCCAAGGAGCAGGGGTTCAATCTGGTGTGGCCGATCATCCGCGGTTTCTACCTTGGCCCAAAGGTCAGCGAGGCCGAGTATCAGTGGTGGATCGACACCTTCAAAACCATGACGGCAACCGAGGAGTTCAAACAACAGCGCGATCTACGCGGCCTGTTTGAATTCAACCTGACCGGCAAGGAACTGGATACCTACGTGAAAAATCAGGTTACCCAGTATCGTGAACAGGCCAAAGCGTTCGGGCTGGCCAAATAACCGGGGGAATTGGCATGAGCGATCGTATTTTTGCTGCTCTGTGGTTACTGCTGTGCGGCGGCGGCCTGTTTCTCGGTTGGGGCATCCAGAGCGAATACAGCTACGAACCTTTGGGGCCACGCCCCTTCCCTTTGGCCATCCTGAGCCTGATGGCCCTGTGTGCCGCCTTGTTGCTGTTGCGTCGGCCACAGTTAGTCGAGTGGCCGCATCACAAAGTGCTGCAACGTCTGCTGGTACTGGTGATCACGCTGGTGCTGTACGCCTGGGGATTCGAGTGGCTCGGCTTTCCGCTGGCAACGGCCCTGCTGACGTTCAGCATTGGTCTGTTGTTCCAGGCCAGCATCAAGGCCGCATTGATTTCCGGCACCGTGATGGGCGTTGCGCTGTTCTACGCCTTTGATTATTTACTGGATGTCACACTGCCACTCGGCGTTTGGCTGAGCTAACGGGAGCGATAATGGAAACCTGGATGTATTTATCACAAGGGTTCGAAGTGGCACTGCTGCCCCAGAACCTGATGATAGCCCTGATCGGCTGCTTCGTAGGCACCATCGTCGGGCTGCTGCCGGGCCTTGGCCCGATCAACGGCGTGGCGATCCTCTTGCCGCTGGCTTTCGCCTTGAAACTACCTGCCGAGTCGGCCTTGATCCTGCTGGCCACGGTGTATATCGGCTGTGAATACGGCGGGCGGATCTCTTCGATCCTGCTCAACGTCCCGGGGGATGCCGCCGCAATCATGACCGCGCTGGATGGCTACCCGATGGCCCAACAAGGCCGTGCAGGAGTTGCCCTGTCGATCTCCGCCGTCAGCTCTTTCACCGGCTCGCTGGTCGCCATTATCGGCATTATTCTGTTCGCCCCGATGCTGGCCCGCTGGTCGCTGGCGTTTGGCCCGGCAGAATACTTTGCCCTGATGGTCTTTGCCATTGCCTGCCTTGGCAGCATGATGAGCCAGAACCCGTTGAAATCCCTGCTGGCGGCCCTGATTGGTCTGGGGCTGGCTACGGTGGGGGTGGACGCCAATACCGGCGTGTATCGCTTCACCTTCGACAGCGTGCACCTCTCCGACGGCATTCAGTTTATTGTGGTGGTGATTGGGCTGTTCTCGGTCAGCGAGATCTTGCTGATGCTGGAAAGCACCAGCACGGGCCAGAAGCTGATCCGCAAAACCGGCCGTATGCTGTTTAACCGTAAAGAAGCTGCCGAGTGCGTTGGCCCTACCCTGCGATCCTCCTTTGTCGGTTTCTTCGTCGGTATTCTGCCAGGTGCCGGAGCGACCATTGCCAGTGCGCTTACTTATATGACGGAGAAGCGCATCAGCGGTAACAGCGAGTCGTTTGGCAAAGGGGATATTCGTGGCGTCGCCGCGCCGGAGGCCGCCAATAACGCTTCCGCCTGCGGTTCATTTATCCCGATGCTGACCCTGGGCGTACCGGGTTCAGGCACTACGGCGGTCATGATGGGGGCACTGACGCTGTATAACATCACCCCTGGCCCGGCAATGTTCACCGAACAGCCGGATATCGTTTGGGGGCTGATCGCCGCGCTGCTGATCGCCAACGTCATGCTGTTGATCATGAACATCCCGCTGATTGGCCTGTTCACCCGTATGCTGACCGTGCCGCTGTGGTTCCTGGTACCGGCGATCGCCGCCGTTTCCGCCGTTGGGGTCTATGCGGTGCACAGCACCACCTTCGATTTGCTACTAATGGTGGGGCTAGGCGTGTTCGGCTATATCCTGCGCAAAATGCACTTCCCGATGTCGCCGCTGATCCTGGGGTTTGTGTTGGGGGAAATGCTGGAGCAAAACCTGCGCCGAGCGTTGTCCATCAGCAACGGGAACTTTGACATTCTGTGGAGCAGTGCCATTGCCCAATGCCTGTTGGTGCTGGCCGTCGCGGTGTTGGTGTTACCCCCACTGCTGCGCAAACTCCGCAAGCACCGCCGTATCACTGGGGAAGCGACAGAAGTTGAGTAATGCACAAAGGGCGCTGCATGCAGCGCCCTTTGTGAGCTGGTTGAACATCGGGCGGGGTTAACCCGCCCGACTTATTATTGGCGTATAGCCTCAACAGCCTGCTCCAAGGCCGCAATATCATCGCTGGCCAACAAGGGCTGGATGCTGGCGAACGCCTCGGCGGGCAAATCGTAAATCTGCAACGCGAGTAAACGCTCGATTGTCTCCGCAGAGAACCGCCGTTTAATCATCCGGGCCGGATTACCGCCAACGATAGCGTAGGGTTCTACATCCGCAGTCACCACACTACCGGCGGCAACTATCGCCCCTTCGCCAATCGTCACGCCAGGCATCAGCATGGCCCGCATCCCGATCCAGCAGCCGTCGCCAAGGCTGGTATCACCTTTAGGCAAATAAGACGCCTGGATGGTTTCCATAAAGGGATACAGGCTCAGCCAATCAATACGATGGGTATGATTCCCGCCCATCAGGATGACCGCTTCGGCGCCAATACAGACATAATCGCCAATGTGCAACCTGTCTAGCTGCCCCAGGGGCTCCCACTGTTGGCTGACCGCATCGCCGTGCAAATAGCGCACCACGGAACGTTCAAAGCTGTCATCCCAGCAATGGCTGTAATAACTGTGGGTTCCCTTGATCAGGATATTGGGGTTGGTTACCGTCTGGTGGAGTAATTCTACTTGTGACCAGTGTTTGTCAGTCATGGCTTCTTCTCTTGGTGTATGTATAGCAAGAGCCACGGAACGTAGTGTCTGTGGCAGTGTCTTTCGTTCATAAAACACTGCCCAATCAAGCGATAAGCGCTCGTTTTAACCTTGGATTAATCATCATTTGCTGTGTGCACCCTGTTGTTTCGCGGCCAATGGTAACAAACTGGCGCAGAAAACCAAGCCTACTTGGCTTTTCTCAGCATCAACACCCCGCCCATCACCAACGCGCTACCCAGTAGCTGTAACTGGTTCATGTTTTCCCCCAACAGGAAATAGGCAATGACCGCGGTAAATACCAGCTCCAGCGACAGGATCAGGTTGGCCACCGCCAGCGGCAGGGTTTTCAGGCTGATATTGTACAGGCCAAATCCCAGCAGCGTTGGCCCGGCGGCCAGCGTGAGCAGCAACAGCCAGCCACTCCACTGAATGCCTTGAGCTCCCTGGGACAGAAACCACAGGTCCCCCGCCATGCCGTGAAATGCCGCCAAGGGGAACAACGTCAGCAAGGTGTTGAACAACCATTGGTACACGGCGGAAAAACCAAATACGTACAGGATGGTATTCCACACCGGGTAACGCCGCTCGCTGGCGATACGCCCGCCGAGGGTATACAGGGTGTAACCAATGCCGGACAGCATGCCGACCATCAGCCCCAACAGATCAAAACGGCTGTTGCCCATGCTGTCGCCGTTGCTGACCAGGAAGCAGCCGCCCAGGCTGACCACAATCACCAACAACTCGCGCAGGCTGAGGCGTTCGTTGTACATCATCCAGCCCAGGAACACGGTAAAACCGACCGAGCAATAGGTCAAAATAGTCGCCACCGAGGCGCCATTGAGCGCCACCGACAGCGTCCATAAGCTGTTAAACAACGCCAACAGCAAACCGTAACCCGCGTAGAACGGCACCTGTTCACGACGCAGATAGGCCCATTGCGGTTTGAACAGCAGCAATAACGGTAACAACACCAGGGCCACCAGGGCCGCACGCCAGAAGGCCAGCACAAACGTCGGTAGATGGTAATACTCGGTCAGCGCGCGGATGATGATGGCGGTAAAGGCCAGCAGCATGGCACTGATTATGGCGATCACGTAACCCTGGTTGGTTCCCCGCAGGATCCCTCCACTGACCACAACTGGTTCTGCAACAACACCCGACGGTAACGACATAACACCCTCAAAATTCCACCGCTTAATCACCTGGCGGAGATTTTAACGCGGCCAGATTTTGCCACCATAGCCACTTTACTACGATGTTATGCAGGCCACTTTTATCGGAGCCAAGCCTTGTTACTCTGGGATATAGTGAAAGTAGACTTTTATGACCGGGCCAATTTCATGCACATTCCACTGGATCGTCAGCAGGACATTCCGCTGTATCTACAGATCGAAGAAGCGCTGCGTCGCGCCATTCTTGGCGGCACCTTTGCCGATGGCGATAAATTGCCGTCAACGCGCAGCCTGGCCGCCGAGCTTTCGGTCAGCCGCCTGACGGTGGAAAGTGCCTACGCCGAACTGACGGCCAAAGGATTGTTACAGCAGCGGCGTGGCAGCGGTGCCTATGTCCGCCACCTGCAACCGGCCCCCATGCAGCAACGGCCAGCATCCAGCGAGCTATTCCCTGCGGATCGCTTCACCACCACGACGTCGCGGCTGGACGGTTATCCGGATATTCCTTTGCCGGAGCACATCATCAACTTTGCCGCTGGCGTCGGTAGCCCCAAGGTGTTCCCGCTTGAGGCGTTCCGCAAGATCCTGCTGTCGATCCTCAGCCGTCATGCGGAAGAGGCCTTCAGCTATGGTGATTATTGTGGTTACTACCCGCTGCGCGACACGCTGAGCCGGATCCTGACCGCGCAAGGTATCCCCACCCGTGCCGAACAGGTGCTGATCACCAACGGCTCGCAACATGCCATCAGCCTGATTTTCCAGACGCTATTACGCCCAGGAGATACGGTGATTGTCGAAGAGCCCACCTATGCCGAAGCTCTGGGGCTGCTGCGCCTGCATCAGATCAACATTGTTCCAGTGCCCAGCGATCGTCATGGCATGTGCGTTGAGCAACTGCCGGAGCTGATCGCCCGGCATCAGCCCAAAATGATCTACACCATCCCCAATTTCAATAACCCCACCGGGCGTTGTATGAGCGAAGCCCGCCGCAGCCGCTTGCTGGCGTTGGCGCAACAGGCCGGGATAGTGATCCTGGAGGACGATTTTGTTGGCGATCTGCGTTACAACGGTAAAAGCCTGCCGTCACTGCGCGCCATGGCTCCCGCTGGCACGGTGATCTATGTCAGTACCTTCTCCAAAATGCTGCTACCCAGCATGCGCATCGGTTATCTGGTGGCAGACAGCGAACAGTATCTGCAATTCTCACGGCTCAAACACGTCGACAGCTTTACCAGCTCCAACCTGATCCAGCGCGCGCTGGACGCCTTTGTCACCGTTGGCAGCTACGACAAGCAGCTGCGCCGGGCGGGAAGGATGTACCGCCAGCACCGTGATGCGATGGTGGTGGCATTAAGCGAGCACCTGCCGCCGGGCTGTCGGTTTGACATCCCCGCGGGAGGGCTGTTTATCTGGCTGGAATTGCCACCTGCCGTAAGCAGCACCACGTTGATGCCAATAGCCTGGCAACAGGGTGTCACCTTTGCCCGTGGCGAATGCTTTTATGTTGAGGAGCAGCACGGCGCACATGGCTTGCGGCTGAATTTCGCCGCCAATACGCCGGAGCTGATTACCGAAGGGATCGCCCGGCTTTGCCGGGCGATTGTTGAGGTTATGGGGAATTAAATGTCACTACCGCAAAATCGGGCGCAGCATGCAGCGCCCCTACGGTCGGGTATGTTATTTAACCATTGAGACTAAATACTGGCCCACCAGAGCCGCAGTTTCATGCCCCAATAGCTGGTCCAGCCGGTGGTGCTCTGCACCACCTTGCCTTGAGAGATCACCACAATGGTCGGCGTTACGCCAATCTGCCACTGCGCCGATAGCTTGCCCTGCTCATCGTTCACCACCGGCAGTTGCAATTTTTTAGCCGCCAACCACTGCTCAACCTGCTGGTCATTGCCCGAACGCAGCGCCACGGTCATCACGTTACCGCCGTTTGCCACCAGCTTGGCCACGTAAGGCGTGGTAAAGCGGCAAACCCCGCACCAGCTGGCCCAGAAATAGACCAACAAAGGTTTATCCTGGCTGAGCTGCGCCAACGACACCTGCTCTCCATCCAGGGTTTCGAGCATTTGTTGGTCAAAGGTCAAGGGAGCCTGCGGGGCCCGCCACCAGTCCATGGCAAACGTCACGCCCAGCACGAGCAACAGCAAAATCAGCAGTTCGCGCGCCCAGCGCCGCAACCTAGCCATTTTTTACCTTCGCCAATTGCTGCTTCACTAACGCTTCCAGATCCTCATAAGACACCGCGCCCGGCAGCATCTGATCGCCAATCAAGGTGGCCGGCGTTCCCTGCACACCAAACTGTTCCGCCAACTGCATATTGGTGCGTAGCGTGGTCATACTCTGTTCAGTCGGTGCAACCTGCTTAACCCCGGTTTTATCTTGGGCAGCGGCGATGCTGGCGTTGTCATGAAAGCCTTTTTTCGCCATCAGGCGTTGATGCAACGGCCAGAACTGTTCGGGATGCTGTTCCCAAGCCGTTAACGCCACCCGCGATGAGGCGATCGAGCTTTCCCCTTTGAACGGCAGCAGCTTCACCACCAGCGCCACATCGGGATATTTGTTGACGATCTTCTCCAACATCGGATCAAACTGCTTACAGTACGGGCAGTTGTAATCAGTGAAAGCCACCAGCGTCAGCTTGGCATTCTTGGCCCCCAATCGTGGGCTGGCGGGATCGTCGAACAAGATTTTGCTATTTTTCTCAATTGCCTGGCCGATTTGCTGGTCGTTGGTTTGCTGCTGCCAGGCGTTAACCGCTTCCGCCAGAATATCCGGGTTAGAGACCAGCGTTTCGCGGATCAGCTCTTTGATCCGCACTTCCTGCTCGGCGGTGAAAGGAGCCGCAGCCCAGACCGGGGTGACAATCAGCAGCAGTAACATCAGTAACTTGTTCATTATTGGTTTCCTTTGGCAGTAGACAGGGCTTGCAGAACGGCTTCGCGAGTGAGCAGCGGTGACAACACTTCGCCGTCTGGCGAGCCGGGGCCATAGATTTGGTTAAAGGGAACGGCAACGCTGCCGCGCTGTTGCAGGAAGGTCGAGATGCTTTCCGACGGGCGGCTCCAATCACCGCGCAACGCCACTACATCATCAGCGCTGAGTGCTTTTTGCACCTCGTCACGCAGCAATACGTTGTATTTATTCGCCTTGCAGGTCACACACCAGTCGGCGGTCACATCGACAAACACCCGTTTGTTGTCGGCCAGCGCCTGTGCGATCGCCTGCTCAGAAAGCGGTTGCCAGGCGATGTTGTCGTGCAACGGCTGTCGCCACTGGTTGGCCGTCAACGATCCCACCAGCAATGCCAAACCGCCTACCACCAGCACGCTGGCCGTCGCGATCCCCGCTGGCCGGGCACCTAACCGTTGCCACACCGCCAGCAACAAACCGAGCAGCAAGATGGCACCGACAATCAGAGTCGGCTTCACGCCGATATGGTTGGTCATCAGGCTAAGCAGCCAGAGCGAAGAAACCAGCATTAGCAAGCCCAGCGCCAGCCTCATCCCGTTCATCCAGCGGCCAGGTCGTGGTAGGCGTAACGCCAGCGCAGGCCAGGCGGCAATCAGCAACCAAGGCAGGCTCATGCCAATTCCCAGCGCCACAAACATGCCCCAAAGCACCGGCAACGGAGCCGCCAATGCAAAGGCTACCGCCGTTCCCAGGAAAGGTGCAGAGCAAGGCGTTGCCAGCAGCGTGGCAAACGCTCCCTGCCAGAAATGACCGCTCAAGCCACGCCCGTTATGGGTGGCCAGCTTGGTATTCAACGAGGAAGAGAGTTGCAGGTGGAACAGGCCGAACAGATTGGCACTGAACAGCAGCGTCACCAGCACCATAAAGCCGATAAACCACGGGTTTTGGAATTGGATACCCCAGCCCAGCGCGTGATTGCTCAGGCGCAACAGCGTCATCAGCAAGGCCAGCGCCATAAAGGACACCACGATCCCCAAGGAAGAGGCCAGAAATTGCCAACGCACGCTAAGCCGATCGCGCTGTTCGACCTGCAAGATGGAGCCTAGCTTCATCCCTAGCACCGGCAGCACACAAGGCATCAGGTTAAGAATGAAACCGCCCGCTAGCGCCATCAACACCGCTTGCCATAAGGGGAAAGCCACGGTGGAAGGTAAAGCAAGCGGCCCGCCAATGGTCAGCGTAGCCTCCTGAGCGATCCCACCGTCGCTGATAACCAACCGCAGCTGTTTACCGCGCAGATCCGGAGCTGCGTCTCCCCAACCATCACTTACGGGAATTCGCGCTTGCAGGCTCTCGCCATCACTGCTGACCGTTGGCTTGCCCAAATCGGTCTCCGCCACCGTATCAAAGAACAGCTCAGGCTGCTGCCAACCCGCAGTGCGTTCGGCGCTAATCTGCAACTCACCGTTGCGATAACCGGCACGCAGGCTGTCCACCAACCCGCTGGCAATCGGCACCTGCCCCATCGCCTGAGCAAAGTCGTGATTGAACTTTGGGTCAGCCGGGGTAGTGAGATCCAGTTTGAACGGATAATCGGTCAAGATGCAGACGTTGCTACAGGTGGATAAGGTAAGCCTTCCCTCCAGTTGCTGTGGCACAGCCCCCTTGAACACGATGGGCAGCGTTACCCGCTGCTGATAGCCCTGCGTCGAAATCCCCGCCACGTCAAAGCGCTGCGGGGTTGGCCAGAACCAGGTTGCCGGTGGTGGGTTACCCTGCCAGGTGATTGCTGGCGCAATGCCGCCTTCCCCTGGTGAGCGCCAGTAGGTTTTCCATCCTTTTTCCAGCTCAACAGCGAGCAGCACACGGGTTTCGTCCCCGTTGCTGGTGTCGGCACGCAGCCTGACTTGCGCATGATCGTTCTGCGGGCTTTGCAGCCAGCCGCTATCCGCTGCCTGTGTTGCAGGTAGCCAAAGCACTAACAGGCAAGCCAACGCCAGCCTGATGATATTCCACATAATTGTTCTCCATAAATAAATTAGTCACTCGGTTTGACGAGGGATTAACTCATTCACGGAACACGCATAATCGCAGATGCACCCTGAGGGTGGGGGGGGAAATAACGCGTACAGGAGGGTACGGCAGGCGCGGAGCGATGATCGGAGCCAGCAGGACCAGCAACATCCCCAGGCCAAACAGCACGTTTTCAAACATCACCGGTGGAGAGGCCAACAGCGATTTGGCACTCAGCTCACAAGGGGTCGTGGTGGTGGCCTCTTCATCACCGCTGGCCGAAGATTGGCTAACGCTGACAGTGGGCAGGCCAAGAGCTAATTGCAAGGTATGCAAACCCGCCATGCGCTGGGTGAGGCACGTCAGTACCACCAGGCAAGCCAGGGTTAAAAACCATTTTGCAATCCGCTGCCGATTTATCATCACGCCCTCAATGCCGTATCTGCGCCTATCTTAGCGGCGCAAATAGGATAAGCAACGATTAGCCTGTAAAGAAATGTCTGGCGGCGGTATTGATGGCACGAAATTACAGGTATCATAAGCGATTAAGCCTGTGCTTTTCGCCGGGTATGTCGATTTTATACACTGCGAAGGACTGGTGATATGCAACCATTAAGTGGACCTGGCGCTCCTGGCGCAGCCGATCACCCTCCGACCGCAGGCAAAATCCCCCCTGCCGACGATCAGCCGCTCTCCCCAGCCCAACGCACCCAGTTGGAAAAACTGATCGTCAAGATCATGGCCCTCAGCCCGGCCAAATCCGCCGAGATCTGGGCCACGCTGCGTCATGAATTAGGGGCGGATAACCACAGCGAACTGTTGGCGCGCCATTTCCAACCGGCCGAGCAGCTACTGCAAAACCGCCTTAGCGTGGCACAACAGAGCCATGCCAGCCGCCAACTGCTGCAACAGCTCACTGAACTGTTGCCACAAGGCAATAACCGCCAGGCGGTCAGCGACTTTATCCGCCAGCAGTTTGGCCATACGGTGTTAAGCCAGTTGAGCCACCCACAGCTCCAGCAAGTGTTGAACCTGCTGCAAACCGGCGAACTGACAATCCCTCATCCGCAACAAACGGCCACCAGCGATCGTTCGCTGCTGCCTGCGGAACATCAGCACTTGCAGCTGCAAGTCACCAAGCTCAGCGCGGCTACCGGCGAGACAACGGCCAAACTCTGGCAGGCACTGTTCGATCTGGTCGGGGTAAAAATCAACGATCCGTTGCCCGCACGCCACTTCCAACTGCTCAGTCAGTTTATGCAGGTGAAATTGGCGCTCAGCCCACAAACGGCGCCGACGCTGCAAAACCTGCTGGCGGTATTGAAACAGCCAGCAGACCAACAGGAGCAGCAACAGCTCAATGACTATTGCCAGAACCGCTTTAACGGCAACCTCAATACGCCGTTGACCCACGCGCAGCTAAACGACGTGATCCAGCAGCTATTTACCCGCCGTCTGGACAAGGCTGGCCACGCTCCGTCGCTACACAGTGACGTCCAACAGCCACAGCCATTACTTAACCCGCTAATCGCTGCCCTGCCGCAGCCTTTACAGTCGCTATTCAGTAAGCCTTTGGCGCTGGTTGTCGGCGTTATCGTATTGGCATTGGTACTGTGGGCGCTGTTTTAACAGCCGCACTCCGGTGCTTTATCCCGCCCCTGCATCGTCCCCTGCTCAACACCGATGGCCACCGGATGGCCATCGCGTAGCCAGAAATCCAGCCCGCCAATCAGCTCTTTGACCCGAAAACCGAGCTTGGCCAACTTGTATGCCCCCTGTGTGGAACCGTTACAGCCGATACCGTCGCAGTAGGTGACATAGACCTTGTCGCGATCGAGAGATGAGGTGCTGCTTTCATCCATTAAGCGGTGGGGAAAGCTCAGCGCTCCAGGAATATGCCCGGCGGAGTAAAGCGCGCTGGCACGGGTATCGATCACCACAATCTCATTGACGCCATTGCGCAAATCTTCCGCCACGTCCGCCGAGTCGGCGTAAAAGCTGAGCTTAGCCGCCAGATAATCCAGGCTTTGTGCTGCCGCTGCCGGGGGAAAAGCCAATACCAGTGAAGAGACGTTCATAGTGCAACTCCAGTGCCTTAAGGTTGATGACAATAGTGCCTGATTTTGGTCTTATGTTTGAGACCCATTTTGCCAAGGTGATAAGACCGATTATGTCTCAGGTATTGCTGACGCTATTTCAACAGGCGGATAACGCGACGGGCACACTACGTGAGCGAGTGTGTAATACGTTGCGCACGGCGATCCATAGCGGCACGTTAAGCGCGGGCCAGCGCCTGCCCTCCTCGCGGGTTCTGGCGGCCGATCTGAGCATCTCACGGGTTACCGCCGAAGCCGCCTATGCGCAGCTGGAAGCCGAGGGATATCTACATCGCCGGGTGGGCCAAGGCACCTCTGTCGCTATCCAGATCGCCAAGCCTGCGCCAATACGCAAATCCAGCGGCCAACTGCGGCTCTCACAGCGCGGTTTGGCGATTGTGCAAACCGGTGGCTGCCGCGATCCACAACAGCCACTACCGTTTGCTGCCGGTTCACCGGATCTGCGCGCCTTCCCGTTGAAGCTGTGGCAACAGCTCACCGCCCAACGGCTGCGGCTACAGGGGGAAAAGCTGCTGCGTTATGGCGATCCCCAAGGCTACTTGCCGCTGCGTGAAGCCATTGCCGGTTACGTCGGCCAAACCCGGGGCGTGAACTGCGACGCGGAACAGGTGATCGTCCTGACCAGTTCCCAACAGGCATTGCAGCTGATTGCCACCTTGCTGATCGATAACGGAGATGTGGTGTGGGTCGAGGAGCCTGGTTACAACGGGGCCAAGAACGCATTTACCAGCGCGGGAGCCAATCTGGTACCGGTGGCAGTGGATGAGGCCGGGCTGCAGCCAGACGGCTCGTTACCTCCCCCTCGCCTGATCTATCTGACGCCTTCGCATCAGTACCCCACCGGCGTGGCACTCAGCCTGGAACGGCGATTGGCCCTATTGGAACAGGCCCGGCGATCGCAAAGTTGGATTATTGAGGATGACTACGACAGCGAGTTTCACTATGACGGCCAACCGATGCCCGCCATGCAGGGTCTGGATCGCCACGGCACGGTGCTGTATGTCGGCACCTTCTCCAAAGCGCTGTTCCCCTCGCTACGGCTGGCCTATCTGATTGTGCCCCCCGCGTTGGTGGCAGCGTTCACCACCGCACGTTCGGTATATGACGGCCATTGCGCTCAGTTGGCACAGGCCGTCACGGCAGAGTTTATTCTGCAAGGGCATTTTGCTGCCCACATCCGTTATATGCGCCAACTCTATCGCAGCCGCCGTGATTGGCTACTAACGCAGCTAGCACAGCACCTGGGGCATTTTGCCACGCCACAGCACGCGGGCGGCGGGCTTCAGCTCGGCGTTTGGCTACCGGTGGGCCAAGAGGCAGAACTGACCCGACAGGCGCAACAGCTAGGCGTCATTACCCCCGGCTTGTCCACCCAGTATCAGAACGCCAGCGCCAGACGCGACGGCTGGTTACTGGGGTTCTCGGCCCTCACGCCAGGGGAGATTACCCTGGCCGTGGAGCGGCTGAGCCGAATTAACCCAGTAACAGCCACCCCACCAACGTAGCCCATGCCAGGAAGGGTATCGAATAGTAATGGAACCGCAGCCAGATCTGGCGTTCCCCCGCCATCCGCAGGGCGATCAGGTTAGCCAGTGAGCCGATCGCCAGGCCAAATCCCCCGGCGTTTACCGCATAGGCCACCAAAGCGCTGGAAGGCACATAGTTCAGCAACAAAATGGTCGCCGGAACGTTGCTGATCACTTGGGATAAAGCGATCCCCAACACATATACGCTGCCGTCCGCCAGCGAGGCAATCTGGTCAAACAGCGGCTGCAGCGCTGGCAGTTGGGTCAGCAAGCCAATATTGATAAACATGGCGAGAAATACGAAGATCAGGCTCCAGTCAATCTGCAGCAGCACCTGGCGAGCCAACAGCAGAAAACCGGCAAACACCAGTAACATGCCATACAACGGCACGTCCAAATCCAGGCAGATCAGAAAGGCCACATACAGCGCGACACTGGCCAGCAACAGGCGCATTTGATAAGGATAGGGTTGGGTGTTAGGGGCTTTGACAATTTTCCGCGCCGGGAAACTGAACCAGGTGACCACCAGCAGGCTCAGCATCATGATAATGCCGAACGGTGCCATGCGCCCGATAAACTCCATAAAGGTCAGCGAAGACTTGCTCCACAGCAAAATATTCTGCGGATTGCCAATCGGCGTCAGCAACGACCCGGCGTTAACCGCCAGTGCCTGGAAGATGATCAGGCGGCTTATCGGCAATGAAGAGAGCTTTTTCAGCGTAATGGTCAACGGGATAACGATAAACAGCGCCACATCGTTGGTGAGAAACGACGATAGCACCGCTGCAGCACACACCAGAAACAGTGCCAGTGAGCGTTCACTTTGCAGGGTGTTTACGATCTGGCGGCCGATAAAATCGAAATAGCCACTAACCTCAACGCCTTTGGTCAGCAGCATCAACCCCAGCAGGGTCATAATGGTGCGCCAATCGATAAAGCCAGAGAGTGCCCTCAGCGGCTGTGGCCCAATGGCGTACAGCAGCATCCCCATCAGCAACAACGCATGCAGGAAGCGGTCATGCAAAAATGGCCTCAACAAACTGGTCAGCGCATTTGAACTCATGGATTTACTCTTATTTTTCAAGCGAAGGCTGGAAAACGACGTTAGCCGAAGCTCTTGAATTACGCCAGTAAAAAAGCACGTTGCCCTTTCCATTTATCGTATTTTGTTTTATACCCGTCGTCTTTCCCTGCTTTTAGGATTTTCTATGGCCAATTCCATTGCCAAAAGGCTGCTGCTCAGCGCGGCGCTGATGCTGCTAGCCGCCTGTAACGATGCCAACACCCGCCCCCAGATCGACATCGAAGGCAAAACCATGGGGACGTTCTATAGCGTAAAGGTCAGCGGCACCATCACCGAGAGCAAACAACAATTGCAGCAGGAGATCGATGCGCTGCTGGAGCAGGCTAACGACGATATTTCCACCTACCGCCCCGATTCGGTGTTATCCCGCTTCAACCAGAACACCACTGCCGAGCCGCAGCCCATCCCCCGTGGAATGGCCGATATCATCCTCACCGCTCAGCGCATTGGCCGTGATACCGGAGGTGCTATGGATATCACCGTCGGCCCTTTGGTTAACCTGTGGGGATTCGGCCCGGATAAGCGGGCCGTCAAAGTCCCCAGCCAGCAGCAGATCGACGCGGCTCGCCAGCATATTGGTTTGCAACATCTGAAATTGCTGAGCGACAGCCGGGGTGAATGGCTGCAAAAAGATCTCCCGGAGATGTATGTCGATCTCTCCACGCTAGGCGAAGGTTACGGCGTGGATCAGTTGGTCCAGTTGATGGCGCGCAAAGGCATCACCAACTATCTGGTATCGGTGGGTGGAGCCGTTTCATCACGCGGCGTGAATGGCCAGAACAAGCCTTGGAGGGTGGCAATCCAAAAACCCACCGATCGGGAAAATGCAGTGCAGGCGCTAGTGGATTTGCAAGGCTACGGCATCAGCACTGCGGGGAGTTATCGTAACTACTTCGAGCAGGACGGTCAGCGCTATTCCCACGTGATCGATCCCGTCACTGGGCGGCCTATCACCCATAAGCTGGTTTCCGTTACGGTGATTGCCCCTACGGCGTTGGAAGCCGATGGTTGGGATACCGGGTTGATGGTGCTGGGCACGGAAAAAGCGCTGAAACTGGCCGAAGAGAAAGGACTGGCGGTGTATCTGATCAGCAAAACCGATGACGGTTTCAGCGCGACGATGACGCCGCAGTTTAAGGCGTTTTTGGTGCAGTAAAGGGTTTTGATTCCCTTGTTGTCCCCTCACCCTAACCCTCTCCCACAGGGAGAGGGGACCGATCGAGTTCGCTATTCGTTACAGAAACTTACCTGACCATGGCACTAAATCAACTGCCTTTTACCCTGCTAACAGATTGATCACGGCACCTTGCCACAACACTGTACCAGCTCCCTCTCCCTGTGGGAGAGGGTTGGGGTGAGGGGCCGACTACTCTGCCTCAGCACCGGGTTTTTCATCCTTGCGGTGCAGCAGCGAATACACCGCCGGGATCACCAACATCGATAACAATGGCGCACTCACCATACCGCCAATCATCGGTGCAGCAATCCGCTGCATCACCTCTGAGCCAGCACCGCCGCCCCACATAATCGGCAGTAAACCGGCCATAATGGTGGCCACAGTCATCACCTTCGGCCTGACGCGCAACACAGCTCCTTCGCTAATCGCCGCCATCAGTTGCTGATGACTCAACGGCTGACCGGGCTGACGATGTTTCGCCAACGCCTGATTAAGGTACAGCACCATAATCACGCCAAACTCCGCCGCCACCCCGGCCAGGGCAATAAAGCCTACCGCCCCCGCAACCGACAGGTTGTAATCGAGCAGATACAGCAGCCAGACCCCACCTATCAGCGCAAACGGCAGCGTCGCCATGATCAGCAGCGCATCGCTCACGCTGTTGAAGGTGACAAACAGCAGCACGAAGATGATCGCCAGCGTTACCGGCAGCACAATCTTCAACTGGGCGCTGGCGCGTTCCAGATACTCAAACTGCCCGGACCAACTGAGGGAAACCCCGGCAGGCAGCTTCACCTGCTGTGCCACCACCTGTTGCATCTCTTCCACCGCCGATTTCAAATCGCGCCCGCGCAGATCGACATAGATCCAATCCGAAAGCCGGGCGTTCTCGCTTTTCAGCATCGGTGGCCCTTCGGTGATGCGAATATCCGCCAGTTCTGCCAAAGGTACTTGCCCACCCGTCGCCGTCACCACCGGCAATTCACGCAGCTTTTGCAGAGAATCACGGATCTCCCTTGGATAACGGACGTTGATCGGATAACGCGCGCGTCCTTCAATGGTTTCAGCGATGTTTTCCCCACCCACCAGCGTAGAGACCACCGATTGCAGCTCTTTCACCGACACACCGTAACGTGCCGCACGCTGGCGATCGATATCGATATCCACATAGCGCCCTCCAGCCAGGCGCTCCGCCAGCGCGGAAGTCACACCTGGAACCTGCTTCACCACCTGCTCAATCTGGCTGGCCGCCTGCTCAATATCGGCAATATTGCTGCCGTTGACCTTGATACCTACCGGGCTTTTGATGCCGGTCGCCAGCATATCCAGACGGTTACGGATCGGCGGCACCCAAACGTTGGCAATACCGGGCACCTTGACCACGCTGTCCAGTTCGGCCACCAGCTTGTCCATCGTCATGCCGTGCCGCCACTGGTCGCGGGGCTTAAAGCGAATGGTGGTTTCCAACATGGTTAGCGGAGCCGGATCGGTTGCCGTCTCCGCCCGCCCAGCCTTGCCAAAGACCGTGTCCACTTCCGGCACGGTTTTGATCAACCTGTCGGTCAATTGCAGCAGCCGCGCCGCCTCGCGGGCCGAGATCCCCGGCAGGGTCGAAGGCATATACAGCAGATCCCCTTCGTCCAATGGCGGCATAAACTCGCTGCCCAGGCGGCTGAGCGGGAATAAGGTCAGCACCAACAGTAGAGCGGAAATCCCCAGAGTGGTTTTAGGCCGTGCCAGCACCGCTGCCAGCAACGGCTGATACATGCGGATCAACCAGCGATTGATCGGGTTGGCATGTTCGTCCGGAATGCGGCCCCGGATAAAATAGCCCATCAGCACCGGCACCAGCGTGATGCCCAACCCGGCGGATACCGCCATCGCATAGGTTTTGGTGAACGCCAATGGCGCAAACATCCGCCCTTCCTGCGCCTGTAGCGAAAACACCGGGATAAACGACAGGGTAATGATCAACAGACTACAGAACAGCGCCGGGCCAACCTCCACCGCCGCTTGCTCAGAGATGTGCCAGTAATCTTTTGAGGTGGGCTGCTGGCCGGGATGGCGTTGCCGCCACTGCTCGAGCACTTTGTGCATGTTTTCGATCATCACGATCGCCGCATCCACCATCGCGCCGATAGCAATAGCTATTCCCCCCAGCGACATGATGTTGGCGTTAACCCCTTGATAGTGCATCACCACAAAGGCGCCCAGGATCCCCAGCGGTAGAGTCACCATCGCCACCAGCGCCGAACGGAAGTGGGACAAGAATAAGGCGCACACCACCGCAACCACCAGGAACTCTTCCAACAGCTTGAATGACAGCGTATCGATCGCATGCTCGATCAGTTGCGATCGGTCATAAACCGGCACGATCTCCACGCCCGGCGGCAGAGTGTGCTGAAGCTGTTGCAGCTTGACCTTCAGCGCATTAATGGTTTCCAGTGCATTCTTACCGTAGCGCATGACCACAATGCCGCCCGCCACTTCACCTTCACCGTTGAGCTCCGCCACGCCACGGCGGATTTCCGGCCCCTCACGCAATTCTGCGACCTGTGACAACAGTATCGGCACACCGTCGCGCGCGGTGATCACTACGTTATTAAAGTCGGCGAGTTTTTTCAGGTAGCCGGAGGTGCGCACCATATACTCAGCCTCCCCCATTTCCAGCAGCGCACCGCCGCCTTCCTGGTTGGCATCCTGAATGGCGCTCACCACCTGCTGATGGGTAATATTCAGCGCCCGCATACTTTGCGGATTTAATATCACCTGATATTGCCGCACCATGCCGCCAACGCTGGCCACCTCCGCGACGTTAGGCACGGTTTTCAGTTCGAACTTGAGCGTCCAGTCCTGCAAGGCGCGCAGATCCGCCAGGCTGTGTTTACCTGTACGATCGACCAACGCATACTCATAAACCCAACCAACGCCGGTAGCATCCGGCCCCAGCGCCACTTTGACCTGCGGCGGCAGCGAGGACTGCACCTGACTGAGTGACTCCAACACCCGCGAACGTGCCCAGTAAGGATCGGTACCGTCTTCAAACAGAATGTAGACGTAGGCATCACCGAACATGGAGAAGCCCCGCACCGTGCTGGCTCCCGGCACCGTCAGCATGGTGGTGGTCAGCGGGTAGGTCACCTGATCTTCGATTACCTGCGGCGCTTTGCCAGGATAGGTCGCCCGGACGATCACCTGCACGTCAGAGAGGTCGGGCAGCGCATCCAGCGGTGCCTTCTGCAACGCCCATACGCCCCACCCGGCCAGCAATATCGAAGCCAGTAATACCAACAGGCGATTGCGTATCGACCAGCGGATCACGGAGGCGATCATTGGTGGCCTCCTTGCGGCATGATCTGGCTGATGTGCGAGCCGTTTTCATCCACGCTAAAGTGGAACATCACCTTACTGCCGATGCCAATCCCAGTGGGTAAGCCGCCCACTGGCAGGGTGAAATCCATGGTCATCGCAGGCCATTGCAACTCTGCCACCGGATCGTGCGACAGCGTGACGGTAGCACCATCCACCGCCTCGACCACGCCCAACGTCTGATACTGTTTTACCCCCTCCTGCCCGGCCATCTGTGGCAAGGCGCTGCGCATGCTGGCTTCGGAATCAATCAGGAACTGGCCTGAGGTGACCACCTGTTGTCCGGCTTGCAGACCCTGTTTGATTTCTACCCAGCCGTCCTGTGCCAGGCCGGCGACCACGTCAACCGGAGCAAAGTGGCCGTTCCCTTCCGCCACCAGCACCCGGTTGCGATCGCCACTGCCGATCAGAGCCTCCTGCGGGATAGCCAGCACCGGCTTGGCCCCGGCGTTTTGCGCCAGTTGCACCTGCAAATACATACCCGGCTTCAGGCGCTGTTGAGGATTTTTCAGCACGATACGCGCTTTAAAGGTGCGGGTAAGCGGATCGACGTTAGGCAGCAGCTCGCTGACCTCCCCGGTGAAGCGTTCCCCCGGCCAACTGGCGGAGCTGGCTGCCACCGCATCGCCAACCTGCAACAGCCCGGCCTGCGCCTGCGGGTAATCAATCACCATCCACACCGGATCGAGACTGGCCAACTCAAACAGGCCCTGCGTTGCGGTAACCTGCATCCCTTCCCGTGCATCCAGCTTGTTGATAAACCCGCTCTCTGGTGCGGTAATGGTAATGCGGGTTTGGGGTTGGCCGCTGCGTTCAACCTGGCGAATGATGGCTTCAGGCATAAACTGCAATGCCAGGCGCTGGCGGGCGGCAGAGGTCAGTGCGCTATCGCCCAGTTTGCGGATCGCCAGGTATTCCTGCTGTGCAGCACTCCAGTCCGGGATCCACAGCTGTGCCAGCGCTTGTCCTTTCTTTACCTGCTGCTGGCTGGCACGCACATAGAGTTTGTCTATCAGCCCGTTGGCCCGAGCGGCAATCACCTGCACGCCGCGCTCATCGGTGGCAACGCTGCCATAGGCATCAAGCTGCAAATTCAATTCACGCAGTTGTGCAGCCGCTGTACGGACGCCCAGATTCTGCTGCTGGCGGGCGCTGATAGTGACACCACCGTCATCCTGCTGCTCATCGGCATAGCGTGGCACCAGTTCCATATCCATAAACGGCGATTTGCCCGGCTTATCAAAACGCTGGCCTGGCACCATCGGATCGTACCAGTACAGCACCTGCCGTTCGGCACCGCCGCTAGCGGGTTGCGCCGCGGTTTTTTCCCCGGCAAACCAGTAACCGCCCATAGCACCGCCCAATAAGGCGGCTAACAGCGTCAGGCTAAAACGCATTTTCATGACTTTGCCTCCTGCACGGTGAGATAACGGATAGCAGCCCACAGCTGCGCCAATTCACGCGCGGCCTTACCGGCGCTCAGACGGCTGTCGAGCAAGGCCCGACGAGCTTCCAACACTGAGGAGAGATCACTTTTACCACTGCGGTATTGCGCCAGTTGCAGTGCCACGCGCTGTTGTTGCAACGGGATCGCTTGCTGCTGTTGACGCTGCCATTGCGCCTGCGCGGCCTGATACTGCGCCAGCAGCGTATCCAACTGGGCCTGATGGTCGCGGATCAATAACGTCAGTTGGTCGTTGGCTTCCATCGAGCGGGAAACGTCAGCGGCATAGTCCTTATCCTGTCGCTGGGAGCGGAACAGGGGCAGATCGACGGTAAACATCACACCCGCCATATCCTCATAGCCATCGGCCCGTTTGCCATACGACACCTCTATCCCCACGTCCGGAATGGCGGCCACCTCGGACTGCGCCGATCGCGCCTTGGCCACATCGGCCTCACGGCTGGCCTGCACGACTTCCGGATGCTGTTTTATCGCTTGTCGCAACAGATTGCTCTCGGCGGGCAAGCGCTCGAAGCGTGGCAACGGGCCACCGATCCCCTCAACCTGCTGCCCGGTCAACTGGGTTAAGCGAGCCTGGGCGATGGTGACGTCACGCTGTGCCTCACTGAGCCGGTCCTGCATCGCCAACAGCGTCAAGCGAGCATCGATGACGTTAGCAGCGGGCGAACTGCCGCTGGCCACTCCGGCATGTTGGGCGGCGATCTGGCGTTCACTCTCCTTGAGCAAGGCCGTGGCATCCTTCAGCGTCTGCTGGCTCAGCGCCAGTTCCAACCAGGCTTGTGCCGTCTGCTGCTGCAAACGGGCACGGATTGTCGCACTGCTGGCTTCGGTTTTATTGGCCTCGGCCCGTAGGGTGTCCGCCTTACGTTGGCGCTTAGTGCTACTGACATAATCCTGCATGATGCCAACCCGCTCCATGGTCATCCCGTCACGGGTCAGACGCCGGGCATTACCGCCCTGTACCGGCACGTTTTCAATGCCGAATGTAAGCTTGGGATCGGGCAACTCCATCGCCGAATCCGCCATGTTTTGCAGCGCATTCACCTGATGCTGATTGGCCGAGAGTTCGGCGGAATAGCGCTCTGCCGCCGCCAGCGATTGCTCCAACGTCAGGCCAGTTGCCTGCGCACTCGCCGTCCAACAGGCGAGCAGCAGCCAGCCCACCCGCAATGGGTGAGAAAGTAGTCTGGACATGGTGCCCCCGTTAGTCTTGGCTGGCGCTGATGGCGGTCAGCTGATAGCCGCCGTCAACCTGACGGAAGCTGAACTCCACCGCAGTCCCGGCAGTCAAGGCAGGCAATGGCGGCTGGGGCTGCAGGAAATTCATGGTCATCGGCGGCCAGTTCAAGGCAGGGATGGCAGGATGGGCGAGCGACACTTTCTGCTCACCCCAGGCCTTGATGGTCCCTTTAGAGTGATAGACGGCGGCGTCTTGGCTGGCATGTTGGTGATGTTGCATCTCCGCAGCGGAGACAAATGAAGAGAACATCAGAGAGATGAAAACGGCAGTGATCAGATTACGCATAACGATAGCTCCATAGAATAGACAAAAACAACTCAGGTCGCCGTGCTGGACGGCAAAGCGGTTGGTTTGGCTATTCACGGAAGCGGCAGAAGACGATCTCTGCCGGCGGGCCTGCTATCGGAGGGGTTTGCCAATCGAGGCGTGAGAACTGTGCCTGGGGTTGAGGATCGGCAACCAACAGCTCACTGCTAGCGGGTAATACCGCCGCCAAGGCCAGGTTGCCGTGGTCTTGCTGTGCAGAATCTGGTACGCAGTGCTTTTCACACAGTGGCCCTTCGGCCTGCATCATCTCATTGGCTAGCGGATCGGCGGCCTGCATATGCATCGCATGCTGCGCGGCTGGCGCTACGGTGGTGAGTTGCAGATTGCAGCGATGGCTGGCGATCGCCAGTTGGCTGTTGAGCAGTAGCCAGCAGACGGCCAATAGCCATGCTGCGGCCCGCTTCTTGGCGAAGCGCAACCGATGCATAGATATTGAGATGGACGCCAAAGCCGACATGCAAAAATTCCAGAGTAAGAAACTGCGCTGAGTATATCGGCAGAAAACCCTCACAGGAACGGAATTTACACCCGCTGACAAAGCCCGCCCAGGAACCATCCTGTAAACTGGAAATGCTTTGATTTCAGTCAACTACACGGCTTAAAAATCCCGTTAATCATAGCAAAAACCGGCTTTCGCCGGTTTCCATTATTAATTCAGCCCCAAGGTCCACTGAGCTATTTTGAAGTAGATGATCAAGCCGGTGCCATCTATCAGCGTGGTGATAAACGGGGCGGAAACTACGGCAGGATCCACACCGAAGCGCTTCAGAGCCATTGGGATCACGGAAGAGACAATCGCAGCCCACAACGTAATACAAACCAGGGTCAAGCTCACGATGAGCGTAATCTCATAGCCGATCCCCATCATCCAACCACGGAACGCACCAGCACAGGCCAGCGTTAACGCGATCATGATCGAAGTAGTCATTTCCTTGCGCAACACGCTCCCCACATCGCGCATACGGACCTCTCCCAAAGCCATGGCCCGCACAATGGTTGAGGTAATTTGCGTACCGCTGTTGCCCCCGGTGCCCACCAATAGCGGGATAAAGAAGGCCAGGGCAATCGCCGCTTCCAATGACTCCTCAAAATGCTGAATAACCGTACTGGTATAAGCTTCGGCGACGAACAGCAACAGCAGCCACACGCTGCGTTTTTTCCACAGTTCGAAAGAGGTCATTTCAAGGTAAGGCTTATCCAGCGGCAGGCTTGCCCCTTGCATATGGGCATCCTCGGTGTTTTCATCCTCGATAATCTGCGCTATTTCGCGCTCCGTTAAGCAACCAACCAAACGGCCATTATCGACCACTGCCACAATATCTAAATTATTATTGTCCACCAGTTTGGCGATATGTTCACGTTCGTCCGTGGGTTTTACATGGAAGAAGGTGGTTTCCATCATATCCTTGATACGCTCGCCATTATGTTCTTCCTGCAATAAGCGTTTAACAGAAAGAACACCCACCAGTTTGGTGCCGTCTTCAATAAAAATTTGTGCGGGAATATCGTCGTTGGAAAGTTGATTAACGAATATTTTCCTGGCTTCGCCAACGTAAAGATCTTGATGCAGAACAAAGACTTTTTTGTTCATATAACGCGCAACGGCGTCGTCTTCAAAGTTGGCATTTTGGTAAAGGTCTTGCAATACAACATGTGACATTCTAGATACTCCCGATTGAAAGATGGAGTCTCATAGAGGCGACAAGACAGGACAGCGAAAGCCGATCCCCACGTCTTGGGTTTAGCACTATACAACGTATCCCCAGGGGGAAGTTACCTTAGCAATGCCTTGATTCGGCTAATGCTTGTTTTACCCTTGGTGGCCTCTCTCGATGCCATTAGAGCGGTAACTTGTGTTCGTATAGGAGCCTCGCCATAACGAGATCGTAAAGCTAGATAAAGCGCAGGCATTATGCCGGGTTTTATCTGATAGAGATAAAAAACGGAAATGTTGTTTATACGTCATTTATATGAAAAGCAAAAAATTAACATAATAAAAACATTGTTATCACAGAATTTTTTAAGTTAAACGAAAAACGCCGCCTCGTTTAATTTAATAATGGCTGTTTTGTTTTTGATAAATAATATGCTAGAGGATCGTACTTTCAGGAGTTTGGTTTAAGCGTTATTTAGAATTTCATACGGACATATTCCACAAGCAACACCATTAATGACCCTGCCATCTGACACCTATTATTGATTTTACAAAAATATAAAAATACTGACCCATGCTGACATTTCAAGGCGTATTTTCACTCTAGCAACGTCGATTAAATATCCTATTTACCCCATTAATGACCTGAATAAAGTGCCTATACTGCAAATAGATAATGAGGAGAATAACCTTGGAAAACTTAAAGCGCAGCATCATTGCGCTAACCCTTTTAACGGTGCTGATTGTGGCCCGTTTCTATTTCTTCAGCTGACGCTTTATTGAACGAAAGCAGAATATCGAACTGAGGCATTCCATCGTCTAGAAAAACAAAAAAATCGGGCACCTATTACGGTGCCCGATTGATAATATGACGCCCTGCGCTTACTTCTGCAGTTTACGCATTACCAGCGTGGCGTTGGTGCCGCCGAAACCGAAGCTGTTGGACATGACCGTGGTCAGCTCACGCTTGGTTGGCTCGGTCACGATGTTCATGCCAGCCGCCTTCTCATCGAGGTTATCGATGTTGATGCTTGGCGCAATGAAGCCGTGCTCGACCATCAGCAGGCTATAAATCGCTTCCTGCACGCCCGCCGCACCCAGTGAGTGGCCGGTCATGGCTTTGGTAGAAGAGATGGCCGGGGTGTTATCGCCAAAGACTTCCCGGATCGCGCCCAGTTCTTTCACGTCGCCGACCGGCGTGGAGGTGCCGTGTACGTTCATGTAGTCGATTGGGGTGTCTACGCCCTGCATTGCCATCTTCATGCAACGCACCGCGCCTTCACCCGATGGAGCCACCATGTCGGCACCGTCTGAAGTGGCACCGTAACCGATGATTTCCGCATAGATATGTGCGCCGCGAGCCAGAGCGTGCTCCAACTCCTCAACCACTACCATGCCGCCGCCGCCTGCGATAACGAAACCGTCACGCGCTGCGTCATAGGTACGGGAAGCTTTTTCTGGCGTGTCGTTGTAGCTGGTGGACAGCGCGCCCATGGCGTCGAATTCGCAGGCCATTTCCCAGCACAGCTCTTCGCCACCGCCAGCAAAGACGACGTCTTGTTTGCCCAGTTGGATCAGCTCAACGGCGTGGCCGATACAGTGTGCTGAAGTTGCGCAGGCAGAGCTGATGGAGTAGTTCACGCCGCGGATTTTGAATGGAGTGGCCAGGCAAGCAGAAACGCCTGATGCCATCGCCTTGGTCACCATGTATGGGCCAACGCCACGCAGGCCTTTGGCGCGCATACCGTCAGAACCCGCAACCTGGTTACGTGGAGAACCACCACCGGAACCGACCACCAGACCGGTGCGATCGTTGGAAACCTGATCGGCTGCCAGGCCGGAATCTTGAATCGCTTGTTCCATGGAGAGATAGGCGTAAACCGACGCGTCGCTCATAAAGCGCATCACTTTACGGTCAATCAGACCGGTAGTGTCGAGTTTAACATCACCCCATACGTGACTACGCATGCCGGAATCTTTCAGCTCCTGAGAGAAGGTGATCCCAGAGCGGCCTTCCTGCAGACTTGCCAGGACCTCCTGCTGGTTGTTACCAATGCTGGAGACGATTCCCAGGCCAGTAATCACTGCACGTTTCATTCAAGTACCTCTTCCACAATTTACATTCGGGATTTTGCAACGCACTTTAGCGTACAGATGTACGCCGAACAAGTCCGATCAGAATAATTTTGCATTATCTTTACCCAGTTTGCACCTCGGGGCTACCCCCGTTAAAATCGCTCTATCCCTTGAGTTACGAGCAACCTACCGTGAGCAATGCCCCCATCCAAACCGCAGCGTTAAGCTGGAATGAACAAGGTACACCTGTTTCGAAACAGTTTGATGACGTCTATTTTTCCAACCAGGATGGGCTGGAGGAAACCCGCTACGTCTTTCTGGGGGGCAACCGGTTGCCACAACGCTTCAGCGATCACCCACGCTCACTGTTTATTGTGGCAGAAACCGGCTTCGGTACCGGGCTGAATTTTCTGACCCTGTGGCAGGCCTTTGCCCGTTTTCGGCAGGAGACACCCGCAGCAAGTTTGCAGCGCCTGCATTTTATCAGCTTTGAGAAATACCCATTGCAGTTGGACGACCTGGCGGCAGCCCATGCCCAATGGCCAGAACTGGCCCCTTTTGCCGATGAACTTCGCGCCCAGTGGCCTTTGCCGCTGCCAGGCTGCCACCGCCTGCTGCTTGCCGAAGGACAGATCACGCTCGATTTATGGTTCGGTGACGTCAATACCCTGCTGCCGCACTTTGACGCCAGCATGAACGATCAAATTGACGCCTGGTTCCTGGATGGCTTTGCGCCGTCCAAAAACCCCGATATGTGGAGCGAACCGCTGTTTGCCACCATGGCGCGTTTTGCCCGCCCAGGCGGTAGCTTTGCCACCTTCACTGCCGCAGGATTTGTTCGCCGTGGGTTGCAACAGGCCGGGTTTGAGGTCAGCAAATGCAAAGGCTTTGGCCAGAAACGCGAGATGCTCACAGGTCAGCTACCCGCCGACACCTCGGCAAGCGTCAATCCAAGCCCGTGGTTCCTGCGCCCGGCAGCGGAGAATACCGACGACGTCGCCATTATTGGCGGCGGCGTAGCCAGCGCTCTCACCGCGTTGGCCTTATTGCGCCGTGGGGCCAGAGTTACCTTATATTGCGCCGATGCACAGCCCGCAGAGGGCGCATCCGGCAATCGCCAGGGAGCGCTGTACCCATTGCTAAATGGCCGGGGCGATGCATTGGAAAATTTCTTTTCCGCCGCCTTCCCCTTTGCCCGCCGCCAGTATGACGCCCTGCTGCAACAACAGGTTGAGTTCGATCACCAGTGGTGTGGCGTCAGCCAATTGGCCTATGACGAGAAAAGCGCGGGGAAGATCGCCAAGATCTTGGCCATTGCCTGGCCGCACACTCTGGCACAACCGGCCGATCGCACCACGCTTAGCGCCCTGTGTGGGATCGATACGGGGTTTGGTGGTATTCACTATTCGCTTGGGGGATGGCTGTGCCCTGCTGACCTGACGCGTGCCGCGATTGCCCTGGCCGAACGGCAGGGATTGGTTTGCCACTATCTGCATACGCTTTCCGATCTGAACCGCAATGATGAAGGTTGGCAGCTGCATTTTGCTGAGGGTGAAACTCACCAACATGCTACGGTGATCCTGGCTAACGGGCACCAACTCACCGCTCTGGAACCTAGCGCCGCTCTACCGGCATATGCGGTACGTGGCCAGGTTTCACATATTCCCACTACGCCAATCTTGAGTGAGTTAAAGCAGGTGCTGTGTTACGACGGTTATCTGACGCCGGTGAATCCTGGCAATCAGCAGCACTGCATTGGTGCCAGCTACCAGCGCGGTGAATCAAACACTGAATATAGCCAGGCAGAGCAAGAAGAGAACCGCGATCGCCTGCTGCGCTGTCTGCCAGAACAGAACTGGACGCAAGAGGTGGATATCAGTGGCCAGCAGGCACGCTGTGGCGTGCGCAGCGCTACGCGAGACCATATGCCGATGGTCGGTGCCGTGCCGGACTATCAAGCCACTCTGGCGCTGTATAGCGATTTGCAGCAGCAGCGCCAGCGCGGCGAAGCAATTGCCAATGCGCCAATGTATCCGGGGTTGTTTATGATCGGAGCCTTAGGCTCACGCGGCCTGTGCTCCGCGCCGTTGGCCGCGGAGATTTTAGCGGCTCAGCTGTTTGGCGAACCCTTACCGGGGGATAGCGAGATGTTGGCAGCGTTAAACCCAAACCGCATGTGGGTCAGGAAGCTACTGAAGGGACGCGAGGTATAGTTCATTCGAGGGGCCAGCGTGATGCTGTCCCCTTTAAAGCAATTACTCAGTCGGCAACGCTGTCTGATACAGGTTTTCCCACATGCCCAGCACCAACACCTGATCCGGCGGGGAAAGTTCCCCGGCCTTGATGGCCTTGTCCAGGCTGCTCTGCACCCGCACCTTGAGCTGCTCGGCGCTGTGTTCGGCATGTTCTTCCGATTCCGCCACCGCCAAAGTCAGATGACCGCGCAGGTAGCCACCGGCAAACAGTTCATCATCGCTGGCGTGCTCTACCATGTCATCAATCAGCGCCAGAATGCGCGCTTCAAATTCTGCGATCATCAAATTTCCTCGTTAACAAACAGACTCTGGCCTCAGAGATCTTCCGGGTAGGGAAAATGCTCGGCCGCCAGCGGAGGCGTATTGTAAAACGATTGCAGCGCCTGAATAAAGCGCGCAGGTCGTGTGGGTATTCCCCGCTCCAACAATTCCAGCACCCGGGTACGGACTTTACGCTGGAAACCTATGCGATCTGGCTCGCAATCTCCACTGAGATTGTCGCAGCTGACGTTGAACGGGAAACCGGCCGCCACGCAGAACATCCACTCCAAAGCCTGCGGATTAATCTCGACCGCTTCGAATTCACTCTGCGTCTGGGCATCGCGCCCATCCGGGCAATACCAGTAACCGAAGTCCACCAGCTTGCGGCGTTCGGCTCCGGCGATGCACCAATGGGAGATTTCATGCATACCGCTGGCATAGTAGCCGTGTGCAAAGACGATGCGATTATAAGGCAGATCATCATCGGCAGGCAGATAGATAGGCTCATCGTCGCCTTTAACCAGGCGGGTATTGAACTCATCGCTAAAACACTGATTAAAGATTTCAATCAGTTGCGGATACTGGTGTGTGTTTGGCATAAAGAAAACTCAAAATACTCTTCGCCTTTCAAGCCACTGCGTTGTTGGCTGCACTTGCACACCCCAGTCACTTACTAAAGTAAGCCCCTGGGGATGAGCAAGCTGGCCGCCTAGCTGTAACTTGAAATTCATTGAGTATAACCATAGATTAAAGAAGGTTATTGTCTCACTAAGACGCATCATTGGCACACTAAAAATGCAGCGCCAACCACTGCTGAATTTCCGCCCCGTGATTGTCGTACAGCAATTTGCAGCTCATGATCAAAGACACTATCACGATCATCGGCCGGATCAGCTTTTGGCCCTTGGTCAGCACCATGTGCGCCCCAAGACGGGCTCCGAACACCTGCCCTACCAGCATCACCAGACCAATGCTCCAGATCACTTGGCCGCCGATAATAAACAGCACCAGGCTGCCCAGATTGGAGGTGAAGTTCAGCACCTTGGCATGGGCGGTCGCTTTGGCCAGGTTAAAACCGCACAGCGTCACATAGGCCAGGGCATAGAACGAACCAGCACCAGGGCCGAAGAAACCGTCGTAGAACCCTACGCAGCCTCCAGCTACCAGGCCAAAGGGTAACGCCCCCAGCCGACGCTGGCGATCGCTTTCCCCCAACCTTGGCGTCAGCAAGAAATAAACGCCGATGCCGATCACCAACAGCGGCAACATCTGGCGCAGTATATCGGCACGCATATGCTGCACCAGGATCGCCCCGATCACTGACCCCACCAGCGTCAGGAAGATCGTCAGCTTCTGGGTATTAAGATCGACGGCCCGACGGCGAACAAAGTACAGGCTGGCGGAAAACGATCCGCCAACCGACTGCAATTTATTGGTCGCCAACGCCTGCGTGGGAGGGACGCCAACGGCCAGCAGAGCCGGTACGGTCAACAGCCCACCGCCACCGGCGATCGAATCGATAAACCCGGCGAACATTGCTACCAAAAACAGTATCCCGAGCAATTCGGGACCTAACACCAGCCCATCCATAAGTCGTCTGCCTGCAAAAGTGGAGCCATACCTGATACCAATTGCTAGCGGATTTGCCTAGGTGGTTGGTACTCACGGATCTATCGATTTTTCTTTGCCGCACACAGTACGCCTTAAACCAAAAAAAATAAACGTCCTGCCCGCCAGGAGCCCACTATGCATTTTAAGCATCGACGCTAGGAAAACGGCATTTTTCTTTTAACTTCATATTGATAGCTTGAAGGTATTGAACCCGCAGCCCGAAGTGAAGAGAGCAAAATACGATGGAACACACCATTGGCATATTAGGAGGCATGGGCCCCGCCGCCACCGCCGACATGCTCAGCAAATTTGTCCATTTCCGCCATGCTCATCGCGATCAGCAACATATTCCGGTAATTGCCTGCTCGATCCCGGATATTCCCGATCGCAGCGCCTGTCTGCTGAGCGGTGGCCCTTCCCCTTATGACTATCTGGAGCGCTACTTGCACCTGCTGGAGCACGCCGGGGCCGAATGCATCGTCATCCCCTGCAATACGGCTCACTACTGGTATGATCGTCTGCATGCCGCCGCCAGCGTCGAGATGATCAGCATTCTGGATGCCACCCTGAGTGAATTGCCGAGCGGCTGCAGGGCGGTAGGCCTGTTGGCCACGGATGCCACTTTGGCCACTGGCCTATATCAGCAAAAGATTGAGCAGCGGGGTTTAACGTTACTGACACCGCATAGAGAGCGGCAACAAGCCGTTATGCGGGCAATTTATGCGTTAAAAGGTGGGGATGAAGCAAAGGCGCAGGCACTGTTATTTCCACAGATTGCTTACCTGATAGCTTCCGGGGCCGATACCTTAATTATGGGATGTACTGAAATTCCCTTGGTGATTGGCCGTCAGACCGCACGGTTTGACTGCCGTTTTATCGATTCCACCGCTGCGCTGGTTAGGGCAGCCATTCGCTGGTATGAAGGCAAGCAAAGCGAGATTACCCCACCGGCGGTTTACCTGGCCACGTCAACCATTGACTGATGCTGGCTCCCACTCAAAGACCTGGCGCAAATCGCGCCAGAAGCGTTCGGCAGTTTGGCTCATGCGGGTGTCCATCCGGTAGGCATAAGCATAAATCGGGATCACCAACTCGTGATCATCCAGGCAGATCAGCCGCCCTTGTTCCAACTCCTGAGCTATCGCATAGGCCGGGAGCCAGGCCACACCCGAGCCGTCCAGCGCTACCTGCTTAAGCAGTTCACTCATCGAAGAAACAAACACAGTGGAGAAACTCAGGCTGGTAGATTTGGCCAGCGTCCGGTTGACCAAACGCCCCATATAGGATGCCTGGCTGTAATTGAGCAGCGGGAAATTTGATTGTTGCAGGGAATAACGCGCCTGCCCCTGTGCATCGCAAGCACACACCGGAAACAGCGAGGATTCGAACAGCCGTATATGGGCGAATGGCAGCTGCAACAGATTTTCATCATGGTATGACAGGATAAAATCGCTCTGCCCTTCGCGCAATTTGTGAACCGCGCTATCCACATCTATCGCTTCAACCGCGTAGGTAAAATGATCCGACATCTGGCGCACCAACGCAGGCAGCAACCCCAGAGACAGTGAATGCGCGGCAGCAATCTTGATTTTATGCTGAATATAATCGCTGCCGCCGCGCAGTTCGGTAAGATTGCTTTCCAGTTGCTGCAACAGATTCCTGACCTGAGAATGGAAAACTTTGCCCTGTTCGGTCAACTGCAACGGCGAGACTGCACGGTTGAACAGCTTGACACCAGCGGCCTGTTCCAACGCGATGATGCGGCGGCTAAAGGCCGGTTGCGAGACATTACGCCGCACCGCCGCCTGCGAAAAGTTGCGGCATTCCTCTAGCGTCAGAAAGTCATACAGCCATTTGGTTTCTATATTCTGCACAATACGCATGGCGAATCTCATTGCCTCATCATTAATGGGGTTATTCTACCTAGGCAGGCAAAATAACCACCATCAAATCTGCGCTAACGATCCGCTATCTCCCAGCCAGAAAAGCTATTCGAAAGTACCTTTTACACAGGCCTTGCCGTCAACCACCATGCTACGTCCACGGGCATAAACGCGTTCCAGGGTCAATTCAGGGGTCAACACCATTAAGTCCGCATCCTTGCCAACGGCAATTTCACCCTTATCCCCCAGGCTGAGGAAAGCCGCCACGCTGCAGGTAAACGGCTCCAGCGCCTCTGCCAACGAATAGTCATAGCGCTTGACCAGCGTGGCCAAGGTTTCCAGCAGGCTGGCAAAGCCTGCGACACCAATACCACTCAGGTTACCTTTGGCATCAAATACCGGCTGGCTACCGTTACCGTCTGAGCTGACCGTCAGCTGCGACATTGGCACCCCTGCCTTGCGGGCCATATCGATGGCCTGAGCGGGGGCAATAGGCTCCATAATGCCGCTGGTGATATCGATATGGCCACCCTGTCGCGCAAAGGCCAATGCAGCCTCAAATAGCGCTTCGCTGCGGTTAACATGGGTGGGAAGCAGTTTGCCAATCGGTACGTCGCCGTTTTCCAGGATTCGGTACAGCGGCTCCAGCAGCTTGTTGCTGCTACCCATATGGAATACGCTGACACCGGCTTTGCCGCCCAGCAATCCACCCACGCGTGCCTGCGCCGCCATATTGGCCAATATGCCTTCATTCGGGGCTGATGAACGGTGATCGGATACGGCACATTTCACCCCAATCACCCGGTCGATCAAGGCAACATCACGTTCGACGCTGCCGGTAATGGTGGGCGACGGGAGCCGATAAGCACCGGTCAGCATATAGGCGGTGATCCCTTCTTCATTCAAGGCCCGAGTCTTGGCCAGCAGGCTTTCCGGATGCCGGGTAACCGCATCGGTGCCTAGCAGACCAATCGCGGTAGTAATGCCCGCCTCAACCAGGCGTGAAAGAGCAACCTCTGGCGTACGCGTTGTCGGTCCGGCTTCACCGCCGCCGCCAATCAGGTGGATATGCTGGTCGATCAAACCAGGGCAAAGCAGTTGGCCATGCAGCTCGATCACTTCACAATCCGGTACGACATCGCTGGCTATCTCAGACGCGATAGCAATGATCTTGCCTCTGGCAATCAATACGTCCTGAACGCCCAGATCTGCCGGGGCATAAAGGTGCGCACCGCGCAAAAGCTTAAATTCCGCTGCTGAAAAATTCATCGTCAATTCCTTATCTAACCAACAATTGCATTACCCAAATCGACAGCAACGCGTTGAGGATGCAGACCCCGATGATATGGGGATAGTATTTGGCATTCACTTCCGCCGTGCCCAGGCAACGCCCGACGTTTTGTACCGGGTTTCCCATCAGATAGATCGCAGGCAGCAGGACGGTAACATCATGGCCACTTAGCGTTCCCGCCGTCGCCAGGCTGGCCGCCACCCCCACCGCGCCTCCCATGCTCATCAACGAAGCAAGCAACACCGTAGCAGCAACGCCTGGCAATCCCCAAACGGCCATCACCGGCTCGCAAACCTGCCCCACCAGATCCAACAGGCCGGTGATCTTGAGCGCCTGAATTATCACAAACGCCATAACCACGTTAGGCAGCAGGTTAGTGGTGGCAATAGTGAATCCACGTCGTGCACCGTCAATAAACAGATCCATGACATTTTTTCTGACTTGAGTTGCCATGATTAATTATCCTTATTAACAGTGCGACGTTCAGAAACGGAAATAAAGACCCGCAGCATATTGGCCCCGACAAATTTGAAGAGCAGAATAACCACCAAAGGTAAGATCACCGAAGTTCCAAGAAAGGCAAATACCGCCACTCCCGATGAAAAATAGTTGGTAATAATGGCGCTACCGCTGGTTTGATAAGCGGCAAATATCACCTTTTCCCCCTCGGTAATTTTCCCTTCCTGGCCCAACTCTTTGGTCATCCCTGCCGCCGCATCGGTATTTTGCAGGTTGGCAATCAGTGCCAGGGAACAGATGCCGGGGATGCCCAGCAGTGGCCGCAGGATCGGCGTCATCAGCTGTTGTGCCGCTCGCAGTCCCCCCAGACCATCGGTTACCGCGATGATCCCCAACGATAAGATCACCGAAGGCGTCAGTTCCAGCGCAAACAGAAAACCATCTTTGGCTCCGCTACCCCCCGTGCCGCGAAACGTCAGGTTGGCTTGGCCAGCAACGCTATTCACGTGGCCAAAAGAACCGTTTAATACGGTAAAATCAAATACCCGCCACCAGCCTTCGCTACCGGCAAATACCCCAGAGAAAAACAAAATCGTCAGAAAAAAGGAGAGATAGCCCGTCCAAGTGACCTTGGGTTCACCCACTGCTTCAGCTAATGCAGTATCCTGCTGCGCCATAGTTATTATCCCGTCTTAAATAAAAGTTTTTATCATGGTGCAGAAAATAGCTTTCTGCCCAGGCGTCGTTTTTATTCGAAGTAAAATACCTGCCCTGTCAGTAAGGTTTTTGACCATAGCACGGGGAGGATTAACGGGAAAAATGCAAGAATGTCATTCGCTATGCGTTTTATGCATAACTGAAGCGATGCTTAAATATGGGGAGTTAAAAACGAAAACGCCTCATTAAGAGGCGTTGATGACAAAGCGGCAATATTGATGAATAGCTGTTCAATCTTAGGGGCGCAGCATGCAGCGCCCCTACGCTATCAGCGATTGGCGAAGTGGTTATCCAGCAGCGCCTGACAGGTTGGCGGCAGCGGTGGCGGCTCCTTCTTGACCGGATTGGCATTCGGCTGATGCGGTTTGAACCAACTGGCCAACTCGGCACCACAGCCATCGCCCGCCGGCGGCGCATCCTGATCCAGACACTCCAGGCTACCCGCCGGGCAACGCAAGCGTACGTGCATATGCGCACGATGCCCAAACCAAGGGCGGACCTTATGCAACCAAGCGCGATCGGCACCGGCATCCTGGCACAGACGCTGTTTGATCGCCGGGTTAACGAAGATCCGCGTCACTTCGCTGTCCTGCGCCGCCATCTTGATCAAGGATTCGATCTGCGGCTGCCACTGGCGATCCACCACTTGCTTACCGTCGCCAGAGACCAGATCGATCGGCTGCGGTTTCAACAGTTGCTGAGCACTCCAACGTTGGCGCGGCAGCTGCAACCAGATGTCCACGTCCAAACCGGATTGGTGGCTGGCATGGCCGCTGCTGAAGCGCCCACCGGCCGGCATTGCCATATCGCCGATCAACACCGTGCCCAGTGCTTTCTGGTTGGCCTGGCTGCTCAGGCGTTGAATAAACGCCAGCAGGTCAGGGTGGCCAAAATAGCGCCGCTGATCGGGACGCATCACCTGATAGTCCGGTGAGTTCAGTGGCAATGGGTGCGCCCCGATGATACAACCATTGGCGAAGCCGCCAACGGCCAGCGCAGTGCCACTGATCGGGTGGTCAATCTTTTGCCACGGCGTTAACGCCAAGGCAGAGCTGGAAGCGATCAACGCAGCGAAGCCCAGCAGCCATTTTTTCATCGTAATCCCTTACCAGCGTGGTACGTCGGAAATCACATCACCGTTTTGCGCACGCTGGCGCAGCAGGTGATCCATCAGCACGATCGCCATCATCGCTTCGGCGATCGGCACCGCACGGATCCCGACGCACGGGTCGTGGCGGCCACGGGTGACCATTTCCACCGCTTCACCCTGACGGTTGATCGTACGGCCCGGCACCATGATGCTGGAGGTCGGCTTCAGCGCCAGATGGGCAATCACCGGCTGACCGCTGCTGATACCACCAAGAATGCCGCCAGCGTGGTTGCTCTGGAAACCTTCAGGGGTGATTTCATCGCGGTTTTCACTGCCACGCTTGGTCACAACGGCAAAGCCGTCGCCAATTTCTACACCTTTGACCGCATTGATGCTCATCAGCGCATGCGCCAAGTCGGCATCCAGACGATCGAACACCGGTTCGCCCAGCCCTACCGGGACGTTTTCCGCCACCACGGTCACTTTGGCACCGATGGAGTCACCCTCTTTTTTCAGCGCGCGCATCAGTTCGTCCAGAGCTTCCAGCTTGTCCGGATCCGGGCAGAAGAACGGGTTCTGCTCTACCTGATCCCAATCTTTCAGCTCACAGCTCACGTCGCCAATCTGCGCCAGATAACCGCGCACCTGTACGCCAAACTTCTGCGCCAGATATTTTTTGGCGATAGCACCGGCGGCAACGCGCATTGCGGTTTCACGCGCCGAAGAACGGCCACCACCGCGATAATCACGCACGCCGTATTTCTGTTCGTAGGTGTAATCTGCATGGCCTGGGCGGAACACATCTTTGATCGCGCCGTAGTCTTGCGAGCGCTGATCGGTGTTTTCGATCATCAGGCCGATGCTGGTGCCGGTAGTGACGCCTTCAAAAACCCCGGAGAGGATGCGCACCTGATCCGGCTCGCGGCGCTGGGTGGTATAGCGCGAAGTGCCGGGGCGGCGGCGATCGAGATCGTGCTGCAAATCGGCTTCTGTCAGCGGAATGCCGGGCGGCACACCGTCTACGATACATCCCAGCGCCACACCGTGAGATTCACCAAATGTGGTGACGCGGAAAAACTGCCCAATACTGTTCCCTGCCATCACGGCTCCTTACCGTTGGTTGTCATCCCGTTCGCGTGCAAACGGGGCATACAGGCCCGCACTGTGGCGGGCCCAGGTTGTTGGTTAGCTGCGGTAGAGGCTGAAATGATCTTTGCAGTCAATCAGCTGCTGTTTGGTCAGCATGAATACGCCGTCCCCGCCGTTATCAAACTCCAGCCAGGTGAACGGAATATCCGGATATTGTTCCATCAGATGTACCATGCTGTTGCCTACTTCACAAATCAGCACGCCGTCATCGCTCAGGAAGTCTGGCGCACAGGCCAGAATGCGGCGCACCAGCTTCAGGCCGTCGCTGCCTGCGGCCAAGCCCAGTTCCGGCTCAAAGCGGAACTCTTGCGGCAGGTCGGACATATCTTCCGCATCGACATACGGCGGGTTGGTGACGATCAGATCGTATTGGATCGCGGGGACGTCACGGAACAGATCGGAGCGGATCGGGATCACCTGATGTTCCACGCCGTGCGCCTGAATATTACGCTCGGTCACGGCCAGCACGTCGGTGGAGATATCTACCGCGTCCACTTCCGCTTCCGGGAAGGCATAGCCGCAGGCGATAGCGATACAGCCACTGCCGGTACACATATCCAGGATATGACGCGGCGGATGGGGGATCAGCGCGCTGAAGCGATCGTTGATCAGCTCACCAATCGGTGAACGCGGTACCAGCACGCGCTCATCGACATAGAACTCCAGATCGCAGAACCAGGCTTTATTGGTCAGGTAAGCAACCGGGATGCGCTCGTTGACACGGCGGATCACTCGCTCAACGATGCGGTGACGCTCGCTGGAGGTCAAACGCGCAGTGCGCATATCTTCAGGAATATCCAACGGCAGGAACAGGCTGGGCAAGACCAATTGCACGGCTTCGTCCCACGGGTTATCGGTTCCGTGGCCATAGTAGATATTGGCGGCGTTGAAACGGCTTACGGCCCAGCGCAGCATATCCTGAATGGTGTGCAGCTCATTCACTGCTTCTTCGACGAAAATTTTGTCCAATTTGCCCTCCGGCAGGCACGATGATTCATGATTTAGCCCCGTAGTTTGCCATGAAGCCTGCGACAAATCAGCAGCAATAGCAGCGTAGCAGCATTCTGGTTGGCATTCAGTGCCAGTTTTGCGTCGACAGAAACCTTCGAGCAGGTAAACTAGCGCGATAAATGATAGGCGACGAGCGAATAATGAAGAATAAGCCCCCTCTGAGCAAAGATGAATTATTGCTCTTTAGAGAGTCGGTAGCTGGAGCAAAGAAGCTACCGCAGGACACCATCGTCCACCCAAAACCTAAAATGAAAACCAAGCAGATCGCGCCGCAGCGCCTGTTGCAAGAGCAGGTGGATGCCAGCTTTTACTTTTCCGATGAGTTTCAGCCGCAGTTGGAAGATGAAGGCCCAACGCGCTATGTGCGTCCCGGCTACAGCCACTATGAGTTGAAGAAACTGCGCCGCGGGGATTACGTGCCGGATTTGTTCCTGGATTTGCATGGCTTGACGCAGATGCAGGCCAAGCAGGAACTGGGGGCGATGATCGCCGCCTGCAAGCGTGAGCACGTGCATTGTGCCTGCGTGATGCATGGCCACGGCAAACACATCCTCAAGCAGCAAACGCCGCTGTGGTTGGCGCAACATCCGGACGTGCTGGCTTTCCACCAGGCTCCCAAAGAATGGGGCGGTAATGCAGCAATACTGCTGTTGATCGAACTGGCAGAATAGCGACATAAAAAGGCACTTAGCGGTGCCAAATAATCCGCAGTGACGGTTCCAATAAAGGGGCAATGAGTTGAGAACGACCTTGACGAACTAGCCCCTACCCATCCTGGCAAAAACTTAAGCGCCCTGCCAAATACCATACCCACTTAAATACCCCCCCCCCTTTTAAGCTGTAATTTCAAATAAAACATTTGTTTTAAATATACTTGAAACAAAAATCATTGATGTGATTTAAATTTACGAGAAAGATCCTGTATTAACGCCAAAAAGTAGACAAGGGGAATATTGTAAGTAGAATGCGCATTTTGTTATACGCAGATAAAGCGTATGAATTGTTATGCGCAGTTAATAACTGCTGTAAATAGCCGCATGAAAAATATAGCACCTTGAGTTAATCAAATAATAGCATATATCTCCTGCACAATTTTGAGGGCGCTCCCTCTTGGTTGACAGAAATAAAGTTGGCTGCAAAGCCTTTTCCCACCAACTCGGCTATCAATATGGATAGCCTTTGCATCTCAAATATTATAGGAAGTAATATTATGACCCTAAAAAACAAACAGAAGCCGTTTTTTGCCAAACTTTCGCCAATTTGTTTCTTTAGCCTGCTGGCCTTACAGGGAGTAACCGTTGCCCAAGCCGCTATCGTCTCCGCCCCAGGGGGCCCATCGCTCGGAGCCAGCTCCATCAAAGGCGGTACGGTCATCGACATTAATAAGCCCGGCAGAGGGGGCGTTTCTCACAATATCTATAACCAGTTTGACGTAGACCGTGGTGGAGTGGTGCTAAATAACAGCGCACAAAATTCAACGACCCAAGTGGCGGGTGCCATTAACGGCAACAAGAATATGGCCAAAGGTGCCGCTAACGTTATCCTCAATGAAGTCAACTCCGCTAAAGCCAGCCAACTCAACGGTATGATTGAGGTAGCAGGCCAGAATGCACAGGTTATTATTGCCAACCCATCGGGGATTACCTGTAACGGCTGCGGTTTCATCAACGCCAATCGTGCAACCTTGACCACGGGCAAGGCCTCGGTGGCTAATGGCCGCGTCCTCGATTACGTTGTCAACAAAGGTAAAATTACCATTACTGGCGATGGCTTGCAGAGTTCCAGCGCCAACTATACCGATTTAATTGCCCACACCGTTGCCATTAACGCCGACGTGCAGGCTCAGGATCTACGGGTCACTTATGGCCAAAACCGCGTTAATAGCGACAACACCAAAGCCACCCTGCTCTCTGCTGCTCGTCAGTCTGGTATAGGTCTTGACGTTTCCAACCTGGGCGGCATGTACGCCAACAAAATTACGCTGATCGGTACCGGGAATGGCGTGGGTGTGAACAACGCTGGCACCCTCGCCGCTTCTGTTGGTGATGTGGTCATGAACATGAATGGTTCACTCACCAATAAGGGGACTATTTCTGCCCAAAAAGATATCAGGGTGGTATTAACCCCTAGTAACAACAGCACATACGTAATAAACAGCCCAAATGGTTATCTTGAAGCCGGCAATGATATTGACATTAAAAGTTCTTACCTGAAAAACATCAAGGGGACCATGGTGGCCGATGGCAATATCAACATCAACAGTTCCGCTGCCTTATCTTCAAATGTAGGGGTCGATAATGAAAATGGTGAACTCAGCGCTGGAAAGGGTATCACTATTAGCACCAAAGGCTCCTCAATCAAGAACAGCAGCGGTATCATCAGTGCCGTGGACGATGTCACCCTGGATGCCAAGTATGGTGTGAATAACTACGTGGGGAGAATTGTATCAGATGTTGGTGGTGTGACGATTAATACCGCTAACACCCTCTTCAACGACAGGGGGATTATTGAGGCCAACTGCTGCGTGACTCTGAATGCCTACAAGATGAGCAGTCAATACGGTCTCGTCCAGACCAGGGATGATGTGATTATTAACGTATCCTCTGAGCTGAATAACACCCAGGGTGAAATTCTGGCAGAAGGCAACATCGCTATAAAAGCGTCAGAGATTAAAAACAACTCAGGTAAAATCATGGCTCAAGAAGCCTTGAATATCGAAGCCGCCCGTCTGGTTAATAGTGCTTATCACAATCCGACCCAAGAATACGGAGTATTCAGCGGTGGTGACATGAACCTAAACTTAAGCTCCTCACTCAATAATGAGTATGGTGTCATCGCTTCTCATGGTGATATCACCATCACCCCTAACTATCTCATAGCCAATAAACATGGGCATATTGGGAGCGATAAAAACATCACGCTGAGTGCGGCCAGCATTGGCAATCACAATGGCAATATGATTGCTGCCGAAAATCTGGTGGTTAATGCCTCACGTTTAGATAATGGCTCATCGGCCAGCACCGCTGGAAACATTGAGGCCGGTGATACTTTAGAGATCAACATGAAGCGCGGCCCGCTTTCCGGTGGTCAGCAGGTCGATGGCAGCTTCTATAATCAAGGGACCTTGGCTGGCAAAAACAAGATCAAGGTCAGTACTGATGGGAAATTCAGTAATTACGGCAAACTGATCTCAGACAATACTGTAGAAATCCATAGCAAGCGCTAATCCAGTGCTCGTGCTGAACCCCTATCACATCTATTAGCATCGCGAGATAGGTAATAACAAGCTGATAGCCATGTTAACAATGGCCATCAGCTGTTTTTCTTTTTTTACCTATATCCGTACCGCGTCTGATTTAAGAAAAATCATATTAATAAGGAAGTTAACATGCGTTTTCGCTCTCCCAATGCTTGGCTATTGCTTATTCTCACTCCACTGGTTCAGGCAGCTGAAAATGGCCAATTTATTGAGCAGCAAATGAGCCACCAGCAGGAACAGGAAAAAGCACGCTACAACCAATTGGAAACCGTAGGTAAAGACGTTCGCTCCTCTGACAACGGTGGTCTAAGTACCCGCATTGATTTTCCTGAAGAACAACCCTGCTTCACCCTACAACGGGTTGAACTGAACAAAGACGACAAGATCCCCCATTGGATACCCTTGCGCAAACTGACAGAACAGGCGCAGGGGCGTTGCCTTGGGATCCAAGGGGTGAAAGCGCTCGCAACCGCCATACAAAATAACCTGATTGGGCATGGCTATATCACTACCAGGGTAATGATCCCTCAGCAAAACCTGGCAGAGGGGCTTCTCACTCTGGATATCCTGCCCGGCACCATTGGCAACGTCAGGCTAACGGACGACAGCGATAAGTACGTCAACTTGCATACCACCTTCCCTGGCAGCCAAGGGGATCTGCTGGATCTGCGCGCTATTGAGCAGGGGTTGGAAAACATGCAGCGCATTCCTGATGTCGTTGCCAATATTTCACTCCATCCGGGCAGTAAGCCGGGTGAATCCGACCTGGAAATAACCCGTGAACAACCCTCATTCTGGCGTTTAGGCGGTTGGCTGGATGATTCAGGCAGTAAACAAACTGGCCGCTATCAAAGCGGCCTGGCTTTATATATTGATAACCCGACCTCGATGAACGATCTGTTCTACGTTTCTGCTGGTCGTGACTTGCAGTTCCAATCGAGCCGTCATTCTAATAACGGATCGTTGTACTACTCGGTGCCCTACGGCTTCTGGTCATTGGATTTATACGCCAGCCGCAGCGAATATGTACAAAATATCCATGGCATCTATACCGACTTTTCCTACCGCGGCAAGTATCGCAACCTTAGCTTAAAAGTGAATCGCCTGTTGTATCGCAACGCGAGCCAAAAAAACACGCTCAGCTTTCAAGTCCTCAAGCGTAACTCGCATTTTTACCTGAACGATACGGAACTGCAGTTACAAAAGCGTAATATGGCCAACTGGAGCGTTGAGCTCAATCACCGCCACTACGTCGGCCAGTCCATTGTCGATGCCATGTTGAGCTATCAGCGTGATACCGCCTGGTTTGGTGCCGAAAGACCGGTGGACAGCGCTCCGTCAAGCCGTATCGTCAACCTGGATATCAGCACCTATACGCCATTTACGGTACAAGATCTCTCAATGAGTTATCAATCCCGCTTTCGCCAGCAATATAGTCCGGACCGCCTGACCACTCAGGATCAATTCAGTATCGGTAACCGCTGGACCGTACGTGGTTTTGACGGTGAAATGAATATGATGGCCAATAAGGGCTACTACCTGCGCAATGACCTGAACCTGAACCTGCCAAAATTGGGGCAGCAATTATACTTGGGTATGGATTATGGCCGGGTGAAAGGTGACGGTAGTAACGACTTTGCCGATGGTCACTTGCTCGGTAGCGTTGCCGGTATTCGCGGGAGGGTAAAAGCGGTTGGTTATGACGCCTTCGTTGGGGTGCCGCTGTCCAAGCCCGATAATTTCGCCACCAGCCCGGTCAACCTCGGCTTTACGTTGCAGTGGCAATTTTGATGGCGTTAATGACAAAGGGCGATGTTTATCATCGCCCTTTGAGGGTGGGAACCAGCTTAGACTTTGGCCATCACCTGTGACGGGCCAACCTGCCATTCAAACTTGCCAATGCTGCCATCCTCGGACAGCTCGACATTAGCGATGGCGGAGGTAGCAAACATTGGCGGGCATTCCCCAGGGCACAGCTCGGCCACCAGATAACCCACCAGCGGTAGATGGGAAACCACCAGCACCGCACCGATGCCCTCTTTCGCCAGCGCCTGCAGATAACAGCTCACCAGCCCAGCATCGCCCCCTGGAGTCAGCTCCGGCAGCACTTCTTCACCTTCCGGCAGCGTTAACGCTTCGCGTACCGTTTCCAGCGTCTGCTCGGCCCGCAAATAGGGGCTGACCAGCACTCGTTCAATATCCACAGACTTGGTATTCAACCAGGCCGCCATCTGACGTGACTCATCACGGCCACAAACGGTAAGAGGTCTTACCGCATCGCTGGCTGCATCGAGTGCCGCCTCTCCGTGACGCATAATCAAAACTTGCATATTGCACCGCTGTTGTTGACAAAATAACGCTATACAGAAACGCCGAGCGTGCTGTATCGCCGAGTTGCACTCAAGAACACAGGCCTGCTTCAAACGATAACGCGCCGTCTCTCTATGGCGGCCGGGCATTTTGCCTGAAAGTTCGCGTAAAGAAAACGCTGTTTTTTACAACATTTGCGCCCTTACACAAATTCATCGCTGACATAACAACCAATTCAACGGGTTAAATTTTAACCTTGTTGCTATGAAATTTTTAGTAGCGCTGAGTGAGCCACCCACCAAAACGCTACGTTACCCCTCCACAATCTCCCTGTACAGCATCCGGGATTGCCCTAATTGCAAGGAGTGATGGCGATCACAATGCGGCCCTGATCAAACTGTAGCGCAAACCGGGCCGCTATGCTGGTTAACTGCCTTGCGGATAGAAACGTTCCCCCTGCTCAGCCATGCGCTGCAAGCGTTCACAAGGAGCAAAATATTCACCGTATTGCTGTTGCAGATAGCGCAGGGTTTTTACCACCTTCTCTGCGCCCAGCTCATCCATATAGCGGAACGGGCCACCAAGGAACGGCGGGAAACCAATGCCAAACACCGCACCGATATCACCGTCACGTGCGCTGCGGATCACGCCCTCATCCAGGCAACGCGCCGCCTCGTTGAGCATCATCATCACGCAGCGTTGGGCGATCACCGCATGTTGAATATGCGCCTTGGCGGTGATACCCAGCAGCGGATAGATGCTGCTGTCTGCGCTCTTGCGTTTCTGGCGTGACCTGCTGCCCTCGGCTGGATACAGATAAAAACCACGGCCATTCTTGCGCCCTTTGCGGCCGTCTTTCAGCACTGCGTCGAACGCCGCTGGAGCGGCAAAGCGTGGCCCCAGTTCCGCCGTCAGGATCGGGATAATCTTGGTGCCGACGTCGATACCCACTTCATCCAACAGCATGATGGGGCCCACCGGGAAACCAAAATCAACCAAAGCCTTATCCACCGATTCGATCGGCTCACCTTCCAGCAGACAGCGCGCCGCCTCATTAATGTAAGGGGCAAGAATACGGTTGACGTAAAAACCAGCGCGATCGGCGACCACGATCGCCGTTTTCCCCTGCTTGTGGGCCAGAGCAACGGTGGTGGCAATGGTTTGTTCGCTGGTAGTGGCATGCGGGATCACTTCGACCAACGGCATTTTATCCACCGGGCTAAAGTAGTGCAGACCAATAACCTGCTGCGGCCTGGCTGCCTGCGCCGCGATTTGGCCGATCGGCAATGATGAGGTGTTGGAGGCGAATACGGTATGCGGCGCGGCATACTGTTCAATATCGGCCACCATCTGTTGCTTGAGCGCGATATCTTCAAATACCGCCTCCACCACGATGTCCACCCGCTCAAAACCGCTGTAATCGGTGCTACCTGAAATCAGCATCATCTGTTTCTGACGCTCTGCCGGACGCATGCGTTTGCTACGTACCCGCTTGCCCAACAGATCCCAGGTGTATTTCAACGCATGGTTGATACCCTGCTCATTCACATCTTTAATGCGCACCGGTAGCCCACCACGGGTCGCCGTGACGCAGGCGATACCGCCGCCCATCAAACCACCGCCAAGTACGCCGACGCGCTGTAATTCATGGGGCTGAGCATCACCACCGCGCTCTTTTTTCAACGCCGTAGAGGCAAAAAACAGGCTGCGTAATGCGGCAGACTGTGGCGACATTGCCAGTTCACCGAAGGCGCGGGCCTCCGCTTCATAGCCGCTGGCACTGCCCTGATCCAGACCGGTGCGCACCACCTGAATAATACGTTCCGCTGCCGGGTAGTTACCGTGGGTTTTCTCCAGGGTCTTCTTACGCACGATGCTGAACAGCAGGCTTCTGCCCAACGGGCCGTTGAGCAGACGTTCCTGCCACGGTAGCGCACGGCGCGATTTCCACCCCTGTTTTACACGCTCAATGGCGGTTTGCAGCAGAATGGATTGCGGTACGGCCTCGTCCACCAGGCCCATACGCAGCGCCTGACGCGCGCGAACGTGTCTGCCCGTCAGCATCATATCCAACGCTTTGCTGGCACCAATCAGGCGAGGTAAGCGCTGAGTACCACCAGAGCCAGGCAACAAGCCTAACTGGACTTCCGGCAGGCCGAGCGCCGTTTTGTCATCCAGCGAGCAGACGCGGCTATGGCAGGCCAGTGCCAACTCCAGCCCGCCCCCAAGACAAGCACCGTGAATGGCGGCAACCACCGGCACAGGGAACGCGGCAATCTGTGCCAGCGTGCTCTGCCCCTTCTTCGCCAGCGTCTGTGCCTCTTGAGCCGTATGGCACGCAGCAATCATGGTGATATCTGCACCGGCAATAAAGGAATCTGGCTTGCCGGACAGGATCACCAAGCCTTCCAGGGTGGCAAGCTGCTGTGCCTTAAGCAGCACGTCGTTGATCTGCACAACAAACTCCGCCTTCAGCGTATTGACCTTCTCCCCCGGCACATCGATGGTGATCACACCAATATTGTCCGGGCGTAAGGTCAGATGAAATGCCGAAGGCTTGGCACGCTGTTCGTGCAATGCGTTCTCGAAACTCATTTGTCCACCTCCACGATCATCGCCGCTCCCAAGCCCCCGGCCGCGCAGGCAGTGGCCAGCCCCAAACCGCCACCGCGCCGTTTAAGCTCGTGCAGCGTCTGGGTGATCATGCGCGCGCCGGTCGCGGCGAACGGGTGGCCATAGGCGATGGAGCCACCCAACACGTTGAATTTTTCCATATCCACCTCACCGATCGCCTGCTCACGCCCCAGCTTCTGCTGGGCAAACTCGGTGCTGGCGAACATTTTCAGGTTGGCCAGCGTTTGCGCCGCAAAGGCTTCGTGCATATCGATCAGGGTCAGGTCGGCCAGGGTAATACCAGCACGATCCAGCGCCAACGGGGTGGCATAGGAAGGACCGAGCAACATATCTTCCCACACATCAATGGCGGCAAAGGCGAAGCTGCGCAGGTAGCCTAGAGGCTCCAGGCCGAGTTCTTTAGCACGGGACTCGCTCATCATCAGCACCGCTGCCGCACCATCGGTCAGTGGCGTACTGTTGGCGGCCGTGACGGTACCGTGGCGGCGATCGAATGCCGGTTTTAAGCGGGCATAAGACTCCAGGCTGGAATCTTTGCGGACGTTGTTATCTTCGGCCAGCGGGGTTTTATACGGCGGCACATAGGCGGTCATCACTTCATCGCGCAACAACCCCTGCTCCCAGGCTTTGGCGGCCAGTTGATGCGAGCGGTGTGCCAAGGCATCCTGCTGCTCGCGAGTAATGCCGTGGGTTTTCGCCATTTGCTCGGCGGTATCCCCCATGCGCAGACCGGTAGAGTATTCCGCCACGGCGGGTGGCACCGGCATCAGATCGCGGAACTTAAGCTTACTGAACAGCTTCAGGCGCTGTGACAGCGTGCGGGCCTTGTTGACGTCTACCAATGTGCGAGCCAGCGCCTTGCTAACGCCAATCGGCAGCACGGAGGAAGAATCCGCCCCACCGGCAATGCCAACACTGATGCTGCCAGCCATGATACTTTCCGCCACGTTGGCAATCGCCTGGAAGCTGGTGGCACAGGCACGTGAAACGCTATAGGCATCGGTGTGCACGCTCATGCCGGTGCCAAGCACAATTTCCCGCGCAATGTTCGGCGCTTCAGGCATTTGTACCACCTGGCCAAATACCAATTGCTCGATCAGGGCGGGATCGATGCCGCTACGCGCCAGCAGCTCGCTCACCGCAGTCTTGCCAAGATCGACCGCAGGTATACCGTGATAAGCGGTAGCCTGCTTGGCGAAAGGGGTACGCAGCCCTTGAACGATGGCGATACGGTCGCCGAGACGGGTAACCAGCGGCAATGCCTTACTCATAAACGCTCCTGAAGAGAGGCCGTCAACACAACGGACAAAAAGAGGTCTGACCTGATGAGGTCATTGTTAACCAAATGTTTACATTTGGCAAACCGGCAGAAGTGAAAACTGAGAGCGGGAGCAACTTTCTGGTAAGGGGTAAAGCGGTGCGGATACTAGCAGGGGCGCATATTACGCCCCTACGGGATCGGGTCGGGATTAACGCAGGCCGAGCTGGAAGATCATGGTTTCTGCCTGGCAAGAGAAGGTGAAATCCACATCCAATTGCACACCGCCGTCAACCGGTTTAATGCTACTGCTGATGTCACAAGGATCGGACTCCACGCCGCGCGCCTTTTCAGTCAGTGCTGCCAGGGTTTGCTCTGCATCTTGCTGATTGGCAAACACTCGGCTGTAGGAAGCGGTGCAATCGGTGTTATCCATCACGGTTCCGACATCGACACAGCAGCAGGCCGCAGTTTCCTGAGCGTTACATTTATTGATTGCATCTGACATAGTTGAAATCTCCTCACGGGCCGCGGTTAAGCTCGCCCAAATAGCCATTTATGATCTGGCGCAAATAAACAAAATTCTGTGTTTATTTTACTCCTCGGGCTTGCCAATCACTAGCCTTACTTTTTGTAAGCATTTTAAGTGACGGAAATCACATAACTAAATCGCCACTTGGTAAAAAAACATAAGAGTTTTGTTATGTATCGGTCGTTTTTTGTTATGTGGATCTCTTTTCTGATATCAATTTGGAAATATTTCAAAAACAAACTTGCAACATCTTAACAGGTCGGACCTATAATTCAGCCACTGGTCTGATTTGTCAGATTGATAACGGACCCTACAATCGCGCGCTCCATGTTACTTTGTGTAACATTGTTTAAATAATAAACACATAAAATGAGGTTTTGGTCATGAGCCAGAAAAACCTATTCACTAAATCAGCTCTCGCAGCTGCAGTGGCAATTATTTCTTCAAACGTATATGCCGCAGGATTCCAGCTGAACGAGTTTTCGGCGGCTGGTTTAGGGCGAGCCTATTCTGGCGAAGGCGCAATGGCGGATACCGCTGCCTCGGCAAGTCGTAACCCAGCAACCATGATGATGTTTGACCGCCCTTCTCTCTCTGCGGGCGCCGTTTTTATTGACCCAGACGTTAACATTACCGGCACCTCACCTTCAGGCCGCAGCCTGGATGCGAAGAACATTGCCCCGACCGCCTGGGTACCCAACCTGCACTACATTCAACCGCTGAATGACCAATGGGCCGTCGGCGCTTCTGTGACCAGCAACTATGGCCTGGCCACCGAATACAACGAAGGCTACACCGCTGGCTCCGTCGGCGGGACTACAGACCTGACTACCGCCAATATCAACCTGAGCGCCGCTTACCGTCTGAACCAACACTTCAGCTTCGGTCTGGGCTTTGATGCGGTGTATGCCAAAGCCAAAATCGATCGCTACGCCGGTGATTTACCACTGCTGATCGCAGGTTCAGGACAACTGCCTCCGGCGCTGGCTGGCCAGGTAGCTCAAATCCCTGCTGATACCCAGATTTCTCATCTGGAAGGCAATAAATGGGGCTATGGCTGGAACGCGGGCGTGCTGTATGAAGTGGATGAAAACAACCGCTACGGCTTTACCTACCGTTCTGAAGTGAAAATCGACTTTGACGGTGACTACAGAAGCAGCCTGCCTTCTGCCTTTAATCCTCTGCTCGGCAAACTCGGCCTGCCAATGGGAACCGACGGCAACAACGTCCCAGGTTCTCTGACCCTGAATCTGCCAGAAATGTGGGAAATTTCCGGGTATAACAAAGTGGCACCACAGTGGGCGATCCACTACAGCATGGCCTACACCAGCTGGAGCCAGTTCCAGGAGCTGAAAGCGACCGACAGCAACGGCAACACGCTGTTCCAGAAGCATGAAGGCTTCCGTGACGCTTACCGTATCGCGCTGGGTACTACCTACTTCTACGACGATAACTGGACCTTCCGTGGCGGTATCGCCTTCGACGATAGCCCGGTCCCAGCACAAAACCGCTCTATCTCGATCCCGGATCAGGATCGCGCCTGGATCAGCGCCGGTACCACTTACGCGTTCAATAAAGACGCTTCCGTCGACGTGGGTGTGTCCTACATGCACGGCCAGAAAGTCACCATCAAGGAAGGCCCATATACCTTCGAATCGAAGGGTTCAGCCTGGCTGTACGGTGCTGGCTTCAACTACCGTTTCTAATCTGTCTTCCTAAACAGAGACGTAAAAACGGCGGGATTATCCCGCCGTTTGTTTTTTCTGCTGATGCTCTAAACGGGCGCAGCAATGTGACGCCCTTACAAATTTAACTCTATTGCCATCAGTCAGGAAAGGCTTACCGTCGTGATGCTGTGCTCAGTTGACGGTGCGTACGACTCCGGTTTTTGTTCCGTAATTTCTTCCTGTACGACTACAGCGTCAGGCTCCGCCAACGGAGCAACTGGCTGTGCCTGCGGTAAAGCCGCGGTCAACGCCTGCAATGAACCGCCGCTGATACCGATTTCCTGGAGCAGGGAATCGATAACCGGGGCGTGCGTGCGATAGGCGAGAGCGGCAGACATCGCCTGCTCGGCCAGGTTGCCGCCGCCGACGGAAGCCGCCGTCGCACCTGCAGCACCGCCAGAACGGTTCAACCCATCAACCTGCAGGATTTTGATGCCGTCGATGGCCTTCATCGGCTCAACGGACTTCTCGATAATCGCCGGCAGTGCCTGCAGCAACGCCAGTTTGAACTTCAGGCTGGTCTGATCGCTGGAAAGCATGTTGACCGCTTCGTTCAACGCGCGCTGGGTTTCCGCCTCTGCCAAGCCTTTCTTACGCGCGGCTTCGGCCAGCTCAATGATGGCAGCGGCCTGCAGTTCAGCCGCCTCTTTCTCCGCACGGGCTTTCAGCGTCAGTTGCATCGCCTCGGTTTCCGCCCCTTGACGGGCTTCGATCAGAGCGACCTGTTTAGCTCGATCGGCTTCGGCGGTCTGGCGCGTGGTTTCCACGTTTTGCTCCGCTTTCACCGCCTCGGTCAACGCGTCATTAGCGCGCGCCTGGGCCTGGGACTGTTGCTCAGACTTGGCAGCAATGGCGATGGCCTTATCCTGTTCGGCAATTTCCGTCACTTTTTTCTGCTCGATGGCAGCCATTTCCGTGACTTTATTCTGCTCGATCTCTTTGACGCGGATTTCACGCTCCGCCTCTACCTTACGGGTCCGTACCGCCTGCTCACGCTCGATTTCCGCCTCCTGAATCTGGCGCTCGGCGGAAATGCGGCTCTGCTCGGCCTCGCGGCGGCGTTCCGCTTCGAAGGTGGCGATCCGGGAGCTTTGCTCGGCGCTGCGGGTTTTGACCTGCTGCTCCTGCTCAAGCGACATGAAGGCTTCCTGCTGCTCGATCTCCAGCTTGCGTGACATGGCATCGCGGTTTTTCTCGCGTACTGCAACCTCCACGTCTTGCTCAACTTCGTTACGCTCGCGGCGACGGCGTTCGGTTTCCTGCGTCAGCTTGGTCAGACCTTCGGCATCGAAGGCGTTATTAGGATCGAAATACTCTTTAGAGGTCTGGTTAAAGTTGGTCAGCGATACGCTTTCCAGCTCCAGGCCGTTTTTCGCCAGATCTTCAGATACCGTGCTCTGCACCCCCTGCACGAAGTTTTCGCGCGTGTCTTGCAGGTCTTGCATGGTCATCTGTGCTGCGGTGGAGCGTAAGGCATCGACAAACTTGTCTTCCACCAGTTGGCGCAGATCTTCCGGTGACAGCGTACGCTGGCCCAAAGTCTGTGCGGCAGTGGAAATCCCTTCAATGGTCGGTTGCACGCGGACAAAAAATGCCACCACCACGTCGACGCGCATTCTGTCCTTGGTGATCAGGCTGTCGTGCATGGCACGGCTGACCTCCAGTTTCAGGGTCTTCATGTTGATTTCAACAATCTCATGAAACACCGGCAGGGAGATGGCGCCACCGCTCAGCACGACCTTAAGCCCGCCCAGACCGGTACGCACCAACGACTGTTCCGCCGAGGCGCGGCGATACAGGCGTGAAAAAATCAGTCCGATGATCAGCAGGACAACAAAGATGCCACCCGCAATCGAACCCCAAAACGTAAGACCATCACTAATTATCACCAGGGTTACCTCTCCATAAGCATTATCAAAATAATTCCGTTAAAACCGTGTTCACAGCAGGTCCGGCCAAGGGTTGGCGCTGCCGCTGAATCGGGATCCGGAGATGCGCGCCGTAACCAGCACCTTGGCTCCACGCACAAAGGCGACATCCTCCTCATCCGGCTCGATCAAAATGTAATGGGTACGCCCGTGCTCGTCAGTCAACCTGGCTTCTGCCGGGGAGCCAGCCGTGGCCGTTGCGCTGGTCATAATTGCCATCCGGCCAATAAAGCTGTCTGTGGAAACTGCGCTGCTTTCGTCACGTGGCAAGTAGCGAGCAATGCCACGGCCACACCAGCGCACGCTGAATACTGCGACAATAAAGGCAACGATCACCGCCAGCCACACCGGTAGTTCACCGCCTGCCAACCATTGCAGTATCAGGCCACTCAGTGAAAAACCGCCGAGAAACAGCACGATGATGACCAGCAGCGGCAAGCGCCCGATATGCAGCCAGCTCAGACCATGGGCGAAAACGTTCTCACCCAGGGTAATATCCGGATGGGAGTCTATAGCGGCATCGAAATGGCTGGAAAGGGAAGCACCGAGAAACACCGCCAGCGTTTCCAGCACGCCGATAAACAGCAGCAGGAGCAGAGCGATCAAGAAGGGGGCATTGCCTGAAGAAAGTAGATCCATATTGGCGTTCTCCGTGCGCATCACAGCGAAAATATCGCGGCAGCAGAAAACCGGTAGGAAAGAGGGTACAAAACGCGGTAAAGGATGATGCTGTAATCCGCTATAAACGATCCTTGTTCCACACCAGTCGGTTACCAAGCCACGGGCTCTGCCTTCCATGTAACCAGCGGCAGTCGCCTGGCGCAGATTTTAGCATTTACTGCCCCGCCATCCCAGAAAATCCTTAGTAAAAATGATTATCATTTGCATAAAAAAAGGATCCCTAGATTTCCGGGATCCTTTTTCAAACGCTATTCACCACAGGATAAGCTGAAAAAAACCTAATCCTTAGTTGGCAGAGTCGATCTCGTCGAGATCGCCCTGGATCGCCTTGGCATTCGGGTTTTCCTGCGGCTTGAGCACCCCGCCATTCGCCAGGAAGTCATGGCGTTGGAAATAGGCGTCACGCATCATCGCATATGGATCGGATGAGTTGCGCAGCAACCCATCGGAATCCAGCAGTTGAGCACGGGTTTCAACCCCTTCCACTACCCATTTACCCGCCGACATCCAGAAGGTGAGATAGCTCAGCACCGGATAAACGCTATCCGCCCAGTCGCCACCGTCTTCACGAATGGTGAAGCTGCCGTAGACCGGTAAGTGGACATACGGGCCGTAACCGACGCCGTAGTTCCCCAAGGTGCCACCGAAGCGGCGTGGTTCTTCACGCGCCAGTTTCGGGTTGGCCATACCGGCCACGTCGATCAGCCCGCCCATCCCCAACAGAGTGTTGAGGAAGAAACGGTTGAAGTGCTTCATGCCCTGATAAGGATTACCACGCAGAAATTCGTTCACCATGCTGGCTGGCTCTTCCAGGTTGGAAGTAAAGTTGCTCAAGCCATTACGCGCAGGCGTCGGGACGTAATCGCGCCATACCACCGCGACCGGGCGCAGCACGTAGGGATCCATCACGTTATAGTTGAAGTTAAACATCGCCCGGTTAAACCCTTCAAGAGGGTCGGAACGCCCTTGCGGATCGTCACCAGGCGAGCTGGCACAGCCTACCAATAACACCGTTGCGAAAGCCAGCCCAGTCAGGCGAAAGTTCATATTTATCTCCATGAAAACCCTTGGATTCTTTTTTATCAGGGAACCTGTTTATCAATCTGAACGCTGACCTGTTCCTTGCCGCTATAGGCTTGCAGCGTACTATCGCCAAACCAGTCGCCCGCCTGCGGCGTTGCCAGACCATCCTGTGAAAGCCTGACGTGCACCTTCACCTTCTGCTGAGCCGAAAGCAGACGCTCAGGCATCATGGCGTTGCTGTCATCCAATGTGAATGATAGCGGGAAACGACTCAGTGGCAATTGCTTAACCGCTACCGGCACCGGGTTGGTGCCATCGGTAACCGAAACGATCAGCGTTCCTTGTTGTGGTAATGCTTTTGCCGCCTCTGGCGACAGCGTGACAGTGACGGAGAGTTTAAAAGTTTCTGCGCCCACCTGAACTTTTGCTTGTTCAATGCTGCGCTTTATCACTGCAACACGCTGGTCATCGGCTGGTAACAGTTTCAACATTACCTGCCAGGCACCGATCGCCTGTTGGTAATCGCCCTGCTCAAAGGAGTTGAACGCCAGCAGGCTCAGGACGCGCACGTTGGTGTGATCTTCTGCCACCATGGTACGCAGCATCGCGGTCGCCTGCTTGTTGTCTTCCGGATCGCCAGAGCGCGTCAGCACTTCGGCATAGCCCAGGCGCACTTCCATATTGCTCGGATCCAGGCTGTAAGCATGAGCAAAGGCCTGCGTCGCGGTGGTGGCATTATTCAACGCCATCCCGACACGGCCAAGCATCATCCAGTCGTTCAGATTTCTATCATCTTGCTGCAACGAGGTGCGTAAACCCAGGCCAAGACGGGCAATCTCTTCCATGCTCAGCGGCTGGGCACGTTCATTGGCCACCCGTGCACGCAGTTCCGGCATTTGGGATTCTACCTGATGCCAGGCCATAACCTGAGCCAAACCACCGGTTTTCAGATAAAAGCCAACCGATACCACCACCAGCACCATCACGCCAGGCACTAAAGCCCAACGATTGATGGGCCGTGCAGGCTGCTCATCCGGTTGCCCAGGGATATCGTTCAGCAAGTTCTGTTGCAGCTCTTTGACCAGTTCAGGGCGTTCCGCAACCACCCCTTGATCTTCATCTTGCGCCAGCTCGTCAAGGCGATCCTGGTAGAACGCCTTGTTGAGCGTATCGCGGCTGGCCGCCGTACTTTCTTTGCCTTGGCGCATCGCGGGTACGACCAGCAACGCGCTCGCACCGACCAACAGCACTATAATTATCAGCCAAAAAGCCATTAGGGTTTCTTCCTGTCAGTCTCTTTCAACAACGCCGCAAGACGCTGCTGCTCCTGCTCGGAGAATTCCTCGTTGACTACGCCCGCCCGACGTTGACGGGTACGCAGTATCACCACCGCCCCACCAATCAGCACAAACAGCAGCGGCCCGATCCACAAGATCAAGGTTGCTGGCGTCACCGGGGGTTCATAGGTCACAAAATTACCGTAGCGCGCCACCATATAGTCGATGACCTGCTGCTTGTCTTGCCCCTGCATCATCAGCTCATACACCTTGGTGCGCATATCTGCTGCGATGATGGCGTTGGAATCGGCAATGCTGTTGTTCTGGCATTTCGGGCAGCGCAGCTGTTCGGTCAACTCACGGTATTGCTGTTCCTGCTCTACCGAATTGAACTTGTAGGTATCGATGGCCGCAGCAGCACTCCAGCTTAGCAATGCTGCCACCAGTAAGGTTATCAGCCTCATGCGTCGCCCCCATATTTACGGTACAGCGGTAACACTTCCTGCTGCCAGACACGCTCGTTCATGTCCCCGGCGTGACGGTAGCGGATAATGCCTTCACCGTCGATCAGGAAGGTCTCAGGTGCGCCATACACGCCGAGATCCAACCCCAGCATGCCGTCACCGTCGTACAGGCTCAGCGCATAAGGGTTACCCAACTGATTGAGCCAGACCACCGCCTTCTGGCGATCGTCTTTATAGTTTAGCCCGACTACGCGGATGCCTTTGGCCGCCAGAGTATTGAGATACTCGTGCTCCGCCCGACAGGTGGGGCACCAGGTCGCCCACACGTTCAGCAATATCGGTTTGCCCGTGCGCAGCACCGCCTGATCGAAGGTTTTACCTGGATGTTCCAGGGATTCCAACTTGAAGGTCGGCACCGGTTTACCAATCAGCGCAGACTCCAGCATGGTGGGATCTTCCCCGCCAGCGTTACGCGTCAGCTGCACCAACAAAGCCACCACTAACAGCAGGAACAGGATTAACGGAATAAATAACAGTTTGCGGTTCATGCCTGCCCCCCTTGTTTGGCTTCACGTTTGAGTTTTTTGCTCATGCGATAGCGCGGATCGAGAATACACAACACGCCGCCAATCGCCATAAACACCCCACCGAACCAGATCCAGCGGACAAAAGGTTTGTAATAAAGCCGCACTGCCCAGGAACCATCGTCCAGCTCTTCACCCAACGCGGCGTACAGATCGCGCGTCAGGCCACCGTCGATGGCGGCTTCCGTCATCATGCTGCGCGCCACGCTGTAATAGCGTTTTTCCGCACGCAAGGTGGCTTCTGCCTTACCGTTGCGGGTAACATCGATAATCCCGACTCCGCCGGTATAGTTTGAACCGCGGATATCGTGAACGTCGCGGAAGATGAAGCGATAGTCGTGAATTTCCACGCTATCACCGGCCTTCATGCGCACATCACGCTCAACGCTGTAGTTTTGGCTGAAAGCGATCCCGATCACCGTGACCGCCACGCCCAGATGGCCTAACACCATGCCCCAATGGCTACGGGAGAGATGCCTGAGCCCCTGCCAGAAACCGTGGCGATGGGTGGCTCGCTCGTGCAGCTCCATCAGGGTCAGCAGGATCACCCAGATGGCCATGATCAACCCAACCACCGTCATGCCGACGATACTGTCTTGCAGCAGCCAAGGCAGCAGGATTGACAGCACCAGCGTGATCACCAGCGCCACGCCCAGGCGACGCCAGAGCTTGGTGGGTTCATCACGACGCCAGCGCACCAACGGCCCGATGCCCAACAGCAGCGCCAGCGGTGCCATCAGCCAGGTAAACATGGTGTTGAAGAAAGGCTCGCCGATGGAAATACTGCCCAGCCCCAACTGTTTATGCACCAACGGCAACAAGGTCCCCAACAGCACCACCAGCATGGCGGCGATCAGCAGGACGTTGTTGCCCAAAAGGAAGGTTTCCCGCGAGAAGGTTTCATGCTGCACCCGGCTACGCACCTGCCCGCCCTTCACGGCATACAGCAACAGCGAGCCGCCAATTACGATCACCAGATAGGCGAGGATAAACATCCCGCGCGCCGGATCGGAGGCAAAGGAGTGAACGGAAACCAGTACGCCAGAACGCACCAGGAAGGTGCCCAACAGACACAGGGAGAAGGCAGTGATCGCCAGCAGCACCGTCCAGGCTTTGAAGGTCCCGCGTTTTTCGGTGACCGCCAGCGAGTGCATCAAGGCCGTACCGGCCAGCCATGGCATAAAGGAGGCGTTTTCGACCGGATCCCAGAACCACCAGCCGCCCCAGCCCAGCTCATAGTAAGCCCACGCTGACCCCAACACGATGCCCATGGTCAGGAAGACCCAGGCCGCCGTAGTCCACGGACGCGACCAACGAGCCCAGGCCGTATCGAGCCGCCCGGCCATCAGTGAGGCAATGGCGAAGGCAAAGGCCACCGAGAACCCTACGTAGCCCATATACAGCAACGGCGGGTGGAAGATCAGCCCGATATCCTGCAACAGCGGGTTAAGGTCGCCCCCGTCGATCGGGAAACTCGGCAAGGTGCGGGTAAACGGGTTGGAGGTCATAATGATGAACAGCAAGAACCCGGCGGTGATCATCCCCATCACCGACAACACACGCGCCACAGCATCCTGCGGCATTGCACGGCTGTACATGGCAACCGCCAGTGACCAGCAACTCAGCAGCAGCACCCACAGCAGCAGGGAACCTTCGTGCGCTCCCCACGTTGCCGCAATGCGGTAATACACCGGTAGCTTGGTGTTGGAGTTGGCTGCTACATAGGAGACGGTAAAGTCATTGGTAATAAACGCATACACCAGGCAGGCAAATGCCAGGGCGATGGTGATAAACATGCCATAGGTTAACGGGCGGGCTACCGCCATCATGCGCGTATCCTGGCGCGCCGCTCCCCATTGCGGATAAATGCTCAGCAGCAACGAAATCGCCAACGCCAGGCACAGCAGAAAACTTCCGAGTTCCGGCATCATGACTTGTTGCCCTCGTCCGGCGAATTGCTATAGGTAGCGGCCGGGCTTTTATGATTCTCTTTCATGGCATCTGCAACTTCTGGTGGCGTATATTTTTCATCGTGTTTGGCCAATACTTCGCGCGCATTGACCACGTTACCTTCCCCCAACACGCCTTGTGCCACTACGCCCTGCCCCTCACGGAACAGATCCGGCAAAATCCCGTTGTAGGTTACTTCGATGGCCCCGCGGGCGTCATAGACCTTGAAGCTCACCTGCAGGCTTTGCTGATCGCGTTTGACCGAACCAGGCATCACCATGCCACCGATACGCAGGCGCTGGCCCACCTCCGGCTTTTCATGCTTTTCGCCCTTGCCTTGCAGGATCTCGCTCGGGGTATAGAACAGGTCAATATTGGAGCGCAAGGCATACAGCATCAGCGTGGCGGTAAGCGCAACGCCAATCAGTACGACAACGACCAGATAGAGGCGGCTTTTACGACGTGGATTCACTGTGATTTCTCCCGCGAGTTAACAGACTGCGGTGTGGCCGCTGCTTGCTTTGACTGTTGTGACTGACGGATACGCCGTTCACGTGACGCTTGGCGGCTGACTTCGGCCAGTAGCTGCTTGCGCTGCCACAGGGTGTGGACCAATAGCCCCAGCAAGGAAAGCAGAGTTGCGGCCACGGCCAACCAAACGTAAAACGCGTAACCGCCCATGGCGAAAAACGCCTGCCAGGAACTGAATGCAGCATTCATGACTGACGCTCCTTGTTAACCAATTCGGCGACCCAAGGGCGCTGACGTTCCTGGAAAAGGATCAGGTTGCGCAGGCGCATCAAGGTCAGCGTAATAAAGAACAACAGGTAACCGAAGATCGCCCAACGCAGCGGGTAACGCATGCTTGGCGCAATGCTCTGCTGCATATTGGTTGAGCCCTGGTGGAGGGTATTCCACCATTCGACCGAGAAGTGAATAATCGGAATGTTGATCACCCCCACCAGCACCAGAATACCGGCGGCTCGTCCGGCCAGGCGGCGATCGTCGAAAGCGTTATACAGAGCAATGATGCCCATATAAAGGAACAGCAACACCAGCTCCGAGGTTAGGCGTGCGTCCCACACCCACCAGGTGCCCCACATCGGTTTGCCCCAGGCAGATCCGGTGACCAGTGCAATAAAGGTGAACACCGCGCCGACCGGAGCCATGGCCGCGACCACGGTATCGGACATTTTCATCTGCCAGACCAGGCCGATAAACGCCGCTATCGCCATTGAGCCATAAATGCCCATCGACCAGATGGCCGCCGGAACATGAATGTACATGATACGGAAGCTGTCACCCTGTTGATAATCTTTAGGTGCGAAACCAAAGCCCCACACCCAGCCGACCAGCAGACAGATGGCGCCCGCTATCCCCAACCAGGGGACAAAGCGGCCACAGACATGGTACAGCCGTTCCGGCCTGGCAAATTGATGTAACCATTTCCACATTGTCGTCATTGCTCACGGTAAGAAATCATTCGGTAGCCGCTCCCTGATGGCAGAACGGCGAAAGTCTTGCGCACGGAAAAGCTCTTAGAGGCATTCATCCGCGATTAAATTTCCAGCTAGTGTACGCTTACACGCAACGCAGCTGCGGTGGCAAAAGGCGCCAGCGTGATGCTGCCCGCCAGCATCGCCCCCAGGATGGCCAGATAACCGTCGATCGGCATCCCCATCGAGGCGGCATCTATCGCCGCGGTAGCGAAAATCAGTACCGGAATATACAGCGGCAGCACCAGCAAACTCAGCAGCACGCCGCCTTTGCGTAGCCCCACCGTCAACGCCACCCCAATAGCGCCAATCAGGCTCAGCGTTGGGGTGCCAAGCAGCAGGGTCAGCGCCATCGCCATCCAGGTATTCACATCCAGCGACAGCAGCAGCGCCACCAGCGGCGACAGGATCAGCAACGGCAACCCGGTCACAACCCAGTGAGCACACACTTTGCCTAACACCGTCATTGGCAGCTGGGTTGGCAATAATAGTAGCTGTTCCAATGAGCCATCCAGGTAGTCATCACGGAACAATCGCTCCAGCGAAAGCAACGAGGCTAACAGCGCCGCTACCCAGATAATCCCCGGCGCAATTCGCGCCAGCAATTGCGGTTCTGGCCCAACGCCCAACGGAAACAGCGTGATCACGATCAGGAAGAACCACAGCGGGTTGACGATCTCGGAGCCTTTACGAAAGGCAATTTTCAGTTCCCGCCGCAGTATGATAAAGAACATCAGGCGATCTCCGCGCTGGTCTGTGTCAGGCGAATTTTCCTGACCGCCTGCGATGTACCGGTTAAATCTTGATGCGTCGTGAGCAACACCATTCCGCCCTGTTGAGCATGTTGCCCAAACAGCGCGGTGAGTTCCACCACGCCCTGTTTGTCTATGGCCGTCAAAGGTTCATCCAGGATCCACAGCGGGCATTTGCTGAGCCAGAGCCGTGCCAGCGCCACGCGCCGCTGCTGCCCGGCGGAAAGCTGCGCCACCGGTACATCCTCGTATCCTACCAGGCCTACCTGCTCCAGCGCCTGCCAGATGGCCTGACGATCGGATGACTGGCTAACGGCCTGGTAAAACTGCAAATTCTCAAACGGGGTCAGCATGGATTTAATCCCCGGCTGGTGCCCCAGAAACAGCAGATCCAGATGATATTGCTCACGGCGGTGACGCGTATTTTCGCCCTGCCACAGCACTTCACCCGCGTCTGGCTGCGCCAACCCGGCCAAAATGCGCAGCAAGCTGGTTTTGCCAGCCCCATTAGGGCCTTCCACCTGAATAATGTCCCCCGGGCTCACCAAAAAACTCAACCTGTCAAACAGAGTACGTTCATCTCGTACACAACTAAGATTTCTGGCTTCCAGCATGGAGGACTCATATTTTTCTTTGGGATAGCGAATCATAGCATAAGCCACAGTGCGCTCGAAGCCCGCAGCCGGGCTTGAATGTACTCCATTAGGGGTAATATTGCGCATCAGATCAAAATTGCGTAGAAAAAATCAGCAACGTTAAAATTTCGTTACTTTTTAATCATTTTTCCGGCGCACTTTCCTTCGCCCCATCAGCAACTACGCTTAGTTATCAGCCAATAGGAGAATGACCATTGAGCGTAAAACCAGATCGTCCAGCCAACAGCGATAAAAGCAGCGTCAAGGTCGAAAGCGAAGAGCACGATCGGGGCAAATCCACCATTGAGGTCGATGAGGAAAAACTGCCCTCGCGCGCCGCTGCCGTGCATGAGCAAATCCGCATGGAAGGGGAGAAAGAACTGGAGCGTGACTGGCTGGCGCTATTACTGTCGGCCTTGGCGGCTGGCTTGTCGATGGGGGCGTCCCTGGCGGCGAAAGGGATTTTTCACGCACGGCTACCGGACGACCCAAGCCGGTTTTTTATCGAGAACATCGGCTATACCTTCGGCTTTATCATCGTCATCATGGCTCGCCAGCAGCTGTTCACGGAAAACACCGTCACTGCGGTGTTGCCCATCATGCATAAACCGACGCCGAAGAACTTCGTCATTCTGTTCCGCCTATGGGGGATAGTGCTGTTGGGGAATCTGATCGGCACCGGTCTGGCCGCGTTGGCATTTATCTATATGCCTATTTTTGATGAGAATACCCGTGCGGCCTTCACCAGCTTGTCACAGGAAATCATGCATAACACCCCGGGAGAGATGTTTGCCAACGGCATCCTGGCGGGTTGGATCATCGCCACGATGGTATGGATGTTCCCTTCGGCCAGGGCCGCCAAGATCTGGGTGATCGTGCTGATGACCTACCTGGTGGCGATTTGCGATCTTACCCATATCGTGGTTGGTTCCGTCGAGATCCTGTACCTGGTGTTTAGCGGCGCACTCCCTTGGCAGGAGTTCTTCTACCCGTTCGCCATCCCGACACTGGCGGGCAATATCATCGGCGGCAGCTTTATCTTCGCCCTGATCAGCCATGCGCAGATCCGTAACGATATGAGTGACAAGGCCAAGGCCGAACGGCTAAAGGCTCAGCAGGAGAAAAAACCGAAAGAAGATACGGATCGCCAGTAAGACTTGCCGCCGCCAGCGATTCGCCGTTTGATAAGGTTGGTGCGAAATTGTATTATAAACAACGAATAACATTCTTACCCGGCGAAAGGTGTTAGATGTTCGACTTAAAACTTAGAGAAGTCAGCAACGGATTATCGGCGAAAGAACGTGGCGTAGCCGAGTATATTATTGCGAATAAACAGTCGCTAAAAAATATGAGTATCCAGACGCTGGCAAAAGCTAACGACGTCAGCACCACTACCATTCTACGTCTCTGCCATAAGCTGGGGTATCAAGGATTTAGCGATCTTAAAATCGATTTGATCACCGCGTCGGGTTCCAGCAAACAAGATAATGTGTTGCAGGAAGACATTAATCTGGATGACTCAATAGAAACGGTGAACGGTAAAATTCACCTGATAGAAAAATCCTCTATTGATGAAACCCACGCCATGATGAATAGCGAGCAGTTGGCCAAAGCCAATGAGCTCATCAGAAATAGCAATAAAGTGGTGATCTACGGTGCAGGCAGTAGCGGACTGGTAGGTAAAGAGCTCGAATACCAGTTAATCAAGATAAAGAAAGACGTGAGCTGTCACCTGGACTACAGCATTCAATTTAGCATCGTCAATACCCTGGATAAACACGATCTGCTGATCATTATCTCCCACTCCGGTGAAAATCAGGATGGCGTCAAGTTGCTGACCCTGGCACAACAGTTGGGTGTCCCTTCTATCGCCATCACCAAAATGGGCCAAAGCCGCATCTCTGGCTTGGCCGATGTGTTATTGCACACCATTTCCACGGAAAGCGTTTCCCGCCTAATCCCTATCCGCTCCAAGATTTCACAGCTTTCGGTGATTAATATGTTGGTGACTAACCTGTTTATCCAGCAGTACGACGAGCGTTTATTAAAGCAAACCCAAACCCGCGCAGAACGTTTTTACAACCAAAACAACAAGCCTTAACCAGGCTACATACCCTCGCCGGGTTAAAAATGTAGGGGCGCTGCATACCGCGCCCGCTCATACAATCCGCACCTTTGCCCCCTATCAACTCCTTATCTTTGGTCCCCACATCCCCATCTCCTCCTCAAGCCAAAAACAGCCTTCCAGGCAGCATTAACCACCAAAGGGTGATCGGCTTCTCAGAACGCAGAAAATCCACTGCTCATGGTGTCCATTTCAATTTAAAGGTAATAGTATTACTAAAAAATAAAACACACAAAGTAACAATGTTACACAAAGGATTATCCAGGAGAGACGATGCAAGCTGAGATCCCTGTCATATTAGTGAGCCACGGCCCCTTTGCCCAAGGTGCGCTGACCTGTGCCGAGATGCTGATCGGTAAGCAAGAAAACGTTGCGGTGGTCTCCATTCAGGAAGACACCAATATCAGTGATGCTCGCGTCACGCTATTTGACACCTATAAATCGATTAACCAGGGCAATGGAGTGGTGATCCTGGTGGATATGATGGGTGGCTCGCCGTGTAATTTGTCTTGCGAGCTGTTGTTAACCCATGATGACGTGTTGTTATTCTGCGGTTTTAATATTCCGACCCTGCTTGAAGTTTTCAGCAATCGCGAGTTGCCATTAAATGAGATTGGAACCGTTATCGAGGAGGTTTTTCCAAATAGTTGCTTCAACGTTGGGAAGGTCTTACAAGCCGAGCGGGAACAGTCAACCGAACTTTAAGGAAAGATACCATGCCAATTAATTTAGCCAGAATTGATGACCGCCTTATTCACGGCCAGGTGATCACCACATGGGTTAAAAACCATGATATTGAACAGATCCTGATTATTAATGACAAGGTTGCCGGTGATAGCGTTCAGCAATCGGTGATCACCATGTCAGCACCGCCTGAATTAAAGGTTCAGGTATTTGGCGTACAGAAGTTTATCGATGTACTGAAAAAGGCAGAAATTAAAAGACGTACCATGCTGCTGTTTACCAACAGTGTCGATGTCCACGCGCTGGTAGAAGGTGGGCTGAAAATTGACAAGCTGAACGTGGGTGGCATGAGAATGCAGGAAGGCAGAAAGAGCCTTTCGCGGGCCGTTGCGGTAACACCAGAAGAAGAGCAGGCGTTTAAATCGCTGATTGCCAAAAATATTGCGGTAGAAATACAAATGGTGCCGAAAGATCCCATTGTGGAACTGAAAACATTGATCGATTGATTAGGTAATTTTTACGTAATCGCTGGGGGATACAACGATGTTAATGGAAGCAATCTTGGTGGCCATTTGGGCAGGTATCTGCTCAATGGATGACGTAGGGCCACAAATGCTGCGGCGGCCGTTGTTAACCGGCACGGTAGCGGGCATCATCATGGGGGACATGGTTCAGGGGTTGGCGATCAGCGCCACGCTTGAACTGATGTGGATGGGCATCGGTAACGTAGGCGCCTACTCTGCTCCCGATATCATTGCGGGATCGATCATCGGCGTCGCTTTGGGTATCGCCTCCAAAGGCGGTATTGCAGCGGGTATCGCGCTGGCAGTTCCGGTCTCTATTCTTTGCCAGCAACTGCTGATCGTCTGGCGCTCTTTTGCCAGCTTCTTAAACGTCTGGGCGGAGAAATCCATTCAATCGGGGGACTATCAAGGCCTGGTCAAGGTCCACTATTTCTCGACGCCGCTGTGGTTCTTGATCCGTGCCGTTCCCTGCTTCCTGGCAATCTACTTTGGTGGGGACCTGGTCAGCAAAGTGTTAGAAGCCATACCGGCCAGCATTTTAACCGGCATGGGCGTGGCGTCTAAAATGATCCCAGCCATCGGCGTGTGTATCTTATTGCTGATGCTGTTAAAGGGCCGGATGTGGTTCTTCTTCCTACTGGGCTTTATTCTGACCACCTATTTAAAACTGCCGATTATCCCGATTACCTTTATCGCCCTGGCCTTTGCCGTGCTTTATGACATGGCTTATACCAACGGCATGAATACTCCGGCACCAGAAAAGAGCAAAGCGACCGCAACGGACACTGAAGAAGAGTATGACTTATGAACGAGACAATTTCATATCATGGTGTGAGCCCCACCACTCAGGAAAAAAAGCTGACCAAGGCCGATTTAAACCGTATTTTCTGGAATATTCAGACCATGTCATTCTCATATAACTATGAGAAGCTGCAAACTATTGGCTTTGCGCATTGCATGATCCCGGTGCTCGACAAGTTGTACGCCGATGCCGATAAAGAAACGCGCGTACGGGCCATGAAACGGCATCTGGAATTCTACAATTCACAGATTAACACCGGCGCACTGATTTTGGGCGTTACCGCCGCGCTGGAAGAAAAAACCACAGAAGAAGAGAAAGAAGCGGTAGTTTCTGTTAAGGCCGGTTTAATGGGCCCGCTGGCCGGTTTAGGCGATAGCCTGTTGAAATTCACCTGGCTGCCGATCTGCGGCAGTATCGGTGCCGCATTTGCCCTACAGGGTAATCTTATCGGCCCGATACTGATGTTTATTCTCTTTAATCTGGTCAACATCGGCTCGAAATATTTCTTTATCCATTATGGCTACAACAAGGGCGTGGATTTAATCGAGCAGTCGAAAAACTCCAACATCATTCAACGCATCTCAAACGTGGCCAACGTGGTGGGCGTGATGGTGCTAGGATCGCTGATAGCCACCACCGTCAAGATATCGACCCCCTTGGTGATCGCGGTTGGCGAGCAGTCGATAAAAGTCCAGGAGATGTTTGACAAGGTTGCGCCTAACCTGCTTACGTTACTGTTCTCCTTGGGAATATTCTTCCTGGTCAAAAGGTTTAAAGGAAAATATACGGTGTCACTCATCATTGCAATGATGGTGTTCGGCGTCATTTGCTCCATGTTTGGCATTTTAAGTTAAAGGGAATAGTGATGAATTCGAAGATTCAGTTATCCGTCAGCAGAAAAAACAAGACCCAGTTCGAGATAAGCTTTAATTCAGATGCAGGCCCGGTGTCGCTATACTGGACAAAAGATAATGATGCCAACAGTCAGGAACGCTATTTAATTACGGATAATGCCACTAGCCCCTATTTATTGGACGATCCGTTAAAGGCCGAACAGCGCGTTTATTTTATTATCGAGCAGGGAGGCCAAACTTTTCTTACCGCAGAAAGAACCCTTCCCGTTGGCGGATTAAATAACTTCCGGGATTTTGGCGGCTACATGGGTGCCGGTGGCAAACAAGTAAAATGGGGAATGCTGTACCGCTCGAACCATTTACACCACCTCAGCCCGCAGGCCGTGGCATACATCGAATCGTTGCAGATTCAGACCATTGTTGATTACCGCAGTGCCAATGAGATTGCCAAAAGCCCCAACGACGCTGTTGGTGAGAAAAGAACCTATCACCTGGATGCAGCGGCACAAACCGCAGAGCTGGCGGCCCAGTTTTCCGCCGAGCCCAGTGACGAAGATCGCATGCTGATCGAAAGCGTTATGCGTGATATCCCTGCAGAACTGATTAATGGGCAAGGCGCACAGGTTTTAGAACAATACAGACACTTCGTGACCAGTGACAAATCTAAAACAGCGTTTAAGGCCATGATTGAGGTGTTGTTAGATAAAAACAACAGCCCACATATTCAGCACTGCCGTGGGGGCAAAGACCGCACGGGCTATGGCGCTTTATTGGTTTTATCCATGCTGGGGGTTTCAGAGGATGACATTATTGCCGATTACATGCTAACCCAGGCCAACCGGATGGAGCGCAACGAGGTAAAAATGGCCGCCTACCGTAAAATAACCGACGACCAGAATGTGCTTGATTACCTGCATACGCTGATTGATACGCGCGAATCCTTTATTGTTGAGGTGTTCAACATCATGAAACAACAATCTGGTAGCGTTGCGGGTTACATCAAGCAGGAATTAGGCTTTACCGACGCCGACTTTAGCAAGATGCAGCAAAACTTTTTAATTTAACCCCTTAGAACCAGACAACTCCTTGATACCACGGCGGCAGCTGTGGGGCACTGTGACATGCCTCGCTCCTGCCGCTCGCCCTTCACCAAAGCGCCTGGCTTCTGCCGCAAACTCACATTGATGGGCGGCTAACGGCAAGAAATGGGCTAAAAACAGAGAAAACCGGTTACATTTCAGACGATCAGGCCAATAACCTCTTAAACCCAAGCGTAAAAATGGGTATACTGCGCCCGCTGTGTCCCCTTAGTTAAATGGATATAACGAGCCCCTCCTAAGGGCTAGTTGCAGGTTCGATTCCTGCAGGGGACACCATGTTGATACGAACCGAATCTCCCCCCACGCGAACAAAATCCAGTCATAGCCCCCTAAATACGGCCCATGTTGCCAGTTCATAGATTCGGCAATCCGTTATCCAGCATGCAATACCATCTCATCATCCCGACCAACGTTCCCTTATTGCGAAGCACATCGCAAAATATCGCATTTAAATCGCATTTTTGTTGAGTTAACAGCAATTAAATCTTATTATCTAATCGACCAGTAAGGATATCGCTCCTTAACAAAATGAGGAAATGATGGTTACGGTTCAATGGACGAAGAAAGCACTTAAACAGTTGCTGTCGATCGACACCAGGTACCGCAAAGCCATCAGTGAGAAGGTTAACCAACTTGAAGACTTTCCGGCCGTCAAGCTCGATATCAGGAAGCTCCACGCAACTGATAACCAGTTCCGGCTAAGGGTTGGAGACTATAGAGTAATCTTCGAAATCACTGACGGTGAACCGGTCATCTGTGAGATTGCCGCAGTTAAGCGTAGGTCATCGAAAACGTACTAAGGCGGGAAAACCCGCCCTTTCCTCATATGGCATGTAGCTATCTAGAGTAAAACCAGGAGTAACCGAAAATGGCAGTGCAAATTATCCGCAATGATAAAGGCGAACCACAGTATGCCGTGGTGCCCTACAGCGAATATGAAAAACTGATTAACGCAAGAAATGAATGGGAAGATGTGCCCTACACTGCCTCAAAATCCGATGATGTGACCGTGCCTAACGCGATCGTCAAGATCATGATTGATCAGGAAGTTTCACTTTTGGCGGCCTGGCGGATCTATCGGGACCTGTCTCAGTATGATGTAGCCGAAAAACTCGGCACCACCCAATCCACCGTTTCGCAATGGGAGGCATCAGACCGCCCTCAGAAGCGCACCCGTGAAAAACTAGCGGCGCTGTATGATTGCTCCCCCGAGCAGTTGATCCCCTAATCTTGCTCAGTGTCGGGGTGCTGCAATGCTCCGCCTTTTAGATAACCAATGGGTTAACTCAGGCTGAACATGTTCGCCCCTACACAAATCAGCAACCATGCTGCCGCTGAGGTCAGGATATATGGCATTATCAATATGATGTGTGACAGGCTCCCGCTACCTAGCACAACCTCGTACGTTAAGGGTATAATCCAAGGCATTATTTAATCGGTTTTCGGAAACGAACATGGCAAAGCTAACATTACAAGAGCAGCTGCTTAAAGCTGGATTGGTCAACAGTAAAAAACTGGCGAAAGTGGAAAGAACGGCTAAAAAATCGCGGGTTCAGGCTCGTGAGGCAAGAGAGGCCGTGGAAGAAAACAAAAAAGCACAGATTGAACGTGATAAGCAGTTGAATGAGCAGCAAAAGCAGGCCGCCTTAGCTAAAGAATATAAAGCCCAGGTTAAGCAGCTTATTGAAATGAACCGAATCGTTATTTCACATGGCGATATTGGTTATAACTTCACAGATAACAATTTAATTAAAAAAATATATGTGGATAAGACGACCCAATCTCAATTAATTAGTGGCCGCCTTGCCATTGCTCGGCTGATTACCGATAAGAATCCTGATGGCGAATACGCGATTATACCCGCGATCGTGGCCGATAAAATTGCGCAGCGTGATGAGAGCAGCATTGTATTAAATGCCGAGCTGAGTAAAGAAGCTAAAGATGAAGACGATCCGTATGCCGATTTTGTCGTGCCTGACGATCTGATGTGGTAAACAAACTTTCCAGATGCTTATAGCGCAAGCCCACAAGCAACAACGCCCCTTGAGCTCAACCGCAGGGGCATTCCGACCTATCTTTTCGTCTTTCGAAGTAAATCACACAAAATCGTATTTAAATTAAAAAGTTAAATCGGGATAGGGGCTGACCTCACGATCAGCCTCCTCCCACACCACCGTACATACGGGTCCGTATACGGCGGTTCGGTTATGTTTATCGCCGCCTGCTTACAGTTCTAGCAGGCCCAGTTTGATG